>Ga0256404_1007329_pt1 | contig 17544 bp, 10 predicted proteins | sample RumenRJG_01DNA_FD_185990 | JGI IMG/M metagenome (GOLD analysis project Ga0256404, IMG submission 185990) | Bovine rumen microbial communities from Lethbridge, Alberta, Canada - RJG_01 | ecosystem: Host-associated > Mammals > Digestive system > Stomach > Rumen | place: Canada: Alberta | collected...
TTCGCTGCCTCTCTTCTGTTTTTCCTGTGCTCCCGCGATTGACGAACCAATGATGAACTATTTGCGGAGAATCCCGCGGACTGCAGCAGAAGCGCTGCCAGACGGGCAGAACGCCCGACATCTAAACTATAGCAAAGGAAACCGGCAGAAACAACAAGATTTTTATATCCTTCGATCTGTCCTGTATCGTCTACGGGCCCAGATACGGCGTGATATCCAGCCCATATTTTGCCATATAAAAGATGTCGGTATAATCCTGAATGGCGTCCTCCGGGTAGTCTCCGGTCTTCTGCACACTCTCCGCCACCCGCTCGCGGGTGCCGTAATCCCATGGCCAGTCGCGTGTGGAGTTAAGCCGCACCTTTTTAAGGAACAGGATAAAGACCAGCGCTGCGCAGAGGACAGAGACAATCTGCAGAACGCGGCGGGCAGAAGTACGCCGCGCGGCAAGCTCCGCGGCAGCTGCCTGCGCCAGTCCGTAGCCGCCCAGAACCACGAGCGGCCAGAATGGAAGCGTCGTCCGGCCGGTCAGGTATCCCCGGTGGAAGACCGCGCCGATCGCCATGCTCACAAGTGCAAAGAGCGCGAGCATCCAGAAATAATCTATGGCACCTTTGGAAATAACGCCCGCATGAGCTTCCTCCCGGTTCGGCACTTTGGCGCCTGCATCATCCATGTCCGTTCGAAAGTGACGCACCGGCACCGCGTTCAAACGACGCGCCGGCACTGCGTTCAAGTGACGCACCTGCGCCGCGTTCAAGTGATGCCCCTGCACCGCATTCGGACTTTGCCGCCGCACAGCTCCCTGGACCAGAATCACACCCGCCGCTGCCGTGGCGGCCAGAATCAATACCGCAAGCGCCAGGGAAGCGGTTCTGCCGGTCACCAGCATATGAAGGAATTCCATGACGGTGGAGTGAACGTAGTCCTGTGTTCCGACATAGAGGGCGGTGTCCCTGACGCTCACCTCCAGATGATAGCGCACCAGCAGACAGGTGCACAGCACAAAAAGGACTGCCGCGATGAAATGAACACGGAGGAAACTGCCGAGCCGTTTTCCCCGGATCATGTGATAGAGCATCAGAAGACCGACCGACGGATACAGGAGCAGCACCACCGTATTGGAAGCGGCACCGAGCGTGAGACAGAGCAGGATGAGCAGCACATATCTGCTATCCCTGCAGCCTGTTTCTCTCCAGTTTCCGTACGCGAGCAGCGTAAACAGTACGAACGCCGCCGCCATTCCATATCCCCGACCAAGTCCGAAGAACTCATTCAAATAATAGTTGGAGATCAGAAAGGCGCTGCACAGAAAAGAAATCCGCCCGCGTCTCAGCGCGGCGAGCACAGCAGCAAGGTACCCGGCAAACAATACGACGTTCGGAAGACGGATGGCGGCCTCGCTGTAGGGTCCGAGCACCTGAGAGGTACACCATATCAGAAAGGTGTTCAGCCAGTGATTGTTCGCCTTGCAGGTGCTGTACAGGTGGATCAGCCAGGATAAATTCAGCGGCTGATATGCCCTGACATAATTGATATAGGTATAGGCCTCATCATCCGTGAGATTCGTGGTAAATGCCCGGATGGCCGTGCAGCAGAAGGCAGCGGCAGCCATAAGCACGGCCGCAAGGAACAGAACTTTGCGCACACTTTGGCGCCTGTTGTATCTATGGATGCGTTTTTTCTCCCGGCTACAATCTCCTGCAGTCATCTCAGCCCTCTATATTTCCGGCCATTGCCCGGCGGCGATCACGCGGCATCCGGCCAACGTACATGATCTTGCGGCGCCTAATTTCCGGCTATTACCCGGCCGCGGCCGTGCGGCTCCCGGCCAACGTGTGCCGTCACGCGGCATCCGGCCAGCGTATATGGTATTTCGGTGCCTGGCATGCTCCGTCGTTTCCTCACACCGTGAAGGTCATCAGCCCCAGCTTGGAGATCTGTATCTCCTGGATGAGAATACCCCGCCGCTTTTTCTCCTCCGGCGTCAGCGCCGCGAGATCCGCCAGCTTCCAGATCTCCTCCTTATAAATCCGCTCCGTCCCGCCAAACAGCTTTTTCCGGGTGGCAGGGACCGACAGACGGATTTTGGTCTTCAGCTGCTCAAACACCATGTAAGCCTCATCCCCGGGCTGCATATAATAGAAAAGACTCTCCAGCGTCGTATCCGGATCAAGATCCTTCCTAAGGTAGCCGCGGATAATCTTCTTGACCTTAAAGCTGCCGTTAGGGTCGTCAAGAATGTCCTGAAACGTATATTTTGCACCGTAATACAGGACCGTGAGATCATTCATCTCATATTTGAAATCTTCATTGGAACCAGTGTTGACATTCAGACTCATATTACACCCCGTGCCGCGTACTTTGCCGGACACACCGTCCGCGGGAGAAGTGCTCGAAGGGGCTTTCTCCCGAATCGGAAAATGGCCGCGTTCTCTGCGGCAAAATTATGGCTGGCGGTAGTCGATGTCCGGAATCTTATTATCGCAGAAGCGGATGGCGTCCATGACCTCATCCTCGGTGAACTCGCCCTCTCCAACGAGTTCCATGACTGTCACCTTGCGACCGAGCTCCTGTGCCAGCTCGTGCGCAGCCTCAGCCACCCGGTTCACCTTCTCCAGGGCATCCTCTCCGATCGCGGCGCTTCCCATGTCCTCGTTGATCAGCTCCTCCATGGCGTTCATGACGCGCTGCGCGAGATCGCCCTCCACTTCCTCCGGCCCGCTGAGCGGTGCAAGGAGCTTCACGCCGGCCATCAGCGCCATGTTCCCGGTCCCGATGAGATCCTGAATATACACCCCCTGCCCCGCATACAGCTTTGCGATGTCCACGACCTTCGGCAGCATATAGGTGGCGAGCTCATTCTGTGCCTCTGTCTCTCCCGCCATCGCGTTCAGCTTGACCGCGTCGAGCACATCCGGGTCCGGCTGCTCCAGAGAAGCCAGCTCCCGCCCGTACTCCCGGAGATACTTTTCCTCCTCCGGCGTCAGAAGACGCTCGATGTCCACTGCCCTGCCGATGCCGACGTGATTGTCATCGAGGTAATTTCGCACCACCTCATACTGCTGCTCATTGAGCGGCGTCTCAAATGCATCGCGGACCTCTTCCTCCGTGACCTTTCCGCCCTGCCTCTTCGCCTGCTCCAGAAGCTCCTTCATATCGAGGAGAAACTGCTCCTCCGGACTCCGATTCTCTTCCATGTCATTCTCCCTGTGGCTTCGTCTCCGATTTTGGTATCATGCGCACGTGCCCATCCTTGTCAAAACAAGTGGGATCGCCGGTGCGCACGTGAATGTGCGTAAAAATATGATCCATGCAGTACTCATAATTTCCCTGACACTTGCTGCAGTAGCGGAACTCGAGATTCGGATCGTCAAGTTCTGTCCTGCCGCAGACGGCGCAGCGGTGGAGCGGCTGCCGGAAGTCGTGGTGGATCACCCTGCCGCGTTCTTCCGCACCGGAGCCGTTCTGCGCGCTGGCGCCGGTTTCGCCCGCTCCGCTGCTCTGCTTTTTCCATCCTGTCCGGTGCACATCATCTGTGTCCTTCCAGCGCCCGTCCCCGCCCGCTTTTCCATTGCCGGAGGCATGCATCCAGCCGTCCTCCCCGCGCTGCCAGCTGCCGGTGCGGACGCCGCGTCTATAATCGCTCTGCCGCTTCATCTGGCGCGGGTCAAGCCGCCTGAGGCTCCCGCTCCGGATCCAGAGCACAATGAAGTTCAGCAGGGATGCGATGATCGCGATGCGCACCGCAAAATTGCTGAATATCACATCGTACACGAGAAACGCGGCGTAGATGACGCCGAGCCACTTCACCCGGATCGGGATGATGAACATCAGCAGCACCTGCATGTCCGGAAACGTCACCGCATACGCCAGGAAGATCGACATGTTCACATAATAGGTGCTGAAATACCGGCTGTAATTGGCAAAATACGTGCCTGCCCCATACGCCGCAATGGTCCCCGGATCCACGAAGTAGGCGACGCCCATCATGATGAACGCGCCGAAGATTGTGAACAGCAGACCGCTGAAGATATAGACATTATACCGCCAGGTTCCCCAGGTCCGCTCGAGCGCCGTCCCGATGCTGTAGTAAAACAGCAGCATAATCAGAAAGAAGAACAGATTGTCCGTGGACGGCGGCACGATCACCCAGGTGATCAGCCTCCATATCTGCCCGTGCACGATCGCATACGGATTCAGCGTGAGATAATTCAGAAAATCCGCATTGATGAAGTACATCAGATAACCGAAGAAATAGCTGATGATGAGCGCAAGCGAAAGATTGCGGATCGCATATCTCCCCAGCTTTCTCTCCATCTTCCGGTCAAATTCATCAAATGACATAGAAAACTCCCTTCGCAGATCAGATTTTCGCCGGCCATGATTTTGCCAGCCCTGTTTCTGTCAGTCCCGATTCTGCCAGTCCTGATTTCGCCAGTCCTGATTTCGCCAGTCCTGTTTTCGCCAGTCCTGATTTCGCCAGTCCTGATTGACCAGTCATGACTCCTGCCTTCAAACCATTTACCCATCATACCGCACAATGACGAGTTTCTACTATAATTTAGACAAAATTAATCTTTTGTGGCAGGACCGTTCGTTGCTTTTTACATGCCCCGATTTTATAATCCCGTATGAATCCTGTGCAAGACTATTTTGTTATATTTTGCAGGAATGAGTACAACATATTGTATTCCCACACCTGCCAGCGAAATCGTCACACCATATCAATGATCGCACCATTGTAGAGATTTTCAGAAACTGAGGTTTTCATGATCAATCGAGACGATACATTAGGAATCGATATTGGCTCCACCACGGTCAAGGTCGCTCTTCTGGACCCGGACCATCACCTTCTCTTCTCCGATTACAAGCGTCACCACGCGGATATCCAGGCGACCCTGCGCGACCTCATTGCGGAGGCCTTCGACGCGTGCGGCGATGTCACGGTGCACCCGGTCATCACCGGCTCGGGCGGACTTGCGCTCGCAAACTGCATCGGCGTGCCCTTCACGCAGGAAGTGATCGCTGTCTCCACCGCACTGCAGGAGATTGCGCCGAAGACCGATGTCGCGATCGAGCTTGGCGGTGAGGACGCCAAGATTATCTATTTCGAAAACGGCACCGTCGAGCAGCGCATGAACGGCATCTGCGCCGGCGGAACCGGATCCTTCATCGACCAGATGGCTTCCCTGCTCCAGACGGACGCCGCCGGTCTCAACGAATATGCCAGGCACTACCAGTCCCTCTATACCATCGCGGCGCGCTGCGGTGTCTTCGCAAAATCAGACATTCAGCCTCTGATCAATGAGGGGGCTACGAAGGAGGACCTGGCCGCCTCGATCTTCCAGGCCGTGGTCAATCAGACCATCTCCGGTCTCGCCTGCGGCAAGCCGATCCGCGGCCATGTCGCCTTCCTCGGCGGCCCGCTGCACTTCCTCTCCGAGCTCAAGGCGGCGTTTATCCGCACGCTGAAGCTGGACGAGGAGCACACCATCGACGTGGACAACTCCCACCTCTTCGCCGCCATGGGCTCTGCCATGACCGCGCACGAGGACAACTTCATCACACTCGGCGCACTGCGTGACAAGCTCTCCGGCGATATCCACATGCAGTTCGAGGTAGCCCGCATGGACCCGCTCTTTGCAAGTCAGCAGGAATATAACGAATTCCAGGAGCGCCATGCTAGGGCAAGGGTGAAGAAGGGCGATCTCGCATCATACCGCGGCAACGTGTACCTCGGCATCGACGCCGGCTCCACGACCACGAAGCTCGCCCTCATCGGTGAGGACGGCAGTCTGCTCTACTCCTTCTACTCCAGCAACAACGGCTCCCCGCTCAAGACGGCCATCCGCTCCATCCGCGAAATCGACGAAAAGATGCCGAAGGACGCCAAAATCGTCGCCGGGTGCTCAACGGGCTATGGCGAGGCGCTGCTCAAGGCTGCCTTCCTGCTCGATTACGGCGAGGTCGAGACCATCTCGCATTACTATGCCGCGCAGTTCTTCGACCCTGATGTGGACTGCATTCTCGATATCGGCGGACAGGACATGAAGTGCATCCGCATCAAGAATCATGCCGTCGATTCCGTCACGCTGAACGAGGCCTGCTCCTCCGGCTGCGGGTCCTTCATCGAGACCTTTGCCAAGTCTCTCGACTACTTCGTCCAGGATTTTGCCAGAGCGGCCCTGTTCGCGGAGCATCCGATCGACCTCGGCACGCGCTGCACGGTCTTCATGAACTCCAAGGTCAAGCAGGCCCAGAAGGAGGGCGCGGAGGTGCCCGACATTTCTGCCGGCCTTGCCTACTCTGTCATCAAGAATGCCCTGTTCAAGGTCATCAAGGTATCCTCCGCCAGCGCGCTCGGCAAGAACATCGTGGTCCAGGGCGGTACCTTCTATAATGACGCGGTGCTCCGCGCATTCGAGAAAATCTCCGGCGGCAGCGTGATCCGCCCGGATATCGCCGGCATCATGGGCGCGTTCGGCGCGGCGCTGATCGCCCGCGAGCGCTATCACAACGCGGTGAATGAGGCGAAGGCCGCCGCCGTTCCCGCGGAAGCCTCCGTGCTGGCAGCCGAGAATTTTGCGAAGACCAATCTCGACACCGCAGCGGAAAACCAGAATAACATCATCACCGGAGGAGCGAACGCGTCTGCGGCTGCCCCGCTGTCATCCGACCCGGCGGAGCGCGCCTACGAGGAGGCGGTTGCGGACCGGCGTTACTTCCACTCCTCCATGCTCAGCTTCGAGCAGATCGAAAATCTCCAGTTTGAGACGAGCATGGCGCACTGCAAGGGCTGCAGCAACAACTGCCGCCTCACCATCAACCGTTTCACCGGCGGACGCCAGTTCATCTCCGGCAACCGCTGTGAGCGCGGACTCGGCAGGCAGAAGAACGCGAACGGCATTCCGAACCTCTACGAATACAAGCTGAAGCGGATCTTCGACTACGAGCCGCTGCCCGCTGACAAGGCGCCCCGCGGCACGGTCGGCATTCCCCGCGTGCTCAATATGTATGAGGATTACCCCTTCTGGGCCGTCTTCTTCCGGAAACTCGGCTACCGCGTGGTCCTTTCCCCGGCTTCGACACACCAGATCTACGAGCTCGGCATCGAATCCATTCCCTCCGAGTCCGCCTGCTATCCGGCAAAACTCGTGCATGGGCATATCGCGTGGCTGATTCATCAGAAGGTGGACTTCATCTTCTACCCTGCGCTGTTCTATGAGCGCACCGAGACAAGAGAGGCCGACAACCACTACAACTGCCCGATTGTCACCTCCTATTCTGAGAACATCCGCAACAATGTGGATGAAATCTCGAGCGGTCAGGTCACCTATCGCAATCCGTTCCTCGCCTTCACCTCCCTGCGCACCGTCACGGATGCGCTCGTCAATGAATTCTCGAAGGGCGGACAGGATCCGGAGCGCGCTGAGATTCAGGAAAAGGCTACCGGTGTCGTGATGCCGGAGCCGGACTATATCGCGAATCCCATTCCGGAGCAGGAAGTGCGCGACGCCGTCCGCGCCGGCTGGGAGGAACTTGCCCAGTGCCGCGAGGATATCCAGATGAAGGGCCGAGAGACGCTCCAGTACATGACAGAGCATCATGTGCACGGCATCGTCCTTGCCGGCCGCCCGTACCATGTCGACCCTGAGATCAATCACGGCATTCCGGAGATGATCAACTCCTACGGCATCGCCGTGCTCTCCGAGGATTCCATCTCCGAGCTCGGCGACCCGGAGCGCCCGATTGTCGCACTCGATCAGTGGATGTATCATTCCCGCCTCTACCGCGCGGCTTCCTTCGTGCGGACGCGGGACGATCTCGACATGATCCAGCTCAATTCCTTCGGCTGCGGCCTCGACGCCGTCACCACAGATCAGGTGAGTGACATCCTGACCGGCTCCGACAAAATCTATACCTGCCTGAAGATCGATGAGGTCAACAGCCTCGGCTCCGCGCGCATCCGTGTGCGCTCGCTCATCGCCGCGCTCCGTATCCGCGCGAGAAAACGGAGCGGCGCCTCCGATGCGCAGCTCCTGCGTGAGGCCAGAGCAGAGGCCTGCGGCGCCGCGCCGGTAGAGACTTCTGCCGCGGCAACGGCAGGGGATTATACCTCTGCATCTGCTTCGTCCGCGCCGGAGAGCACGGACACCGCGTCTTCTGCCGCTGAGACAGCTGCAGCGGGCGGTAACCGTGAACAGAATACTGTATCTTATGCCGCAGAAAGCCGGGAGAGTCACGGTCTCTATGAAAACGAGGTGACGGGCCAAAGCCCGGCAGGCCGCGGCGTGCACTCCACCCGCATCCGGAAGGTGCCCTTCACGGAGAAGATGCGCGAGGAGCAGTACACCATCCTCTGCCCGCAGATGTCGCCCATTCACTTCGAGCTCATCGAGCCCGCCATGCGCTCCGTCGGCTACAATTTTGTCGTGCTCAGCAACGCGACGAAGAGTGCCGTTGACTATGGCCTCAAGTATGTCAACAACGATGCCTGCTACCCTTCCCTGTGCGTCGTCGGGCAGTTCATGGAGGCCCTGGAATCCGGAAAGTATGATCCGAACCGCACGGCCATCATCATGTCGCAGACCGGCGGCGTGTGCCGTGCCTCCAACTACATCGGGTTCATCCGCCGCGCTCTGAACAAGGCCGGCATGGATCAGGTTCCGGTCATCAGCGCGAACCTGTCCGGACTCGAGGACAACCCGGGCTTCAAGGTCAATCTCAAGACGCTGACCCGTCTTGCCTTCGCCTGCGTCTTCGGCGACGTGTTCATGAAATGCCTGTACCGCGTCCGCCCCTACGAGGCTGTTCCCGGCTCCGCGAACGCGCTGCATGAGAAATGGAAGGAAAAGGTCGTTGCTTTCCTGACTACCGTGAAAGGGCCGTCACTCCATGCGGTGCAGTCCATGTGTAAGGAAATTATCGCAGATTTCGACAGGCTGCCGCTCCGTGACGTGCAGAAGCCCAGAGTCGGCATTGTCGGCGAGATCCTGGTCAAGTACTCTCCTCTCGCCAACAATCATCTGGTCGATGTGCTCGAGCAGGAAGGTGCGGAGGCAGAGGTGCCCTCTCTCATGGGCTTCATGCTCTACTGCTTCTACAACCAGATTTACAAGGCAAAGGAACTCGGTACCTCGAAGAAGGCGGCGATGCTCTGCCGGGTCGGCATAGGCGCCATCCAGGCCTTCCTTGGGCCGGTCAACCGGACTCTCGCAAAATCGGCGCACTTCACGCCGTTCACGAGCATCTATGAGACGGTCGAGGACGCGGAATCCATCGTCTCCATCGGCAATCAGTCCGGCGAGGGCTGGTTCCTGACCGGCGAGATGGTCGAGCTGATCAAGAGCGGCACGAAAAACATCGTCTGCATCCAGCCCTTCGGCTGCCTGCCGAACCACGTGGTCGGCAAAGGTGTGATCAAGGCCATCCGCCGCGTCTATCCGGACGCCAACATCACCGCCATCGACTACGATCCCGGCGCGTCCGAGGTAAACCAGCTCAACCGCATCAAGCTCATGCTCTCCACCGCGCAGAAAAACCTGAGCGCAGGACAGCAAAAGGCCGCCAATTGATAAAGAGGCTGAGATCCATTCGCATGGGTCTCAGCCTCTTTATCAATTTCTCTGTTTCACTGCTTCCATTGAAGCGCTTCTATTGAATGAAGCGCTTCAATGGAAGCATCTCTTCTGAAGGTTCTCTTTTAAGTGAATCAGGCCTCAGCAAAAATATCTGTTGCATACAGCAGACGCAGTGGCGCACAGCCTGACCGGCGAAAGGCAGTAAATTTCCAGTCAGGCGTCGAGAAACTGCTCTATTTCCTTCCAGTAGACAGCAAGAATATCGTCCGTGTTCCGATAGATTTCATGCTTCGCGCCGCGCATCACGCACAGGCGGCCATGCTCTCCGATACTCTCGATGAAATGATTCTGTCCGCCGGGCAGAACCGTGCCATCCTTCTCCGCCTGAAACAGCAGCACCGGTATTTTTACTGCCGCACAGTTGTCCGGCTTGGCGATGTCACGCGTGAGCTTCAGGAATTCGAGTGACGTCTTCACCGAGGCACCGCTCATCTGATTCTCCTGATGCGCGCACTGCTCGCGGAACCAGTAGTCATACCGCTCGCGGCAGTTTGTGCAGCTGTTTTCAAAATCCGGCTTTGTCTCCCATCCGTGCGCTCCGGGCATAAAATTCCCGCCCTTTCCGAACAGAATCAGCAGCCGCGCCGCAAGCTCTGCCTGCCACACCGGCGTACTGCCGCTGTCGAGCTGCAGCATCGGCGAAGTGAGAATCGCCTTGTCAAAATCATCCGGATAATGCTCGATCAAATCCGCGCCGACAGCGCCGCCCATGGAGTGCGCAAACAGAATCAGCTTCCGCGCCCATTCTGAACCCTTCGCTTCTTCTGCTGCATTAGATGTGGACTGAGCCACATTCCCTGCTCCTTTGGACGCAGTCCGAACGGCATTCTCTTCTCCATTGGATACGGGCTGAACAGCATTTCCTGCTCCATTGGATGCAGGTCGAACGACATGTTCCACGAACGCGTGCAGATCCGCAATCAGACTCCGATAATCTCCAATATGAACCAGGCTGGGGATCTTTGTTTCATGATAGGACAGGCCGTGGCCGCGCTGCTGATACAGCCAGACATCATAGCCCAGATGCATGAAATACCACACCGTCTCGTAGAACTTCCGGACTCCCTCTGAAAATCCATGCACCAGGACAATCGTCCCCCGATGGCCTGTGCTCCGGACATCTTCCTCTGTCAGCGAGATATGCTCGTAATACATCGGCTGCCCGTCCACCCTCGCGTAATAGCCTGTCTTACGCCGTGCCACTACATAGGGCGTGATCACCGAATCCATCGTCTCTGAAAAATCCTTAGCCGGAAAAATCTGTACCATCCCCTGACCCTCCAAATACATTTGTCATGCAAGATCAATTGTAGCAAAAACCGACGCCCTGTGTCATACATAAAAAACAGAGACCACGCATCTCTGCGCAGTCCCTGCTTTTATTGCCTGCTCGTTTGCGCTTCGCGCAAACACTTTTGGCCTGTCATAGCCTGCCAGATTGTGCGTAGCACAATCTGGCGTTTTTCGGCTGATGCTCTGCATCAGCCGAAAAACCATTACTTGCCCAGCTGAGGATCGTCATTGCCGGAATCAGAAGCAAACATCTCCAGCATGTTGATCGGATCGTCGTAGTCAGCGAGCCAGCCCTCACGAGCCACGCCGAAGTTGCCGGACTTACGATCATTCAGGAAGGTCTGCCAGTCCTCAGACTGAATCTCAACCTGGATACCGATCTTACCGAGGTCCTGCTGAATGAGCTGTGCGACAGCCTGATGGCCGCTGCCGTCGTTCGTCAGATAAGTGAAGGAGATCGGCGTGTCAGCGGAAAGCATGCCGCTGTCATCGAAAGTATAACCAGCATCCTCGAGAAGTTTCTTGGCCTCAGCAAGGTTGCCATCCGGATCCACGGAGTAATCCTTGTAGTACCCGGTATCGACAGGATAGGTATAGGCATCGGTGTTGGCCTTGAACGTGCCGCCGTTGCCGTCGCTCATACCGGTCGGGATGAAGGAAGTAGCGACTTCCTGATCCGTCTGACCGACCGTATCGACAATATACTGACGGTCGATCAGGAGACCCATCGCACGTCTCATCTCTGCTGCCTGCTTCGGGGTCTTGCCGTCAAACATCGGATCATTCACATTAAATGCGACATAGTAAGTACCAAGGTTCGGGATGACATGGAACTCAGGCGTATCCTTGAGGTTTGCAACCTCATCGGTCGGAACGGAATCCGCATAGTCAATGTCGCCGGACTGGAATGCAGCAAGAATCGCGGTGTCATCAGCGGAGAGCATGAAGTGAAGCTCGTCGACAGATACATTCGCTGCATCATAGAAGTTCGGGTTCTTGACATAGACCATAGACTCGTTGTGCTTCCACTCCTTCAGCGTGTAAGCGCCGTCGGTGACGAAGCCAGCCTCGGTAGCCCAGGAGCCAGGCGTGCCAGCCTTGACTGAATCGAACGCAGCCTGCGGAACCGGCATGAATACCGGGAATGCAAGCAGGCTCATCATGTAAGGGCAGGGAGCAGTGAGCTTGAACGTAACCGTGTTGTCGTCCGTAGCCTGTGCGTTGATTTCTGTGGAGCCATCTGCACTGTAGCCGTCAAAAACAGCGAACAGATAGGAATAATCCGAAGCCGTGTTCGGATCGGCAGCCAGCTTCCAGGAATTGACAATGTCATTGGCGTTCAGATCAGTACCATCGGACCACTTGAGACCGGTCTTCATCTTGATGGTGTAGGTCAGTCCGTCGTCAGAAACCTCCGGATCGCCGTCAGCCAGCGCCGGGACGATCTTGCCGTCCTTGTCATAGGTGTAGAGACCGACAAAGGAGTTTGCCGCAAGTGCTGCACCATCGACCGTGCTGTTCAGCTGAGGGTCAAGGTGATCCGGCTCGGAAGCAAGGTTGATGCTGAAGACATCGGCATTCTTGCCGTCCTTCTTCGCATACATGAAATACTTGGTGCCGAACACCGTTGCAAAATCTCCGCTCCACGCCGTGTTCTCCATATAGAGATCATTGTAGTAGTAAATCGGAAGAATTGCGCCGGTCGCCATCAGCATATCCTCTGCCTGATGCATCTTCGCGACACGGTCCGTCAGATCGGTGTCCTGACGAATCTCATTGATCAGATTGTCATAATCCGACCAGTCCGGTGCAGCCGGGTGATCAGCAGACGCCTTGAACTCGATGCTGTCCGGCCACGCGCTCGTGCTCTCCGCAGCGGTCGTTGCAGCCGTCGTGGAGCTCTCCGTTGCCGACTCTGCAGCCGCCGTGGTTGCTGCCGCCGCCTCACTGCCTGCGGTAGAAGCCGCTGCAGGGGCCTTGGAAGCATCCGCGCATCCTGCAAGCAGAGTTGCGGCAGTCGCACCAACAAGAACCAGTGCTAATGCTTTCTTTTTCATAACTGTCCTCCTTGTGAAAATAGATATCGAATGAATCCCGCCAATCGGGTTTCATTCATAATACGGAAAACGTTGATATCGTTATGATCAGTAACGGAAATCTTTCATTGCAAATCTGCAATTTCAAATCACAGATTCCCGTATGATACATAACTGAAACCTTAGTTTTCCGGTATTACCGATTTTAGTAATCTGTGGCTCCGTATCGCCAGAACAAACGTCCATGTCAGTAACGGCTTTACAAACTCTTACTAAATCCTTACTTGTTCCAGCACGCAACCATATGGCCGTTGCCGCGGTCAGTGAGCGGCGGCATCTCTTTGCCGCACTGCTCCGTCGCGTAGCGGCAACGCGTCCGGAATGGACATCCTGACGGCATATGGAGCGGCGACGGAACATCGCCCTCGAGGATGATCCGCTTTGACTCCCTCGCCCGCTTCGGGTCCGGAATCGGCACCGCGGACAGCAGCGACAGCGTGTACGGATGAATCGGCGAGGCATTCAGCTCGTCCGCATCCGCGATCTCGACGATTTTACCCAGATACATCACGGCGATACGGTCAGAAATGTGATGCACCACGAGCAGATCGTGGGCGATGAACAGATACGCGACGCCCAGCTTGTCCTGCAGCTCCTCAAACATATTGATGACCTGCGCCTGAATCGACACATCCAGCGCCGAAACCGGCTCGTCGCAGACGATGAACTTCGGGTTCACCGCGAGTGCCCGGGCAATGCCGATGCGCTGCCGCTGGCCGCCGGAGAACTCATGCGCATACCGGGTGGCATGCTCTGCATTTAACCCGACCAGCTCCATCAGATGCATGATCTTGTCATGCCTGTCCTGCTTCGTCGTGTACAGATGATGAATATCGAGAGGTTCTCCGATGATATCCTCGACCGTCATACGCGGATTCAGTGAGGAATACGGATCCTGGAACACCATCTGCATCTGACGGCGCAGCGGATGAATGTTCTTATCTGTCACCAGTTCGCCGTTGAAATAGAACTCGCCTCCAGTCGGCTCATAGAGCCGCAGAAGCGTCCGGCCAACCGTCGTTTTGCCGCAGCCGGACTCCCCGACAAGGCCGAGCGTCTGGCCCGCCTTGATCTGGAAGGAGACACCGTCCACCGCCTTCAGCGGAATCGTCTTGAAAAATCCGACCTTCACCGGGAAATACTGCTTTAGTCCCCGCACGTCCACGAGGTATTCGCTTTTCTTATTTTCTTCTGCCATTATGCGTTTCCCTCCCCGGCGGTTTTCTTTGATTCGGACTCCACTGCTCCTGAGGAAGCCACCTGATGAGCAGTCTCTTCTGCTCCCGCTGCGGTGCCATCTGCGCTGTCCGCAGCTGCCTTCTGCATGTCCTCAGCCCCGGCCTTTGCAAAATTCTTCCCGGCCACGACCGTGCCGTCCGCGTTCTCCGCGATAATGCCCTCCTGCTCATATTTTGCCTTCACATTCATCCAGCAGGCGGCGTAATGTCCGTCGTCCATCTGAAGCTCTTCCGGCACCTCGGTCAGGCAGACCTTCATCGCATTGTCACACCGCGGGCAGAACGCACAGCCCTTCGGCATATTCAGCATATTGATCGGTGTTCCGCCGATGGGAATCAGCTTCTCGTTCATGTTGTCAAGGTTCGGAATAGAACGGAGAAGCCCCTTGGTATATTCATGATGCGAGCGGTAGAAAATATCGTCCGCCGTCCCGCGCTCGCAGACACGGCCGCCGTACATGACGATGATCTCATCGCACATCGAAGCGATGACGCCGAGGTCATGGGTAACCATAATGATTGCCATGCCGAGCTTCTTCTGCAAATCCTTCATCAGATCAAGGATCTGGGCCTGTATCGTCACGTCGAGCGCGGTCGTCGGCTCGTCGGCGATCAGAATATCCGGCTCGCAGGCGAGCGCCATGGCGATCATGACACGCTGCCGCATGCCGCCTGAGAGCTCAAACGGATACTGGTGAATCCGGCTCGCAGGCTCGTTGACGCCGACCATCTCGAGGAGCTCAACTGCCCGCTTGTTGGCGGCTGCCTTCGACTTGTACTGTGTGTGAAGCTGAAGCGCCTCGCGGAGCTGCCAGCCGACCGTGAATACCGGGTTCAGCGCGGTCATAGGGTCCTGGAAGATGATGGAGCACTTGTTGCCACGGAAATCTTCCATTTCCTTTTTGCTGAACTTCAGGACATCGCGTCCCTTATACAGAATCTGACCGTCGACCACTTTGCCGGTGTCCGCCAGAATCTGCATGATCGAATATGCCGTGACCGACTTGCCGGAACCCGACTCCCCGACCACGCCGAGAATTTTGCCCTTCTTGAGGTTGAAGGAGACGCCGTTGACGGCCTTTACCTCGCCGGAATCTGTAAAGAAGGAGGTATGGAGATTCTTGACTTCGAGGATGTTGCCCTCCTCGTTCTCTTTCACTTTCTCCCGGACCTTCTCTTCTGTTGCTGCATCCATTGCTGCCATTTTTATACCCTTTCCAAAGTTATCAGCTCTCAGTGTCAGCCCTTGAGCTTCGGATCAAATGCGTCGCGGAGCGCGTCACCCAGCAGGTTGAACGCAAGGCAGATCAGAATGATCGCGACTGCGGGGAAGACCAGCTTCCACGGATAGGACTGCATACCGGAACGCGCGGTATTGGCCAGAGAGCCGAGGGACGGCATCGGAAGGGCAACACCAAGTCCGATGAAGGACAGATAAGATTCTGTGAAAATCGCTGTCGGAATTTCCTGTGCGGTGCAGATGATGATGACGGACAGGCAGTTCGGCAGAATGTGTTTGCGGATGATCCGGCCGCCCGAGGCGCCCATGGATTTTGCCGCGAGCACGTACTCATTTTCCTTGATGGTCAGGATCTGTCCGCGCACGAGACGCGCCATGCCGACCCAGTACAGAAGGCCGAACACAATCAGCATCGAGACCATGTTCGTGCCGAGCTTTCCGACGACAGGAACCTTGGAGAAATCCAGCGTCTCCTTGAATACGACCGAGAGCAGAATGATGATCAGAAGATCCGGCAGCGAGTAGATGATATCGACGATCCGCATCATGACCAGATCGACCTTGCCGCCGCAGTAGCCGGAGATGGCTCCGTAGATCGTACCGATGACAAGCACCATCAGGCTGGCGAACACGCCGACCAGGAAGGACACTCTCATGCCGTAGACCACGCGGATGAAGTAATCGCGGCACAGCTCATCCGTTCCCATGATGTGCGGGAAGATTCTCACGTTGTACTTTTCCATGTAGGCCTTTTCCAGCTTGGAGTACTGGAACGGCGCCATGCTGGCGGCGGACTTGTCACGCACACCCTCGACCGTAATGACCTCCGAGTAGCTGTACGGAACAACGATCGGCGCGACAATCATGACCACGATCAGGATGATCAGAATCCAGAACGCGAACACTGCCAGCGGATTGCGCTTCAGTCTCTTCATGCCATCGCGGAAAAAGGTCGTGGACTCCGCCATGACATCCGCCTGCCGCTTCTCTTCATCCGTCGCCTTCTCGAACTTTTCCGGATTCAGCTGCAGGCTCCACATTCTCTTCTTCGGTGCCGGAATATCGTAATTTTGTGCCATGTTATCCTCTTGCCGCCCTGCCCGCGGATCAATTTCATGCGGTCCGGGCTGTATTATTGTATTGCTGTATTTTGGGTGATTCTATCGTTGTCGATCGCTATCGATTCTTCCTGTTTCGCATCATCCACGTCCCGGCTGATATTTTTCATGCCCTCACACGCCTCATACAGAAGGACGGAAGGCCACCGGAACGCAATTGATCCAATATCAGTTGAGCTGGATCCTCGGATCCACCAGCTTATAAACAATATCACTGATGAGATTGGCCAGAATCATGATGAAAGCCAGGAAGATCGTCGTTCCCATGATCATCGGATAGTCACGCGCGGTGATGGAATCCACGAACTTGGAACCGAGACCGCCGATGGTGAAGATCTTCTCGACGACAAGGGAACCGGTCAGAATCGCAGCGCACAGCGGTCCGACATAGGTGATGACGGGAATCAGCGCATTGCGGAGCGTATGGATGAAGATCACCTTGAGCGGCTTCACGCCCTTCGCTCTGGCGGTGCGGACATAATCCTGCCCCAGCGCGTCCAGCATGCTGGTCTTGGTGAGACGGGTGATATAGGACATCGGCGGAAGGGAAAGCGCGATGACCGGCAGTACGTAGTTCTGACTGCTGGAACTCCAGACCGGCACCCAGCCGAGCTGGATACAGAAGACCAGCAGCAGGAAGGATGCTGCCACAAAGGACGGCATGGCTGTAAACAGCGTGACAAAGAAAATGATGACGTGATCAGGCCACTTGTTGCGGTTCAGCGCGGCGATGCAGCCGAGCACGATACCAAACACCAGTGCGACGATCACCGCGATCAGACCGATTTTGGCGGAGATCGCGAAGGATTCGCGGATCGTCTGCGCAATGTTGCGGCCATTCTTCAGAGAGACGCCGAAATCGCCATGCAGGATGTTCTTCATGTAATTGATGAACTGCACATGAACCGGCTTGTC
>Ga0256404_1007330_pt1 | contig 17542 bp, 10 predicted proteins | sample RumenRJG_01DNA_FD_185990 | JGI IMG/M metagenome (GOLD analysis project Ga0256404, IMG submission 185990) | Bovine rumen microbial communities from Lethbridge, Alberta, Canada - RJG_01 | ecosystem: Host-associated > Mammals > Digestive system > Stomach > Rumen | place: Canada: Alberta | collected...
ACTTTTTTGCGAGAGAAATGGCTTTTTCTTTTATGCCTTCACTTCTGCCTTCTTTCATGCCTTTGCTTATGCCTTCTTTCATGCCTTTGCTTATGCCTTCTTTCATGCCCTTGCTTATCCCTTCTGTTATGCCTTTGCTTAAGCCCTCTTCATACCCTTTTGCCAAGCCCTTTTTTGTGGCAGCCTCAATACTGGAGATCCTGTCCCTTTCGTAGATTTCCTGCCGGTACTCCGCCCACCAAAGGTCCATGTCCGTGCTTACTGACGATAATGATTTCTGTGCCTCCATAAGTCCCTTCTCCTTGCAGGTAAGCTTGTCTATTATGTCTTTTTTATCAGGATTGTCCGCATCCTTCAAAAATATTGCCCAGTTCTCCAAAGCCGTATTTGTGTCAAGACTTTCTTCCAACCCGTAGACTTTGGGAAGCTCCACAAAAACTATGTTGAGCGTATTGGAAAGGCATTTTCCGTCCTTTGTCCTCATGGCAAAGCGGCTTACCGGTGAAGGCCTCTTTTCCTCATCACTTTTAGCCCCGCCCTTAAAGTCATAGATAAAGTTCAGTATGCTTATCTGGTAAACAACAGGCGCCTTTTCCCATGACTCCCCTCGCTTAAGATATGTAGCCTCAAGCCGTGAAACTTGGTATTCAGCCCGCTTTCCGTAGTCATACTCCTGGTTAAATGCCTGCATCTCTATGTCCGCAGCAAGACCGTCATCAAATTCGCAGGATATGTCGCAGCTAACACCCCTCTGCCCAACAAAAGATACGGGCAAGTCGTTTGGCCTAAGCTCCCATTTAGCTATCTTTCGCTCCGTTGCAGCCTCAAGAAAGGATTTTAGCGCAGCCTTGGCCTCCGAAGTGTTCCTTGTAAGCATAGCCTTGAAGGTAGTGTCCACACGCGGATTAAGCAAAGCCCCGGTTCCAGCCTGAGCGGCATATTCCTTTCCGTCTGCGAACGCTCGCACCCCTTTCCTGACATTTTTGTCCCCAAAGCTCATAGGGCAAGTCTCCTTAATTATAATATATGTGGCGGCAAAAATAAAGGACTTATGTCAGAACTCATGTCCCCATTCCTTTTATCCCCCATATATATATTTGCGATAAAAGTGCAATTATGGACATAAATGCGTAAATTTTTCTACAATTTTCCTATAGACAAAAAAGCCCACAACTTGTATCATTGCCAACAGTCAGTTCGAAATTCCATCCTGACTTAAAACAAAACTAGGAGGTCTATGCAAATGCGCACGGACGAAGAACTAAAAGGAGTTACGCTTCTCGGCGGCTCCACAAGCTACAACCGGGACTACAGCCCGGAAATCCTTGAAAAATTCCCCAACAAACATCCGGAAAACGACTACATGGTAACATTCAACTGTCCGGAATTCACATCCCTCTGCCCAAAGACAGGACAGCCCGACTTTGCGGAAATAAAAATCAACTACATACCGGGGCCATTCCTTGTTGAATCAAAGTCGCTAAAGCTCTACCTTTTTTCCTTCCGCAACCACGGCGACTTTCACGAAGACTGCGTGAACATAATCATGAAGGACCTGGTAAAGCTGCTTGACCCAAAGTACCTTGAAGTAAAAGGCATCTTTACACCGCGCGGGGGAATCTCCATCTACCCCTTCGCAAACTACGCAAAAAAAGGTTCACCTTACGAAAACACTGCAAAGGAACGCCTCTTTTCATCACTTTCATCAAACTAGCATAAAGGAGAAAAAACATGCCAAACATACCCTTTCAAAACGAAATAATTTTACTGCTTTCCGTATTCGCATTCTTTGGAGGACTTGTAGCATTCTTCAGGCTCTTCGGCAAAAACGGAATCTTTGCATGGACGGTAATCTGCACAATAGCCGCAAACATAGAAGTCCTTATTCTGGTCCACGCATTCGGAATGGACACTACCCTGGGCAACGTAATATTTGCATCGTCATTTCTGGCAACAGACATCATGAGCGAAATCTACGGCAAAAAAGAAGCCAACACTTGCGTAAAGCTTGGAATAGCGGCAAACGTAACCTTCATCCTCATATCGCAGAGCTGGTTCCTCTACCTTCCTGCTGAACAGGACACTATGGCACTTCCAATCCGCACGGTCTTTGCAAATACGCCGCGTGTCATGCTTGCAAGCCTCTTTGCATACGCGGTCTGCGAAATCTATGACGTGTGGGCCTACCACCACCTGTGGAAGCTTACCGAAAAAAAATGCGGCGACAAAAGGCGCTTCCTCTGGCTGCGCAACAACGGCTCCACAATGGTAAGCCAGCTTATAAACGTAGTGGTATTCAACCTGCTTGCATTTGCGGGAGTTTTCCCAAGCGGAACCATAATCCAAATCCTTATCTTTGGATACGCAATATTCCTTGTAACTTCAATCTTGGACACACCCTTCCTCTACTGGGCAAGGCACATTGCAGAAAAGCGCGGGGAAAAGATTTAAAGGATTTTTTTATTATTGGGAGCCTTTAAAAACTTCTGTTTTTGGGGGCAACTTTGAAAAAGCGATGTTTTAAGCCTACGCTATTATAGCGACTTAAAACTCGCAGGAACCTCGGAAAGATCTCCTAAGGAGAGTTTTTCGAGCTTCCCTATTCTTCTGGAGCATATTGCTGGTGGAACTGTGCCCGGCACTCCGTGTCCGGCCAGACCATGCAATTTCTACCCATTCGCAGACCAATAGCGCCAAGGAGGGCGCGTCATTTCTTTGCAAAAAAATACTGCAAGTTTCCGAAGGAAACTTGTGGATAGAAATTGCATGGATGCAATTTCTATCCGCTTTACAGCCATGACTTTTTGAGCTATCATATAGAATCAGTTCCATGTACAAGAAAAAAGGATTTTCAGAGCAGACACATTTTATAGGCATTCCCGTAAGCATAGAGCTGGAGGAGCTTGTTGAAGAATGCAGGGAATACATGTCCAGCATTTACGGCTGCCACTCTGGCTACGGAACGCCGCCGCACATCACACTTATACCGCCTTTTGCCCTTGCAGACGGCTTTGATGGCAGGGACCTTCTTGATGCGGTCTATTCTGCAGCGGATGAATGCAAGGCTTTGAACCTTCTTCCGCTACAAGTGGCTGTCTGTGGATTTGGATCTTTTGCAGAGCGCACCTTGTTTGCGAACGTTCAGGACAGCAACGGCTGGCAGAAGCTTTATTCCGTCTTTTGCAAAAAAATCTCTTCTGCAATACCGGCAGCTGTAAAAAGGGGTGGCAGGAGATTTTGCCCCCACCTTACAATTGCAAACAGGGACATTCCTTCCGGAGCAATGGACCAAGCCCTAAAGCATTTTGCCCAGCTAAGCCTGAATGAATCTTTTAAAGCAGACAGCATTGCAATCTACACGCGCAATTCAGGCGGCGGCTGGAAAGAGTGGCAGAGAATCGACTGCTAAGAAGAAAATCCCATTTCCACAAGGGCGGCTTTTGCTTCGGCAATCTCATCGTAAGGGGTTGCCTTGTCGCCGTATATTATGCTGTTTTCGTGGCTTTTTCCAAGCAGGAGAACGATGTCGTCTTTTTCTGCCAGAGAGAAGGCCTTGCGTATAGCCTGGCGGCGGTCTGGAATAAGAAGCAAGTCCTTGTCCTTAACCTTGCCCTCTTTTATTGCCCCCTGGGCTATGTCTTCAAGGATTTTCATGCTGTCTTCAAAGCGGGGGTCTTCGTCCGTTAGAATTTCCGTTGAACAGAAGCGGGCTGCAACTGCACCCTGCAGAGGACGTTTTTTTGTGTCGCGCTCCCCTCCCGAACCAAAGACGCATATTATGTTTCCAGAGCAGCGCTTTTTTAGCGGGGGGAAAATGGTTTCAAAAGAAGACGGGGTGTGGGCATAGTCAACGATTACTTCAAAAGGCTGACCGCAGTCTATGACAGTCATTCGGCCTGTTACCGGAAGAAGCTTTTGGGTAAGCTCTGCAAGCTTTGCAAGGGGAATGAGGGTTGTTCCGCTTACCGCAATAAGGGCGGCGGTTATGTTGTAGGCATTGAATGCACCGGGAAGCGGAGCCTTTACGTGGATTACGCGCTCGCCTTCCGGTACGGAGGAATCAAAGCGGTGCATGCTGAATGTTATTCCGTAGCGGGCACTTGCTATGTTGCGGCTGGAGATATAGGCCATATTCTGGGGCACTGGCGGTAATGGTGCAGCCTTTATTTCTTCTGCTGCCTGCTTTCCGGCCATGCCTTCCGTTGTAAAGCCCACAACCTTCTTAGAGGTAGCGGAAGCAAAATATGATGCGGCTGGGTCTTCCAAGTTTACAATTCCAAAAGAGGGAACCCTTGTTTCCTTTCCGGCGATTAGCTTTGTGTGACTAACCTTGTCCAAAGCGCGGAAAAGGTTTGCCTTGTCGCTCTTGTATTGCTCGTAAGTACCGTGGAATTCCAGGTGTTCAAGCGTTACGTTCATGAATAGTGCGCAGTCAAATTTTACGTTGCCCAGACGGTTTGTCTTTGTGCTTAAGCCGTGGCTGGAAGATTCAACTACCGCGTGGGTACAGCCATTCTGAAGCATTTCGTAAAGTTCCCGCTGAACAATTGGAGCCTCAGGCGTTGTCTGATGCTGGGGATTGTTAACTGCCTCTCCGCCAAGTGAATACTGGACGGTGCTTATAAAGCCGGCCTTAATTCCGCTAAGACGCAAAAGCTGCCAGATAAAGGACACTGTGGAAGACTTGCCTTCGGTTCCGGTTACACCGTAAATTACAAGGTGGCTGGAAGGGTCATCGTAAAAAGATGCGCTTATTGGAGACATTGCAAAACGGCTGGACGGAACTTTTACAAAAGCCACGTCTTCTTTGCCGGCACGCGCATTTTTTACTGCGGATGCGATTGCATCTTTTTCTTCCGCGGAAAATTCATCCTGGTAGACTACCGCACACGCACCGTTTTCTATTGCCTTGCAAATGAATTTATTGCCTGTTGTGTGGGTTCCCGGTAGCGCAAAAAAGAGGGTGTTTTCTTTTACCGAGCGGCTGTCAAATTCAAGGTTTTCTATGACGCAATTCTTTGCATTTTCTAAGGATGCTACCTGGTCAGATGGGCTTCCGCTTTCGTCTGTAAAAGTATATTCAAGTGGGGAATCTTTTATTCCTGCAAGTATTTGTTCCAATGTCTTTTTCATGGCTATAGCATATACCTAAGACAATAAAGTTTCAAGTTTAGATTTTTTCCAAGGGAGTTCCCTTGACCCCAAATCTTGGAGGGGGAAAACCAGCTCAAAGTCCGAACTGTGCCCGCGCAGGTGCAAAGCACTGCTTTTTCCCCCTCCAAACCTCCTTCGGCGGTACGCACTTGCTACCGTCTCATCCCTGGGCACGGCTTAGGCATGTTGCGATACGTTGAGCAACATGGCCCCTAAGAACCCCAGTTTTATTGTTGGATAAATGTTTTTTTTGTTGGCAGAGACAATGATTTTTCAACTTTTCTTGCTTGCCAAGCAATATGAAGCCATGGATGGCAAGTTAGCAGCATGCAGAATTCCTCTGTGATTCTGCAATCCATTAAAAAAAAGGCACCCACTTTTCGGTGAGTGCCCAAAATAGGGAGAATTTATTTTAACAGAAGAAATCTTTCTGCCTTAGAAATTGTATGTCCAGGAAAGAGGGATGTTCATTGCCTGGTAGTCGCTGCCGGCTTTTTCAAAGTTTACGCCAAGGCTAAATTCGTTGTGGTCGTTAAGGGCGTACTTTACTGCTGGGCCTACGGCAAAGTAGAGGTCTGCCTTGTCTGCAAAGACATCGTCGTTGGAAGAAAGGTCAAGGGCCACAAGGCCTGTAACTCCGGCCGTAAACTGCTCTGTGATTGCATATTCTACGCAAAGGCCAAAGTAGGCATCGTATCTGTTTTTGTTTTCATCTGCTTCTGCAAACTGAGTAAGGCCTTCTTCATCTGTGTCGTCTGCACCGTTAAAGTTGAATGCCGCATCTGCTGCAAGAGAAAGTCCGTTTGCTTCGTAAGTTGCGCCGAGTGTTGCAACATTCTGGCCAATGATGTTGAAGTTTTCAAAAGGATTTACAAGGCCAAAGTCGATTCCTTCGTAGTCATTGTGGGTGTAGCCCAGATTGAGGGTAAGGTTTTCTACAGCAGTGCTGCTTGCAAAAGCACCGACTGTAAGCTTTCTTTTATCACCGTCAACAGAGCTGCCTGCTACGTTCTGAACTGCAACGCCTGCTGCAAACATATCCTGGTATTCATAGTTTGCACCAAAGTTGATTATTGGCTTATAGTCATCGTCATCACCGCCAAATGAACACTGGTCAAGGCCTGCTCCAATTGTAAGTCCTTCTACAGGGCGGGCAATGAGTGTAATTCCGTCGTTTGTTGTGTAGTTACCGGCCTTAATGTCGTCGTCCCAGACAGGAAGTGATGAGCCAGAAACAAAGAGGTCGTCATTCCAGCCGATTGCAAATTCCTTGATTGGGCGGAATTCGATGAACCAGTCATGGTCTGTAAGAGTGAACTTGTTGCCTTTTACGTCGTTGTCGTCAAGGGCATCTTCTACAGATTTTACAGGTTCAAAAGTCCATTCGCCCATTACGCTAAAGCTAAGCTTTTCAGACTCAAAGCCGGCTTCTGCCTTTTCTACGATTCCTGCAAAAACTGTTGCAGAATCCTTTTCGTGGCCTTTTGCCTTTGTGTAGGTGATTGTGTCTGTGGAGAGCTCGTTGGAGAAGGAAACTTCATAGTCCTTTTCCTGTGCAAAAGCCATACCTGCAAAAAGGCATGCTGCACCCAAAACTTTTACAGCATTAAAAACTTTCATGTATTTACTCCTTGGCAATTTTTATTACCTTTATGTAATTTTTATTAGCAATAACTATCATATTTGTAAAAAAATGTCAAGCCTTTTTTGTGACAGTGCCGGAGAAAAAAAGATTACAGGGGCGTGGTTCGACAAGCTCACCAACCATGGTTCGACTGGCTCACAAACCATGGTTCTACAGGTGGTTCCTGAGCCTGTCGAAGGACTCAATGACTGATTTTTTCAATAATTGATTTCCGAATGCAGTAGACGTATAGATTCCGAAACGAGTTCGGAATGACTGTTGGCAAGTTGTGATGGGTAATGGCATAACAATAAAAAAAACGGCCGGCATTGCTGCCGACCGCCTTTAGTAACTAATAATTAAGTATTAACTATTAGAATGTGTACTTCCAGTATACAGGGAACTTGAAGTGATAGCTATCAACATCGTTGAGCTGGAATTCGTATACTACAGAAGCACCGAACTCGTGGCGACCTGTTGTGTAGATGAGCCATGGGCTTACACCGATGAGGATGTCTGCAGAGTCTGCATCTTCTTCCCATGCGAGACGACCATAACCAATACCATGAGTAGTATAAGCAGGATTTGCAGATGGGAGAACAAACTGGTCTGCACCTTCTGTACCGAAGTCGAAGGCACCGAAGCCCTTAAGACCAAACTTAAGAGTTCCTGGGATGAAGTCGAAGCCTACACCAAGACCTGCATACAAGTCGTATACAGACTGGTCTTTCATGATGTTGTAGATTGCATCTGCTGCAACATTGAAGCGGCCAAACTGAGCTGCAACACCAAGGTTTACAACGTGGTGACCTGTAATCTTACCGTATTCACCGTAAGCATCGTCGAGTTCCCAGTAATCAAATACTGTGCCCTGGCGGAAGCTGTGCTGTGACCAAGTGTAACCAAGGTTGATTGTGAAGTGTGGGATACCGATGAGGCTGAAGTATACACCAGCCTGGCGGCAGTAGCTGTCCAAGATGTCCTTCCAAGTTCCACCGATTGTGAGGAAGTTGCCGATTGTGTATTCAGCACCATAGCCCATGTTGAACTTGAATCCGTCTTCGCCAGACTTTGCCCAAGCGAGGTTGTTTACAGAACTTTTACCATAAGGATCACCAGGGATTGTATCTTCTTCTTCTGCGTTAATCCAGTCATCACCAGAAAGAACGTCGAAGTCGAAAGGAGCTGTTGCTGTGATTCTGAGCTTTTCTACAGGGTAGAGAGCGATTGTAAGACCTTCTGAAGAAAGGTTACCACCAGTGATGTTCTGGTCTGCTACAGGGAGGTATGAACCTGGTGTATACATATCGTGGTGGAGGTTGATGCCTACCATGTCGAATGGAAGGAATTCAACGTACCAGTCAAAGTCTGTCCAAGAGAGAGAAATGTCATCGTTTGTCAAACCGTTACGGTTTTGACCACCACCTATTGAACTAACATAAGTAGGATTGGTAGCATAAATGTTGTTCTCGTTTCCTGACCAGAAGTTTTCGTTTGAATCAGAAAGACCAACCTGTGGCTTGAGCATGAACTTAAGTCTCTTTGCTTCGTATGTCAATTCGAGCTCATCATAGATTTTGCCCAATTCTACGTTGTAGAGAGAATCGCGTGTTGCACCAGATGTACCGTCTGTGTCATCCTTAAGACCACCACGGCCCTTTACGATGTCTGAACCGAGCTTGTTTGTGAAGTGGAACTTTCCACCGAACCAGTCAGAAGCTGACCAGCGGCCCTTTGGCTGACCGATAACTGTTGTGTAAGTTGTCTCTTCTGTTGTTTCTACAGGAACGATGAGATAACCTTCATATTCCTTAGTAACAGTGTCAGTCTTGGATCCCTGAACGACGACGTCATCGCCTTCAACTTCGATTTCACCTTCGGCTTCGTATCCTACATAGTCTACATCACCGTCAGCGTCAGCATCTTCAGAGATTGCTGTTTCTGTAACAGTTGTAGTAGTTGTAGTTGTTGTCTCAGTAGACTGAGCAAACACTGATGTTGCACCGAATACAAGCGCTGCACCCGTGAGGGCTGCAATTTTTGCATTGATTTTCATGTTAACTCCTTTTCAAATTATAAACTTGAATAGTTACTATAATTTAGGTTACATTAACAGGCGAGAAAAGTCAAGTTAATTTTGAAAAGTTAGTGATTTTTTGACAATATTTTTATTAAAAGTCAATGAAATTCAGTTTTGTTACAGAAAAAAAATTATAATTTTTTGTTTTTTTTAGATTTTCGAGATTTTTTTTCAAGGGAGGACCCTTGGACCCCGGTCTTGGAGGGGAGGAAACCGCTCGGAGTCCGAAGCCCGCTGTTTCCTCCCCTCCAAACCTCCTTCGACGGTACGCACTTGCTACCGTCTCATCCCAGGGCACGGCTTAGGGGCCATATCGCTCAACGTTTCGCGATATGCCTAAGAACCCCAATTTTTTTACATCTGTGTAAAAAAAAACAAGAAAGGCTTTTCTTTCTTGCCATACAATATCGAGCCAGGGAGGGCGACTTAGTAACATGCAGAATTGCAAAGTGATTCTGCAATCCACAAAAAAATCCATGGACGGATTTTTTTGTGGCAGTCCCCACTCCTTGCTTTTTTCCTGCGTCCCACCGGTCAAGTCCAGATTTTTCCTTCTTTTGTGGATTCTCGTTCTTGAAAGAAACGAACTGTTTGCAAATGACTCTCTTTACCTCTTTCTTGATTTGCATTAAAAAGCCCATGGAGGGGCGGCTTAGCAACACGGAGATTTGCCTGCAAATCTCCGATCCCTCAAAAAATCCATGGAGGGATTTTTTGAGGGCAGGCGCGGCTTAACAGCGTGCAGAAGTGCAAAGCGCTTCTGCAATACCTGGGAAAATCCATGGAGGGATTTTATTTCTTTCTTGCCAAGAATTATCGAGCCAGGGAGGGCGGGTTAGCAACATGCAGAAGTGCGAAGCGATTCTGCAATCCTCAAAAAATCCATGAAGGGATTATCTCTTTCTTGCCAACCAGTAAAAAGCCCATGGATGGGCGGCTGAGCAGCATGCAGAATCGCATGCGATTCTGCAATACCTGGGAAAATCCACGGAGGGATTTTTCCAGGTCGTACGCCGCCATGGAGCCCCTTTAGTACCGCGCGAGCGGTATGAGCCGAATAGGCGAAGGGCGGAACGGCGGTGGCGCAGGGGCATGGGCGGTCGGATTAGCCAAAGCGCAAAATGGTAGAGCAATCAGAAGGTCGTCCATAAAAGTACTATAATAGAAAAACTTTCTATTCTTAATTTTCTATTTAATTTTCAATTTCCAACTATTTACTTGCCCCATTCAAGGTCTTTATTATATAATGTTGCCATGAATATTTTGATTGTTGGCGCGGGTTTTACTGGTGTTCAGCTTGCCAAGCGTCTTATTGACGAAAAGAATAATGTTACGCTTATAGACAACGACCCGGAGACTGTGCGCCATGCGGCAAACCGCCTGGACTGTACGGTTCTTGAGGCGGACGGAAACAATCTTGAGACGCTGGAGGAATGCGGTATTGCAAAGGCTGATGCCCTTGTTGCGGTTAGCGGTAACGACGAGGTTAACATGATAACGTGTTCCCTTGTTGATGCAGTTTACCCCCGTCCGGTTAAGATTGCCCGCGTTAGGAACTATGCCTACTATATAAATACTGCGGCGGCGGCAAAGCACCATGCGGAGACTTTTAGCGGCAAGCACAGGCCTCTTTACGGTATTGACTACATGATTCACCCGGACGTAGAGGCGGCAGAGGCTATTGTTAAGGCTGTTGAGCACGGAGCCGTAAGTGAGGTTGTTTCTTTTGAGGATTCCAAGTACGAGCTTACGAGGCTACGCATAGAGAAGGATTCGCCTCTTGACGGTCTTGAGCTTAAGAACATCCGCACGCTGATTGACTTTAAGTGCGTGGTTGTATTCCTTGAGACGGAGAGCGGGGCCATTCTGCCAAGCGGAGACACGGTTCTTAAAGAAGGCAATTTTATTGGCGTTCTTGCGGACAAGGAGAATCTTTCCAAAGTGCTTACCCTTTGCGGTACCCAGGTTGACCTTATCAAGAGGATTGGCCTTGTGGGGGCGGGAAGAATTGGAACCATTGTTGCTGACCGTTTAATAGAAAGAAGAAAGACATCTCCCATTGCCCGCCTTTTTGGTCTTGGCAAAAAATCCATAGCCCAGGACTTTGTTATCATAGACAATGATGACGGGCTTTGCAAAGAGGCAAGCGAGAGGTTCCCGGATGCAAAGGTTTTCTGCGGCAACATTACGGACGAAAGCTTTATAGAGGAAGAGAAGCTTAACGAGCTGAACCTTTTGATATGCACCATGCACAACCACGAGCTGAACATGGTTGTTTGCGCCTACCTTGAATCCATGGGCATAAAAAAGACCATTGCCTTGGTAACGAGTTCTGCATTTTCTCAGATTTCCGCCAAGCTGGGGGTTGACGTTTCTGTTCCGCTGCAGGATGCGGTTGTAGATTCAATCCTTAGCCACCTGCACGGAAAGAGCGTTACTGGAATCCACACGGTATGCTCTGGCGAGTACGAGATTGTTGAATGCGACCTTTCTGCATCCAGCAAGTTTATGGGCAAGGCTCTTAAGGATATTGCAAGCCCCGGCGAATACTTGCTTCTGCTTGTTAAGAAGAACGGCAGCGAGCACTATGAGCTTCCGCAGGGAGACACAAAGCTTGAAATTGGAGACCACCTTATTCTTATAGAAAAGGCTGGCGAGAAAAAGCTCCTTGAAAAATTCAGCGGGTTAAAATAGGCGGATCTGAGGCTGTAGCAAAAGGCCTGGGGCTTAAACTAGCTGCTTGGTGCTTTAACCAGTGGCTTGGTGCTTTAACCGGCGGCCCGGTGCTTTAACCGGCGGACTGGAACTTAAACCGGTGGCCTGGGGCTTTAACCGGCGGTCTGGCGCTTAACAGGCAGCTTGGAACTTAAACCGGTGGTCTGGGGCTTAAATCGGTGGTCTGGGGCTTCACAAGCAAGCTGGAGCTGTAACAGCGGCCTGGTACTAAACAGAGGTCTGTGGCTGTAACAGCAGCTTGTGGCTTTAACTGGCAACCTGATGCTTAAACCGGCGGCCTGTGGCTTCAACAAGTGCCTGGGGCTTAACAGGTGGCCTGGGGCTTTAACCGATGCCTTGGAACTTAAACCGGCGGTCTGGGGCTTAACAGGTGGCCTGGGGCTTTAACAGGCGGCTTGGTGCTTTAACCAGTGGCCTGATGCTTTAACCGGCGGCCTGTGGCTTCAACAAACAGGCTGAAGCTTTAACAGCGGCCTGGTACTAAACAGAGGTCTGTGGCCGTAACAGCAGCTTGTGGCTTTAACTGGCAACCTGATGCTTAAACTGGCGGTCTGGCGCTTAAACCGGTGGCCTGGAACTTAAACCGGCGGTCTGGCGCTTAAACCGGCGGTTTGGTGCTTTAACCGGCGGCCTGGGGCTTAAACCGGCGACCCGGTGCTTAAACCGGTGGCCTGGGGCTTTAACCGGCGCCTGTGGCTTCACAAGCGCACTGGAGCTGTAACAGCAGCCTAAAGCTTAACAAGCGCTTAAAACGCAAACAGCGGTAAAAAAATATAGCGGACTTAAAATAGAGGAAGAAAAATGGCCTTTACTGTAACAAGAATCATCTTTGTAATATTGGGAATAGTCGGCACATTCCTTGCCCTACCCTTTGCAACATCAATCGTTCTGGGTGAAGGGCTAAAGCTTACCCTTTCCTACGCAATACCAATGGCCGTAAGCTGGCTCTTTGCAGCGATATTTTTCTTTGCAGGAAAAAAGAAAAAAATGAACCTTAGCACAAAGGCAAGTTTTGTAACCGTAGCCCTGTCATGGCTTTTCATGGGCTTTCTGGGTGCAATTCCCCTTTACGCAAGCGGTGCAATCCCCAACTTAACCGACGCAATATTTGAAAGCATAAGCGGCTTTACCACGACGGGAGCCACAATCCTTTCCGAAATTGAATGTCTTCCCCGCAGCATAAACCTTTGGCGCTGCGTAATGCACTGGGTTGGCGGCATGGGAATCATCGTGCTTACAGTTGCCCTTCTTCCAATCCTTGGCGTTGGAGGCTTCCAGCTTATCAAGGCAGAAACCACGGGCCCCGAAAAGGGCAAACTTACCCCAAAAATCACAACTACCGCAAAGGTCCTCTGGTTCATCTACCTTGGAATGACCGTAATAGAGGCAATCCTCCTAATGATTTTTGGCATGGACTTTCTTGACGCAATAAGCCACGCATTCAGCACATTGGGAACAGGCGGCTTTTCCACCAAAAACAACAGCATTGCATCCTTTAATTCTGCCGCAATAGACTGGATTTGCTGGACCTTCATGTTCCTTGCCGGAATAAACTTTTCGCTCTACTACTACATCTTCATAAAAAAATGGAACGACATAACAGGCAACACGGAATTCAAGGTCTACATTGCAATAACAGTAATTGCGGCAGTCCTAATCGGAATCTTTGAAAGCCCCGCCTATGGAAGCTTCCTAAAGGCCCTGCGCTACTCCTTCTTCCAAAGCTCAACAATCATATCTTCCACAGGCTTTGCAACCGCAGACTATACCACATGGAGCCCCGCATCCCAGGCCGTAATATTTGCCCTGCTCTTCATCGGGGGAAGCTCCGGCAGTACTGCTGGAGGCGTAAAAGTTATCCGCTGGGTCGTAATAGCAAGGCAGTTCAAAAACGAAATCCTAAAGATAATGCATCCCCACGGAGTCTTTACAATCAGGCTGAACAAGCAGGTCTGCCGCAAGGACATTGTATTTACCGTAACTGCATTCTTCTTTATATACGTGCTCGTGGTTGCGGTAACAACTTTATTCGGTGCGGTCTTTGGACTGGACATCTTCTCTGCATTCACTGGAGCCGTAACCATGTGCGGAAACTGTGGCCCAGGCTTTAACCTACTTGGCCCATCCTGCAACTACGGCTTTTTGGCTGCCCCGGTAAAATGGCTCTACAGCCTCGTCATGATTGCAGGCCGCCTTGAATTCTTTACGATTGCAATCCTCTTCTCGCCTGCCTTCTGGAAAAAATAAATTTTCTAGGTGGAAGAAATTTGCAAGGTGGGGGAAGTCTCCCCCTCGCTCCAAAGGCAAGTCGCTCCTCAAATGCCAAAAGCGGCAATCACAAACTGGATGCCGTTACCCCAAATACGTTTTAGGGACTGTGCCAATACAAAATACATTTTTTTACACTAAGCCGCTTCCGTCATTTGCTCCGCTTTGTTGCCTTTTCCGCTACCCCCTCTGCGGGGCAATCTCTTTGCAAAGCCCCGCAACGCCCCTATATTGATTAATGTTAGCAAATAAATCCGCGAGTTACGAAGTAACTCGAAGAGCAAGCGTAGCTTGCGACCAACGCCCCAATATTTGATGAGTGTTAGCAAATAAATCCGCGAGTTACGAAGTAACTCGGAGAGCAAGCGCAGCTTGCGACCAACGCCTGCTCCAATGGATTGGTGTTACCATACAATTCCGTCATGCTGAGCTTGACTCAGCATCTGCATAAGTCCTTACCATCATCATTCACAGCCCTCTGGTCAGATCCCTGGATGACAACCGTTCCGCAAAAAAATCTACGCAAAAGCGTCACATTCTGACTTTTAAAGCAATATATATAGGTATGGACCTATTAAAAGAAGGAGAGGACTTCCCTTTCCAAACCGCAGACGCAGCCCAAAGCGACCTTGACCTTGACGAAGTAACCCTAGCCGCAAAAAATGCCTTTGGAATAAAATACCTCTTTGCCTGGCAGAGAATTGTGATTGCCAACATTTTGGACTCGGCACTGGGGTTACCGGAAGACACGCCACTTTTGCAAACAAATGCTCCGGCTGACGAAGAAATTGCTTTGCAAACAGATACCCCGGTCGAAGAAGAAGACACCGCACTGCAAACCGCCACCAGAGAAGACGGCATTGCTTTGCAAAACATGCCCGCTTCGCAAACAGACGCTCCTGTTGAAGAAGAACGAATTGCTTTGCAAACCGCCACCACCGAAGAAGAAGACACCGCCCTGCAAACCGTCACCACCGGAGAAGACGACACCGCTTTGCAAACAGAAGTTCCGTTTGTAAAAGCCGACATTACTTTGCAAACAGATGCCCCATCCGAAGAAGACAACACAGCCTCGCAAACAAATGCCACCGAAGAAAAAGATGCCACCTCTCTGCAAACCACCGCCACCGGAGAAGACGACACCGCTTTGCAAACAAATGCCCCGGTTGGAAAAGCCGACATTGCTTTGCAAACAGATGCCACCGCTCTGCAAACCACCGCCACCGGAGAAGAAGACACCGCCATGCAAAACCCGCCCACTTTGCAAACAGAAGCCCCGGTTGGAAAAGCCGACATTGCTTTGCAAACAAATGCCCCGGTTGGAAAAGATAATATTGCACTGCAAACCACCGCCACCAGAGAAGACGACACCGCCTCGCAAACCACCGCCACCGAAGAAGAAGAAAGCCTCTTCTACCGCGGCAGACAGATAGTCCTTTTGCCAACAGGAGCAGGAAAATCCCTCTGCTTCCTAACCCCCGCCCTCCTTCTAAAAGGCCCAACCCTCGTAATCTACCCGCTTTTGGCACTCATGGCAGACCAAAAACGGCGCATGGACTCAGGCGGAATAGAAAGCGTCATATTCAGGGGAGGACAAAGCCCCCAGGAAAGGGAAGAAAACTTTGCAAAAATAAAAAAAGGCGCAAAAATCATCATAGCAAACCCGGAAGTCCTGCAAAACAAATCCATCGTAAAAGAACTGGCAGCCTGCAAGATTCAGCACATAGCCATAGACGAAGCCCACTGCGTAAGCGAATGGGGAGACAGCTTCCGCCCCGCCTACCTTACCCTTGGCAAAATCATAGAAGAGCTGGACTGCAAGACGGTCACAGCCTTTACCGCAACCGCATCCCCCCAAGTGCTAGACCGCGTAAGCCAAGTACTCTTTGGCGGACAAAGCCACATAGTAAGAAGCGACGCAGACAGAAGCAACATCCGCTACAACGTAATCTATGCCGCCGCAAAAAAGAGACTTGCATTCCGCCTTGCCGTTACAGAGCAAAAGCCCCTGCTCATCTTCTGCGGAACCAGGGCCAAATCCGAAGACATGGCACGCGAACTTGCCCTCTACATGGGGTGCGACAAGGTAAAATTCTACCACGCAGGCCTAGAAAAAGCAGAAAAAACCGCAACGGAAGAATGGTTCTTTAACAAAAGCGATGCCGTTCTCTGCTGCACCTGTGCCTACGGAATGGGTGTGGACAAAAAGGACATAAAAACCGTAATCCACCTGGAAAGCCCCCCAACCGCCGAAAGCTACCTGCAGGAAAGCGGAAGAATAGCCCGCGACGGAAGCATAGGAAAAGCCATACTGCTCTGGAACTACGCCGACCACAAAAAATTCAGCGCCTACCCCAAGAATTCCCGGGAATACAAAATGCTGCTCTTTGCAGAAAGCTCCACATGCCGCCGCCAAGTACTGCTAGATGCACTCGGAGCAGAACAGGCGGTTTGTTCAGGCTGCGACGTATGCGAGCGCGGAGGAAAGGCTCCCTTTGCATACGACCTGGACCTTGCGCTAAGCTTTATTACCAAAAACAGGAAAATGTACGGCTACAGCCAAACCCAGGCCCTTCTCCAAAGCGAATTCAACAAAAAAGACCTTGCACTTTTTGGACTAAGGATTTGGGACCAAGAAGACATTCTGACGATCCTTTCGGAGTTAAAATCAAGAATGCTAATAAAAAAATGCCGCTGGCCCTGGAAAGGAAGACTCACAAACGTAAAATGCGTAAATACAGACAAAAAAAAGATTCAGCACAAAAAAAAGGAGCGCCCCGTTACAGAAGCGCACCTTAAAATCAGGAGGAGTTTTATGTTTAACAGAAGAAAACTGGTCAATAAAATTATCGGCAAGAAAAAAGCCTAGTTAAGACTATTTTTTCTTTGCCCCGGAAGCAGCTGGAGCTGACTTTTGGTTGTGTTCACCGTTAGCCTCACCCTGCCCTTCTTCCTTCTTTTCCGTCTTGGCAGCAGCAGCGGCAGCTTCAGCCTGGGCCTTAAGAAGTGCCTTGCGCTTTTTAAGCGAAAGGGGACGCTTTTTGTACCTTATTACATAGTTTGCAAGTGAGATAATAAAAATTGTAAGTACGGCGGTAACAATAACGCGCCAGTCTGCAACCACGCTAAAGGCCAGCCGCAGCATTTCAGAAATATTCATACTCAATTTATCGGCATGAAAATCCAAAAACTGAACACGGGACAATTTTCATTTCAAAACTTCGAGTTAACAGGACGCGCACCCATGCGACTTTTTATGCAAATCAAGAAAGAAGAGTTGAAAAAAACTGTTCTGCTTCCTAAAGCAATATATGTAAAAAAAGGGGGTTCTTAGGGAACCTCCCTTGAAAATCCAAAATTTGAGTAAACTTGCAACAACATTCAAAAAGAGCTACTATAGCGCATATCAAAAGAAAGTTCACAGAGGCATTTTATGGAAACAATAGAGATTCTTCGCCAGCTTGCAATCATCATAATCTTTGCAAAGCTCTTCGGACTAACAGCAAGACGCTTAAAGGCTCCCCAGGTTGCGGGAGAAATCGTAGCCGGACTAATAATAGGCCCCAGCCTGCTCGGTTGGGTTCAGCCGTCACAATTTTTGGCCGGAATGGCAGAAATAGGCGTAATCCTTCTAATGTTCAATGCCGGACTTGGAACAAACATAAACGAACTAAAGCGCA
>Ga0256404_1007331_pt1 | contig 17539 bp, 7 predicted proteins | sample RumenRJG_01DNA_FD_185990 | JGI IMG/M metagenome (GOLD analysis project Ga0256404, IMG submission 185990) | Bovine rumen microbial communities from Lethbridge, Alberta, Canada - RJG_01 | ecosystem: Host-associated > Mammals > Digestive system > Stomach > Rumen | place: Canada: Alberta | collected...
TCAAATGGGGATCCAAGAAGGGAACCGCTGTATGCGGAACCGCACGTACAGTGGTGTGAGAGGTCGGTAAACACGAAAATAGGAGATAAGCACCTATGATTAGTGTTTACCTCCTACTCGATTGCCCCGAAATAGCGTTCTGATGTTGGATTTAGGCTGCGATGGCTGGAGAATGCGCGGCGATAGCTGGTATTCCCACCGCGATAGCTTAGAAAAGCGTGGCAAAAACGAACGAAGAATATACTATGCGGCGCAGCCTTAGCGGAGAGAAATAAAACGCATTGCGGCCCTCCCAGCTATTTCTCGCGCAAAACGAAACAACTTTCCCGCTTATGCAAGTCCTCAAACTCCATCTCCGCCACTATAATATCGCGATACGATAACAGTGTGCTTTTTCTGTATTTTGAAAGAGGCCATTTCCCCACACTTCAAAAAACCGTCCCGCATGCTGTGTTACTCACATAGGACATGAGTGAGATTACATTTGAGGTAGTTGAAAACGTCTCAAATGTAATTTTGGCCTTTCGCGGGCGCTGTTTTTCAGTCACTTAGAAGAGCCCCAAAATCGCCATTTTCGTGGGCGGAAACAGGGGTATCAGAAGAGCTTTCAGAATGGCCGCCGGCCTCTCCGCGCTCATCGCTCCTGCCCGCCGCTGCCAGGGCGCCGCGATATCGGCGCGCTTGGTTATCTCCGCGCTCATCGCTCCTGCCCGCCGCTGCCAGGGCGCCGCGATATCGGCGCGCTTGGTTATCTCCGCGCACATTACTCCTGCCCGCCGCTGACTCTTCGCCGCGATATCGGCGCGCATGGTTATCTCCGCGCAGGGCCGCCGCGAAGGAAGCGTGCCTCCGCGCCGCATGAAGCCTAATGCCGCCCGAATATGCGGATTTTGCAAAATTACGCCCCACTCTGAACCATTTTCTTACACGGCTTTTATAAAAAATGTTTTTACGAAATTCGCTTTGCTATTTTACGGCCTTCTGAAGGGGCTTTAAATGTTAAAATGAAGAGTTTTCGTCGATTCGGCGTTTTTTATTTTGGTGCAAAGAAAAAATGTAATTAGATTTGGCGACGAATATATAATAGAGTATACTAATGGGAGAACGCCTGAAAGACACATATCGCATGCAGCTGATGCGGCAGAGGGCGCGGACACGAAAGGGTGACGATGCGCCGGGCCGATGAAGAAGCTGGTGTGCTCCGGAGGGCAGAAAAACTTACAAGGACAAGCATTCAGGAGAAATACGACATAAATCGGAACATATATCGAAACACATATATTATCAACATTACTAACAATAAATAACATCGTATGAGAAGACTTAAGATTTTACTTCTTACTGTGGTGTCCGTAATGGCTACCGCAGGAGCGTATGCGCAGTTGATGGTCGGCAGGGTGCTCACGCCCGACGAGATCACAGACGGCATACAGGTGGTCTTTGAGGCGCGCAGTGGTACGCCCTCAGCGGGGCATTACCTCGTGCCTTGGGATTGGTCGAAGAAAAGAACCAATCCTTGCCAGACCATCAATTCGATTCTCGAAGTGCCCGACTCCATTATCTGGATACTCGAGAAGGCTAAGGTTGCCAATCCGATAACGGGCTGGGACCAGTATTACATCAAGAGCAAGGCTACCGGCAAGTACCTTAACTTCAACTGGAGCGAGCAAGGCAACGTCTATGTAGACGCCAACGCCGAGACTTGGGTTAACGATACCGCCAGCGCCAAGGCTTTCTGTATCGTCTCCAACGAGAGCGAAGACACGAAGACCTACAACGGCGTCAACTACGGCTCCGTGAAGTACAGTTCCGCTACTTCCGACTGGGAGCCTTCGACCTATGCCGTAACGTATATCTTCCCCAAGGGCACCGGTTCTGGTAACCGCAGCAATTCCTACGGCAGGGTATTCCTGGCCAACGAGTTTGAGGTGAGCAACTACAACATCACCTTCTACTCGCAGTACGAGGATACCAACGTATGGGACATCCGTCGTCTTACGGACCGCGGCACTGACCCCGAGGCTGCCCTCAATGACCTGCTGGACAACTACAAGGCCAGCGTCGAGTCTGACTATGCCTACGGCACCGACCCGGGCTTCGTAAAGTCCAAAGACCTCTACAATTCTTTCTGGACCAGCTATACCGAGGCCGTCAACGCTACCGCCGAGACGCACACCGCAGCTGAGTGGAAGACTTACTTCGACAACCTCTACAACAGCAAGACTGCCGTGGACAATGAGGATAACCTCGTGCCCATCAAGGACGGCGGCTACTACTATGTCAAGACTGCCAACAGCGCATTCTATCAGGCTGACAACGGCGACTACGCATGGAATATCTACGACCAGAACCATGCCGGCTGGAGCAAGCTCGACAGCCTCGACAACCAATTTATCTGGCAGTACAAGGAGTGGAAGGACACCACCAAGAACGAAGACGGCACTATGGCCGATACCCGTATCTACTACTCCGTACAGAACATGGCTACCAAGCAGTATCTGAGCAAGGGTGACAAGCACGGTGACGGCGAATGGATAGGCTTGACCTCTACGTTCCAATATCCGCAGTTCGCCCGTCATCTTAATCATGCCGGCCAGTATAACCTGGGCTCCAAGTATGATTTCTATGACGTTTATCCTCCCCGTCCGTTCCACCAGAACGGTCATAACAGCGGCGCCGGCACATCCGGTACGCTCTGCCTCTATTCCGGTGACGCCAACACGCCCTCGGCGTGGTTCCTGCGCGAAGTGCCGGCCGAAGTGGTGGCCAACATGGGCGCCCGTGCCGATTTCGACAACATGCGCACGCTGGCTCTCAAGTACCACAACGTGACTGACGGCGCTACCGTAGGCGACAAACTCGGTATGCCGCACTCCCAGGCTACCATTGACAATGTGACCAATGCCTACGCCGCAGTCTACGCTCTCTATACGCAGGCTTATTCGGCTACCACCGACTACAAGACCCCTGCCGCCAATCTGGAGGCTGCCGTAAAGGCATACAAGGCTGAGGTCAACACCGTTCCCGACGGCTACTATCGTTTCAAGGGCAACTATCGTGTATATGCCAACAACTACAACGACATTTACGTCAACGTCTACAACGACAGCACCCCGGGCTGGGCACATCTGGAGAACACCACCGACTATATTTGGAAGGTGACCAATCTGCCCGACGGCAACTTCACTATTCAGAACGTCAAGACCGGCAAGTATCTCAACAAGGCTGCCGCTCCGCAGAACGGCTCTATCGTGAGCCTTACGGACCAGCCCGAGACAGAGCAGTGCCTCTCCATCATCAAGCCCAACGGAACGTGGGCCATCTACAATACGGAGGACTCCACATTCAGCTTCGACCCGAACGGTCACGACACCGGCCTCAACGATGAGGGCCGCATCCACATCTGGAGCCCGCGTGACGCTACCGGCGGCACGAGCTGGAGCTTGATACCCGTAACGGAGGATGAGGTCAACAGCCTCAAGGCTGCCGAGGCCGACAACGAACTCGCCGTATCTCTGAAGAAGAAATTCCAGGAGGCTCGCCGCGCTTACAACGCCAAGACCAACTACACCCTGGGCGAGAAGATACTCACCGACGCCTCTCAGCTCTACGGCAACAACTTCTCCACAAGTGAGGGTACCAATATCGGCAACCTTATCGACGGTGACAAGAACACTACCTGGTGCTCCACATGGGAAGACGGAAAGGAGCAGAATCCTACCGAGCCCCACTACCTGAGAGCTTACGACGAAGCCGGCTTCCCCGACACCGTGCAGGTCAACTATGTACAGCGTCAGAACGGCACATGGCACCGCGTGCCCACAAGCTTGAGGATTGAAGTCTCCGACGACGCCGTGACTTGGACCAACGTTCCGACAGCCCAGCTGCGTCTGGCCGACTTCGGCGGCAAGAGCACTCTGGAGAGCGTTCACGCCGACTCACTTCACTACATCGTCTCCGGCATCGGCGGTCACAAGTACGTGCGCTTCATAGCACAGTGCGCATACCGCGGCGCCGACGGCGTATATATCGGCCCGAATGCTCACTTCGTATTCGAGTATGCCGAGTTCAATCTCTATCCCGTAACGGGCGTGAGCCCCGACTCTTACTCGCAGACCGGCCTTCACAAGGTGAGCTCCGATGCGCTCTTCAGCGCCATCCAGGAGGCTTATCCGCTGGTGAAGGAGGGCAAGGGCACGCAGGAGGTGCTCGACAAGCTCACAACGGCTCTTGACGAGTTCAACAGCATGGAGAGCACAGACTCTCTCATAGCGATGACCAAGTACAACCTTGAGAATCTCACCGCAGGCGACAGAATCGGCGAGTTCCCCGACGACGCTCTCAATACCTATGTACAGACAGTGCAGCCTATGATTCAGGCTCTCGACGCAGGTCAGGCTTCGCAGGCTACCGTGGAGCAGGTACAGCAGGCTAAGGCAGCTGTTACCAACGCCTACAACACGCTGTATGATCAGATGAACAAGCCCAAGGAGAACAAGTGGTACATGATTGTTACCAACGATCCTTCCAAGGCAGACTTCACCCTCTCAGCCGGTGGTCCTAACACCCACGCCAATGGTATCGGCTACAGCTACGTACTGGTATGGCAGCAGACCTCTGTGGCCAGCACCTCTACCGGCGCAAGCTGGACATTCTCCAAGGATACGACCGACAACGGCCGCAGATACATCCTGCAGAATGCTCGTACCGGTGGTTACTTCGGCCCGTACACAGGCTCAGGTGATTCCAAGTATGACTACACTACCATCCTGTGGTCCACACCGAGGTCCTTCACTGTAGTGCCTTTCGGCGACGGCCAGATCGGTCTGCAGACCAAGGAAGGCTACTATGTGAAGTATGACGGCTCAGTTATTCCTAAGTACGTCAACACCTACGATTACAACTTCAAGGACAGCGGCTTCTCATGGTCGCTCGAGGCTGTAGACGACCAGCACAGCGACGAGTATGACGAGCACACTTCAGAGTCGAAGGAAGGCTATGTTGTGGCACGCGCATATCCGTTCGACCTCGACGGTACTCCGTACAGCACCCTGACCAATGAGCACCTCGCCGGCTACGAGATAGTAGGCAAGGAGAGCGCTGACGATAAGGATTCGCTCGTTACCGCTATCAAGCTCAAGGCTATTCCTACCGATGAGGTTGTCAAGGCCGGCACGCCTGTGATCTACATCATGAGCGGCTCTGTCAGCGCTGACAGCAAGACCGATGACTTCCACGCAGTGCCTGTGCTCAACACCCCGCTCAACGCCAAGGTTGACACAGTCAACGGACTTATCTCCGTGCCCGCTACATGGAATGCTCCTGTCAGCACATGGGCTACCTTCGATGTTGACTCTCTGACCGCCATCAATCAGGGCGTTCAGGTACTCCGCAGGTTCGCCGTAGTAGATGTACAGCTCATCAAGAATACTCTTGCCGAGGGCGAGGAGCCTGATGCAATAGTATATGTGAAGGGCGCCGGCATCGTGAACGGTATCAAGAAGCTCGAAGTAGTAGACGTGAAGCAGTTCGTCAATGTCTACACTGTAGACGGCGTATTGCTCCGCAAACACGTAGATGCTGCCAATGCTACAGTCGGTCTGCCTAAGGGCGTATACATCGTGGGCAACAAGAAAGTCCAGGTGAAGTAAGCCACTTCGGCCAAAAGAATGAATTGAGCAAGGTCCGCTTTTAGGACCGCTCCGCACATATCGGGCGGCTGCGTCACAACAGAAATGTTGACGCAGCCGCCCTTTTTTCATGCCCGCGCGGATAAGGACGGAGAGGAGGATATAGAGCGTATATATTAATATGCGTGTTGAGGAAAAGCTGCCGCGCCAGGGTAGAAAGGAGAGAATGGATAGGCTTATATTATATGCGTGTTTTATCTAGCCCGAAGAAATGCGGGGAAAATAGCTGGGAGGGCCGCTGCCTCAGCGGCCGCATGCCCAATATGGGCAAAGCGCGAAGTAATTTGTGATACAAGCATTAGCGTAATTCGTTCTTTTAACCGCACGAAAGACAGAGATACGCATGCCCATTATATTCCTCCATAACTTATGCGGCGGCAGGCGGCCTCTGAGGGCAGCGGCCCTCCCAGTTAGCTTCGCCTCAATACTGCGTCGTGCTTTTCGTATTTCAGCTAACGCCGCGCTCAATACGACACCGCGTTTTTCGTATTCCCGACTAACGTCGCCCACAACTGATAAAGAGATCCTCTTTTATATGTTCTCACATTCCTGTCGCAACAATGTATTTTCGCCATTCGACACGCATGGCGCTGCTCCGCATTTTGGAAAAGGCATTCCCCACACTTCAAAAAACCGTCCCGCATGCTGTGTTGCTCACATAGGACATGAGGAGAACTACCTCAAATGTAGTTCTCCTCGTCTCAAATGTAGTTTTGGCCTTCTGGGAGCGTTGAATATCAACCATATACAAAGGCCCCAAAATCGCGCTTCCCATGCCTCCTAAAGTATGGGTTTTATACGGTTGCAGGCTTAGCTTTGCGGCAGGCGGGAAACTATGATTAACTACAATATAGGGAAACTTCGCTCTTTCCAATATAACATTAATTCGCTCACTCTCATAAGCGGCTGGCGGCCGCTGAGGGCAGCGGCCCTCCCAGTTATTTCTCGCTCATAACGTCATTGCGCTTTTCTTTCGTCCAAATAAATTTGCCCTCAATGGATCACATTACTTCCCAAAACCGATCACAATATGCTTTCTTCGGTCCTGGCGATTCACTTCTGCATGGCCGCAATTAGTTTCCTGCATAAAAAGACAATCAGACTTTACTAAATAACACTAAAAGCGAAGAAAAATGCCGATAAAATGACAATAATGATACGAAAAAGACCCATAACGTGGAAAAACGTCGTATTTTTGTACTGGAAATAAGAAGTAAGACAAATGTAGAACAGAGATAAACTTTTTCCATGTCCTTATATTAGTATATTTAAGTATGAAGATTTGATATTTTCGGATATCAGAGAAATCGAGCTGCCGTGGCGAAGTGATTTCGCTGCGGTTGTTTATTTTTATGTGGCATGTCACATCCCGAAATATGCCGAAAAGCTGTGTTGCAAGCAGGATTTTTGCCATTTATTTTGCCCGCAACAGAGGGGAAAATATATTTTTCAGTAGAATTGCAATATTTATTTACGTTTTACTCCCCCTATATGAAAATAAGTTTATAACTTAGCGGTGTTTTCCTTTCGTCAGCTACGGCTGTGGGCTGCCTGATACCATGAGAACGGTTAGCGGCAGCAAGAGAGGGGCATGGTCGATTAATGAGTATAACTTCAATATTAACATCAAAATTATCAACATCATGAAACGACTGAAATTCTTATTTCTTTCGATGGCGGCATTGCTGATAGGCGTGCCGCAGGCGAAAGCACAGAGGATGATCGGCGCCATCGTCAATCCTGACGAGTTCAAGGATGGTATGGAGATCGTGCTTGAGACACGTTCGGGTACCAACTCGGCTGGTCATTATTGCCCTTCCACCCTTGTGGAGGATAAGGATGGAATGCATGGCTCCATCACAGTGCCTTCGATTATGGAGATCAACGACAGCGTTATCTGGGTGCTTGAGAAGGCTTCCACTCCGGCCTATAAGACCGGCTACGACCAGTACTATCTCAAGAGCAAGGTAACGGGCAAGTATCTCTCCTTCGGCTGGGCACACAATGCCAGCTGGATCTGGCTGGACAAGTGGAATAAGGGTGCCGGTACCCCGTCTACGACTATCGCCGACGATACCGCTCACGCCAAACCGTTCTGCTTCATCCAGAACAGCGATGAGACCTGGGCCGAGGAGCTCGGCTCCAAGAAGTACGGTTCATTCCCGGCCAACTGGGATGTGTCGACCTACGTTGTAGTGAGCCTCTTCGACCCCAACTCGACTCTTATTCCCGAGATTCCCAGCCTCGGCCTGAACCCCAACAATACCGATGGTAACTCCTGGGGCCGTGTATATCTGGCCAACGAGTATCCTTCGTACAACATCACATACCTGACCGGCTATCAGGACACCAATGTGTGGGATGTGCGCAAGATTATCACCCGCGACACTGACCCGCGCGGCGCTCTGCAGGCTCTCTGCGACAATATTCAGGGCGACATCGAGTCGGAGTTTAAGCTTGGCACCGACCCGGGCTATATCAGCGATTCGCAGGCTTACGAGTCCTTCTTCAACGCTCTCAACGACGCTCTTGTGGCTATCGATGACGCTTCTGTGAGCAACGATCAGCTCAACACCCTTTTCGACAAGCTTTATGCAGCCAATGATGCTATCTACGGCGAGAGCGCACGCGAGGCCGTGACCGATGGTTACTACTACATCAAGACCGCCAACAGCGCATTCGTAGACGTAGATAACGGCAAATACGGCTGGTATAACGACGGCGGCAACAGACTGCGTTGGGAAGCTATGGACTCCACCAACAACAAGTATATATGGTATATCAAGAACGAGGGCGACACCGTGCTGGCCAATACCTCCTACAAGCTCTACTCGTTCCGCAACGCCCTTACGGGCAAATATATCAGCTGCGCCACTTCTCACGACAACAGCCAGCCTGTGGCAATGACGGACGGTTTTGAGGGCCGCAACAACCTTATGCTCTGCCTCAATCTGGACCACTCCGGGCAGTTTAATATCACCAGCGCTACCGACTGGCTCACCTATCCGCCCCGTCCCTACCATCAGGAAGGTCACGACGGCGGCAACGGCACCAGCGGCGGCATTGTGCTGTGGGAAGGTCAGAAGAGCTCGCCCTCTGCGTGGTACATCCACCGTGTGCCCGAGAGTGTGCTCTCTCACATGGGCGACTACGCCGACTACGATGACCTCGTGCTCAAGGTGGCCAAGTATGCCAGCACCACCAGCGGCGCCGTTGTAGGCGATGGCGTAGGTATGGCCGACTCTACACTCCTGGCCAACGCCGACTCAGCGCTCGTAAGGGCTCAGGCAGCTCTCAAGCTCACCGACAGACGCTCGGCCGAGATCACCGCAGCCCGCGACAATCTCGTAGCCAAGATGGAAGCCTTCAAGAAAGATGTCAACACTGTGCCCGACGGATATTACCGCTTCAAGAGCAACTACAACATCTACGCCAACAATGAGAACTACATCTATCTCAACGTCTACAACGACAGCACCCCGGGATGGGCACATCTGGAGAACACCACCGACTATATATGGAAGGTGACCAATCTCTCAGACGGCAACTTCACCATCCAGAACGCCAAGAACGGCAAGTACCTCAACAAGGCTGCCGCTCCGCAGAACGGCTCTATCGTGAGCCTTACTGACCAGCCCGTGACGGAGCAGTGCCTGAGGACTATCAAGCCCAACGGCAGGTGGGCCGTGTACAATGTGGTAGACTCCACATTCAGCCTCGACCCGCACGACCACTACAAATGCCTCTACGACGAAGGCCCCATCCATCTCTGGAGCCCTGCCGACGAGACGGGCGGCACGAGCTGGAGCCTTATTCCCGTAGCAGAGGATGAGCTCAACAGTCTCAAGGCTGCCGAGGCCGACAACGAACTCGCCGTATCTCTGAAGAAGAAATTCTGGGAGGCCCGCCGCGCTTACAACGCCAAGACCAACTACACTCTGGGCGAGAAGATACTCACCGACGCTTCTCAGCTCTACGGCAACAACTTCTCCACAAATGAGGGTACCAATATCGGCAACCTTATCGACGGCGACAAGAATACCACCTGGTGCTCCACATGGGAAGGCGGAAAGGAGCAGAATCCTACCGAGCCCCACTACCTGAGAGCTTACGACGAAGCCGGCTTCCCCGACACCGTGCAGGTCAACTATGTACAGCGTCAGAACGGCACATGGCACCGCGTGCCCTCCAGTCTCCGTATTGACGTCTCCAACGATGCACAGACGTGGACTACTCTGCCCTGGGCAGAAATGCGTCTGGATGACTTCGGCGGCAAGAGCACACTGGAGACCGTTCACTCCGACTCGCTCCACTACATCGTCTCCGGCATCGGCGGCTATAAGTACGTACGCTTCGTAACCCGCTGCGCTTATCGCGGCGCCGACGGCGTATATATCGGTCCGAATGCTCACTTCGTATTCGAGTACGCTGAGTTCAATCTCTATCCAGTGACGGGCGTGAGCACCGATTCCTATTCTCAGACCGGCACGCACAAGGCTTATGCTGATGCACTCTTCAGCGCCATTCAGGCGGCTTATCCTCTCGTTAAGGAGGGCAAGGGTACGCAGGTTGCGCTCGACAAGCTCACCACTGCTCTCGACCAGTTCTACTCCATTGACAGCAACGACTCCGTCATTACTATGGCCCGCTTCAATGTGGAGCGCCTCACCGCCGGCGATGCTATCGGTCAGGTGCCGCAGGATGTCCATGACACCTACGTGGCCAAGGCTACCGACCTGCTCAACAAGTATGACGCTGCTACTACGGGCGGTACATTTACCTCCGAGACAGCCACCAATACCGTCAACGGACTTATCGACGCCTTCAAGGCCGTTCAGGCTAATGTTCACTCTGTACAGTCCGGCAAGTGGTACTACATCGAGAGCGCAGCTCCCGAGGGCACGACGGCTGAGGCTGACGGCTACTACAGCAAGGCTCGTGACGAGGTGCGCGGCGCAGCTCTCTATGTGCTCGCTTCCGACGATAAGGGTATGACCGAGACCAACTACAACGACGGCAACCAGCTCCGCTGGGGTATGGACGACATCAAGTCGAACAAGCGTCCTACCGACGGCGATGCAGATGCTCTCTGGTGCTTCACACCTGTGCCCGACAGCCTCGGCTACGGCGCTAACGCTTACTACATCCGCAACATGCACACCGGCTACTACATGGGCCGCGACAACGGACTGAGCGACAAACTGCTCTTCCAGAACAGCAAGCCGTATCCGTACAGCATCACGTTTATCGGTGGCGACCAGTTCCACATCGCTCCGCTCACCGGCGACGCCAAGGGCCGCAACATCAGCTTCGGCTCCAACGCCCGTCAGGTACGCTACGATGACATGACCACCTACTACGACAACATCGCATCTCTCACCTTCCGCGAGCTCAGCCTCGAGGATAACCCGACCATCATGCTGCCTCTGCCCAACAACACCATCTCCATCGTTTGCCTGCCCTTCGCTGTAGAAGGTCTCAATGGAGCTGCTGCTTACGGCGTACACAGCAAGGTGGACGATACAACCCTCGGCCTCGAGGAGAAGAGCAGCTTCGCTGCCGGCGAACCGATGATCCTCGTTACCGGCGACACGGCTCTCTATTCTTCCGACCACAGCAATGTCGACATCGAGGTGACCACGCCGAGCACAGACCTCGCCGCTAAGCCCGACACCGCTAACGGCCTCATCGGTACCTTCGTACAGACAGAGGACAGAGTTCCCGGCTCTGGCTACTTCGAGTTCAGCAAGTTCAAGAGCGTTTTGACACAGACCACCATCGCCGCATTCTCCGGCTACGTGAACACGGGTCTGACGGTGAACAAGCAGGGTGATCCCGACGCTACGATCTCGCTGACCGGCACTGGCTTCCTCAACAAGATCCAGAAGGTTGACACCACCGCTCCCGGCAAGGTTGACGTTTACAGCGTAGACGGCGTACTGCTCAAGCGCGGTGTAGACGCAGCCAAGGCTACGGAAGGCCTGCAGAAGGGCGTTTACATCATCGGCGGCAAGGCTAAGCTGGTGAAGTAACATTAGATCATTTGCTGCCGCAGTCTCCGCGACGCGACAGTCACGAATAGGGAGGCCGCAATCCACACGGGTTGCGGCCTCCTGCTGTCTTGTCCCCGGAGGAAAGGTTTTTGAGGAAGATTGAATGGCTTTTGTGTAGCAGCAAATGGTTTTTGAGGAAAGGAGGATTGCATTTGAGGAAAGGGTGATCGCTTTTGAGGAGCGGAGGATTGCATTTGAGGAATGGGAGAGTGGGTTTTGTGCAACGGGTGATTGTTTTAGAGGAAAGGGGGATTGGATTGCGCTTGTTATTCTCGCATCTATCGTCGCCGACGAATGAGAATGAGTCACACATCGATAAGTAGTCACATTCCTGCGCCGCTGATATAATTTCGCGATGCGATAATAGTGTGTTTTTTCCGCATTTTGGAAAAGGCAATCCCCACACTTCAAAAAACCGTCCCGCATGCTATGTTGCTCACATAGGACATGAGCGAAATTACATTTGAGGTAGTATAAAACGTCTCAAATGTAGTTTTGACCTTTCGGGAGCTCTTATTTTCAGACATTTACAAAGGCCCCAAAATCGCCCTTTTCGGGGGCGCAGAAGTGTGCGTTTTTATACCATTTCTCTCATTTCGGCAGACACGAAATGAGTGAAGATAATAGATGAAGCGCGGCCGCTATTCTTCGCCGCAGGAATGGCCGTCGCAGCGGCGCAGGCCTTTGCGAGTGGCGCAGGCGGGGCAGAGGCCGCGTATGAGGTAGTTGGCGCTCATGACCACATAGCCCTCGGGCAGAGCGACTGAGGGCACGGGGCTGTCAGGCAGGCAGAATGTGCGACCGCAGGCGACACAGTGGAAATGGATGTGCTCGTCGTCGTCGCTGTCCTCGCTGTGGCGCATGCAGAGCTCGTAGCGGAGGCTTCCCTCGCCGTCCTCTACGGTGTGCAGGAGGCGGTGCTCGCGAAAGAGCGAGAGCACGCGCGAGATGCTCGATTTGTCGACCGTGACGAGCGCATCTTCCAGTTCCCTGAGCGACATGGGGCCTTTGCTGTCGCGGAGCGCGCGCACCACCATGATGCGATTGGCCGTAGGCCTTATGCCGTGGGCCCGGAGCAGGGCTTCGTCGCCCTCAGCGGGAGGCTGTGAGAGCGGAGAGGTCATTTCTTACGAAAGTATTTGCCCACCACGGGCCAGGAGGCGAGGGGGAAGTCGTAGTGAACGATGTGGGCCATGAAGAGCACGATGAGCACCGTGTTGATGGCTATGCGTACGCCGCCGTGCCATGAAGTCGGCTCGGCGAGCATGACGGCCGTAAATGCGGCGGCTATCAGCACGTAGACGGCGATGGACTTGAGGGGGTAGCGGATGGGATATTTCTTCTGCCCTATAAAGTAGGAGAGGAGCATCGACGTGCCGTAGCCCGCTACGCCGGCCCAGGCGCAGGCCATATACCCGAAGCGCGGGATGAAGAGCACGTTGGCGGCCACGAGCACGGCGCAGCCCGCACCGGAGAACCACGCGCCGTAGATAGTGCGGTCTATCAGCTTGTACCAGAAGGAGAGGTTGAAGTACACGCCCATCATTATCTCGGCCGCCATGACTATTGGCACCACGCGGAGGCCTTCCCAGTAGTCGCGCCCTATGATATACTTCAGCACGGGCAGGTAGCCCACCACGGCCAGGTAGGCCAGCAGAGTGAAGATGATGAAATATTTCATGGCGCGGGCGTAGGTGTCGCGCGAGCCCTTCTCGCGGGCGCTGCCGAAGACGAACGGCTCGTAGGCGTAGCGGAAGGCCTGTGTGATCATGGCCATGATCATGGCTATCTTGGAGGCCGCGCCGTAGATGCCGAGCTCCACATGTCCCACAGCGCCGGGCTTGACGATGGGGTAGAGGATCTTGTCGGCTGTCTGATTGAGAATGCCGGTGATGCCCAGCAAAAGCATTGGCCACGTGTAGGAGAGCATCTTGCGGCAGAGTTCCTTGTCGAAGACATAGTGAAATCCCGAGAGCTCCTTGTAGAAGAAGAAGGTGATGCTGCCCGTGCAGATGAGATTGAGGCGGAAGACATAGCCCACGCCCACTGTCGGGTCGTAGAAGATGGAGGCCAGATGATGGGTAGAGGGGCGCGCGTAGAGCGCGGGCAGGAGGATGAAGTAGATGAGGTTGAGCGTCACATTCATCACCACGAACAGCAGTTTCAGAGCCACGAACTTGAGCGGCCTGTGCTTGTAGCGGAGGTAGGCGAAGGGGATGCACTGGAACGCGTCGATGGCCACACACGCCGCCATGAGGGCGACATAGTCCTTGTGGGCGCTGTAGCCCATGAAGGCCGACACGGGCCCGATGAAGGCCAGCACCAGCACTACGAAGCTGAAGGCCACCGTGCCCACCATGAGGAGGACCGTGGAGTAGGTGCGCATGGGGTTGGCGCCCTCCTTGTTGACAAAGCGGAAGAAGGTCGTCTCCATGCCGAAGGTCAGTATCACCAGTAGCAGGGCCGTGTAGGCGTAGATGTTGGTGATGATGCCGTATCCGCCCGTGGAGGCGGCTATCTTGGCCGTGTAGAGCGGCACCAGCAGATAGTTGAGAAACCGCCCCACAATGCTGCTCATGCCGTAGAGCGCCGTGTCGCGGAATAGTGTCTTTAAGTTTGCCATTTTTTCAAATTATCCGAAGAACATATAGCATATAGCTATTGCTGCTATAGTACCGGCCAGGTCGGCGGCCAGACCGCAGACCACAGCGTGGCGGGTGTACTTGACGCCGACGCTGCCGAAGTAGACGGCCAGGATGTAGAAGGTAGTGTCCGTGGAGCCCTGGAAGAGGCACGCCAGACGGCCCGCAAACGAGTCGGCGCCGTAGGTAGTCATGCAGTCGACCATCATGCCGCGGCTGCCGCTGCCGCTGAGCGGCTTCATGAGGGCCGTGGGCAGGGCGTTGATCCAGTCGGTGGGCAGGCCGCACTCTCTGGTGACCCATGCGATGGCGTCCGTCAGCGCGTCCATGGCTCCCGCAGCGCGAAAGACACCTATGCCCACGAGGATCGCCACGAGATAGGGGATGATGCGCACCGCCGTCTCAAATCCGCCCTTCGCGCCCTCGATAAAGGCGTCGTAGACATTGACCTTCTTGACCACGCCGGTGATGATAAACGCCGTGATGATGGTCAGCAGCAGGATATTGGCCACGGAGGTGCCCACGGTGTTCATGGCCGCCTTGTCGAGGCTCGAGAATCCCCAGATGATCAGGGTAAAGAAGAGGATCGCGCCGCCCAGAGTGAGCAGCAGGGTGCGATTGAGCAGGTTGATGTGCTGGAAGAGGGCCGTGATGATGATGCCCACGAGGGTAGCGACGCTCGTAGCCAGCAGGATGGGGATAAAGACGTCCGTAGGCTGCGCGGCGCCCATCTGCGCGCGGTAGACCATGATGCTGACGGGCACGATGGTCAGGCCGCTGGTGTTGAGCACGAGGAACATGATCATCGGGTTGGTCGCCGTGTCCTTGCGCGGGTTGAGCTCCTGCAGCCTCGCCATGGCCTTCAGGCCCAGCGGCGTGGCGGCGTTGTCCAGCCCCAGCATATTGGCGGCGATGTTCATGAATATGTTGCCCACAGCGGGGTCGCCCTTGGGGATGTCGGGGAAGAGCTTGGTGAACACGGGCGAGAGCGCACGCGAGAGGGCCTGCACCATGCCGCCGCGCTCGCCGATCTTCATAATGCCCAGCCAGAGCGAGAGCACGCCCGTCAGACCGAGGGAGATCTCAAATGCCGTCTTGGCCGAGGAGAATGTGGAGTCCATGATAGCCGGAAAGACGGTTGTGTCGCCGAATACGAGCAGTTTCACAACCGCGATGACAAAGGCTATGACGAAGAACGCCACCCAGATATAGTTGAGTACCATGCGCAGAAATCTTACTATGGTGCAAAATTACTACGAAATTCCCGAACAGCGGTTATTCATGTCCGTCGACCTCAGCGAAATAGCGCATTTCCTGCCTCCAAGCGCCCCGAAGCGCCTCTCCCGCCGCCTCATCGCCCGCCTTACCGCGCCTTTTCGCCTCTCCGTGCGCCGCCTCAGCATTCCCCTCGTCTTTATTCATGTTAAAATAAATTCATCGCGCTGTGTAGGCCCTTCGGGAATGTTTTCAGGGGGCCCGGAATGCCCCCTGAAAATCTGCATTCCGCCTTCCGGGTGCCGCTACATGGCGAAGAATTCTGCTTTTTTGCATTTGCATAACCCCATAATCGGTGCCGCCGCGGTGATGTGGTCCGGGAGAAGCGTTTATCCGGAATTTGTTGTTATATTTGCCTTTGCAAGAACATTATAAAGGCATATCATCATGGACACAGACAAGCGAGGCATCGTGATAATGGGCGCTACGAGCGGCATGGGGCGCGAGGTGGCGCGGCTCTTCGCCCTCAGGGGCTGGCGCGTGGGCGCCGCAGGACGCAGAGTGGAACTGCTGGAGAGCCTGCGGGACGAGTGCCCCGACGGCAGCGTCGTGATCTCGCAGATCGACGTCACCGCGCCCGAGGCCTCCGCCCGTCTCGAGGCCCTGGCGCAGAAGGTGAGCGCTACGGCCTACCTCCACTGTAGCGGTGTGGGCTACCGCAACGAGGAGCTCGACCCCGAGCCGGAGCTGCGCACCCTCCGCACCAACGGCGAGGGCTTCGTCAGGGCCGTGGGCACCATGTTCCGCTACTTCGCCCACAGCGGCGGCGGGAGGATAGCCGTCATCTCGTCCATCGCCGGCACCAAAGGCCTCGGCCCCGCGCCCGCCTACTCGGCCACCAAGCGCATGCAGAACACATACATCGACGCGCTCGACCAGCTGGCGCGCAAGCACCGCCTCCCCATCCGCTTCACCGACATCCGCCCGGGTTTCGTGGGCACGGACCTCATCGGCGGTGGCGCGGGCTATCCCATGGTCATGCCGCTCCACACCACCGCCGTCCGCATCGTCCGAGCCGTAGAGCGGGGCCGCAGAGTGAAGGTGATAGACCGCCGCTACGCCCTGCTGACCGCCCTCTGGAGCCTCATCCCGCGCCCGCTGTGGGTCAGGATGCGCATCTGAGAGCGGCCCGCCCGGCTATTCCCGCGCAATACAATATCGCGCATCTCGTTTCCCCTGCCGGTTGCGCGCAACACTGATACAGGTTTTCCTTTTATAAAAGTCCTCATCCTCCTGCGCGGCTGATATAATTTCGCGATGCGAAACACGCACACTTTTTCCATATTTTGGAAAAGGCATTTTCCACACTTCAAAAAATCGTCCCGCATGCTGAGATGCTCACATAGGACATGAGGGAAACTACCTCAAATGTAGTTCTACTCGTCTCAAATGTAATTTTGGCCTTTCGGGAGCACTGATTATAAGATATTTACAAAGGGGCAAAAATCGCGCTTTATGCGGCGGCTGGCGGCCGCTGAGGGCAGCGGCCCTCCCAGCTAAAGCGTCCCAAATATAAAGCCCTCATTCACCTGCCACGCTACTATATCTTCGCGATGCGAAATACATGGCATTGTTCCGCATTTCGGAAAGGCATTTCCCACACTTCAAAAAATCGTCCCGCATGCTACATTACTCACATAGGACATGAGGGAAACCACCTCAAATGTAGTTCTACTCGTCTCAAATGTAATTTTGGCCTTTCGGGAGCACTGATTATAAGATATTTACAAAGGGGCAAAAATCGCGCTTTATGCGGCGGCTGGCGAGGGTGTATCAAAATTCAGGTGCACCCTCTGGCTATATTTAATGCTATATTTTTGCAAACAAAGCCCTGACTTTCACAAGCCGGGGCTTTGCCATGTCGCAAAGTTTTTGTATC
>Ga0256404_1007333_pt1 | contig 17538 bp, 11 predicted proteins | sample RumenRJG_01DNA_FD_185990 | JGI IMG/M metagenome (GOLD analysis project Ga0256404, IMG submission 185990) | Bovine rumen microbial communities from Lethbridge, Alberta, Canada - RJG_01 | ecosystem: Host-associated > Mammals > Digestive system > Stomach > Rumen | place: Canada: Alberta | collected...
GCAAGAAAGACCTCGCCACGCTCGCCAAGAAGCTCAACCTCGACGCCATCCACGACACGGTTCATGAGATGTGCAAAGACGAAGCCCGCCACGGCTGCGGCTTCAAGGGTCTCCATGACCGCTATTTCGGCAAATAAGGATCTCTCCTTAGAAAGACAACCGCCGGTGCGAACAAAATCGCACCGGCGGTTGTCTTTCTGTCCAAAATTGTTTTCCTCAAGCGTCTATCTTCCGGCAGAGCACTTTGACATGCTTTCCATAAAAAGCAATGCCGTACGTATAAACTTCTGCGATGGCGCGTGCGCGGAACTCGGCCAGATAATCTTTCCCCACAATCTGCGCAAGCGCTTCCTCCGCCTTTGCTTCGAGATTCTCTTCGGACTCTGCCGTCTTGAACTCCAGCACCATGCCATTCCCTGCCGTGCCTTTCGGAAATGCAGCGATGTCATAGCGTCCATATCCAGACTCTCGATTCGACCGTACCTCATACTCTGGCACAAGAAGTGCTGTGAGCCCAAGGACGAAGCCGTGGTAGAACGACTCCTTCGCCGCTGTATCAAAAGCGCTTGCAAGAATTTCCAGATACATTGCCAATTTCGCCTGTACATGTTCGACATCACCGGATACGAAGGCTTTCACGAGTTCTGGCGCAACCATCGCAAAATTTTCCGCATGAAAACGTTCGATGACTTCGGTCTGGAAAAGAGAGAGAATCTCCTGATTCGGGATGATGAACTTTGCTCGCACGCCAAGGTTCGTATACTCGACACTGGCACAGGTGAGATATCCTGTTGTCAGGAGCATCGTATAGAGATCGTTCGGGTGCTGGTAGATTTCTTCATAAATGACGCCGTCCCGTGCCCATGCCGAAACCGCGCCGCCTTGCAGAAGCGTCTGCAGAGAATCAAGAAACGCTTCCGATGCATGCTGCATCATTTTCCGCAAGATGGAGTTGCCGGAAGTATTCACCCAATAGGCAGCAGCTATGCAACCCTGATCGAAATATTTCAGCACCGACCATGGATTGTAGATTTCTTGTCCGGCAATCCGATAGCCGTCATACCATGTCTGGATTTCCGTCATCTTTTCTGGATGGCCGAGAGCTTCTGTCACCTGTTGCACTTCCGCACGCGTGAAGCCCATCAAAGAAGGAAATTTCGTAAAAAGCAGGCTGTCCACCTGCAAATTGTTCAACCCTGAAAAAATGTTTTCCTTTGCAATCCGCAGCACGCCCGTCATGATAGCGAAATCCAAAGATGGATTCGTCTTGAGCGCGGCCGAAAAGAAACGACGGAAGAAGTTGATGGCCTTCTTGTAATACTGGCACTCCCATGCATACTGTACCGGCGCATCATACTCGTCAATCAGCAGGACGACATTCTTTCCATAGTGTTCCTTCATCAGGCGCATCAAGAACGCCAGAGCCATCTTGCATTGCTCGATTTTCTTTTCCCCAGCAAGAAATTGCTCGAAATCTTTTACGTCAAACGGATCAGATGTTTCATCAATCAAGTAACGATGTGAGCGAAAAAGTTCGCTCATCATTTCAGGAATCCGTTCCTGCATTTCCTCCCATGTATCGAACTGCCATTCCTTGAGTTCAAGGGACAGGACAGGGCGTGTCCCCTGCTGTGCCATCATTGCTTCATCTTTGGCAATTTCAAGCCCATCAAAGAGCTTTCGATGCTCTTCCGCATGATCGATGCTGAGGAAATATTTCACCATCGACAGCATCATCGTCTTGCCGAAGCGACGCGGCCGCGTGAAGAGCGTCACTTTTGCAGGGCGAACAATCAACTGACGAAGGAATCCCGTCTTATCAACAAAACAATAGTCATTTTTCCTCACTTCAGCGAAATCATCAATGCCAATGGGCATAACTGTCTGCATTTCGTCCACCTCCGATGCTTGCTTTCTCGCTTTCATTCTATCATTTCACCATAAAAAAAGAAAGGACTGCCCGGATGAACAATCCTTTCCTATCAAATGCTTTTATGCCTCCAGCATGCTCGTGCGTTTTTTCTTCCGCTCGATCTGGAAGAACAGGATGATGGCGAAGATCGCGATGCCTGTGAGGTCGGTCACCGTGCCAGGATCGATGAGAAGCAGGCCGCCTGCAATCAGCAGGATGCGCTCGTAGATGCGGCAGTTGTCGGCGAGGTAGCCGATGAGGGCCGACGAGAGCGCGATCATGCCGATGATGGCCGTGACCGTCGTCACGACGAGGCCCGGAATCGTCGCGTCAATCATCAGGATGACCGGCGAGAGCACGAACATGTACGGGATGATGAACGCCGCAATCGCAAGCTTCGCCGCATTGACGCCTGTCCTGAGGGCATTGCCACCCGCGATGCCCGCACCAGCAAACGCTGCGAGAGCAACTGGCGGCGTGACGTCGGCGATGATGCCGAAGTAGAAGACGAACATATGTGCCGCGAGCACAGGCACGCCCATCTGGATGATGGCCGGTGCCGCAATCGTCGAAGTGATGACGTAGTTCGCCGTCGTCGGCACGCCCATGCCGAGCACGATGGCCGTAATCATCGTGAAGAACATCGTCGGCAGCAGCATGCCGCCCGAAAGCGTCAAGAGGCCGGACGCGAGCTTGAGGCCGACGCCCGTCTTCGTGACGACGCCGATGACGATACCTGCCGAAGCGCAGGCGACGAGGACGGAAAGCACGTTGCGCGCGCCTTTGTCGAGGCCGCGGATGATCTCGATCGGCTTCATGCGCGTCGACTTGCGGAGCGCCGAGCAGATGATCGAGAGCACGATGGCGACGAGCGCCGCGCGCATCGGCGTGTAGCCCGTCACGAGCAGGTAGACGATAACGACGAGAGGAATCGCGAGGTGGCCGCGCTCGACGAGCAGGCGGCTCATCTTCGGCAGCTGCTCGCGCGGCAGACCTTTGAGGTTGCTGCGCTTTGCCTCGAAATGGACGCCGAGCCAGACGCCCGTGAAGTACAGGAGTGCCGGGATGACGGCCGCTTTGACAATGTCGATGTACGGCACGCCAACGAATTCTGCCATCAGGAACGCCGCGGCACCCATGACAGGCGGCATCAGCTGGCCGCCCGTGGAGGCCGCCGCCTCGACGGCGCCTGCGAAGTTCTTGTGGTAGCCGAGCTTCTTCATCATCGGGATCGTCAGCGAGCCCGTGCCGACGACGTTTGCGACAGAGGAGCCTGAGACCGTGCCCATGAGGCCCGAAGACAGGACGGCGACTTTTGCCGGGCCGCCGCTCGCCCAGCCTGCGATGCTGTTCGCAAGGTCGATGAAGAACTTGCCGAGACCTGTGGACTCCAGATAGGCACCGAACAGGATGAACAGGAAAATAAACGTCGAGGAAACGCCGAGCGGGATGCCGAAGATGCCCTCGGTCGTGAAGAAGAGATGGCCAACGAGCTGCGAGAGCGTCAGCCCGCGATGCGCGAGCACGCCCGGCATGTACGGCCCGGCAAAGGCATAAGCGAGGAACAGCACGACGACCGTGACCATCGGGATGCCGACGACGCGGCGCGTCGCCTCGACGACGAGCAGGATGCCGAGGATGCCGACCACGAGATCCGGCGTCGTCACGAGGCCGGAGCGCAGGACGAGCTGGTTGTACTCGATCAGGATGTACGCCGGCGCCGCCGCGCCGAGGATGGCGAGCAACAGATCAAACGGATGGAGCTTCGTGCGCGACCAGCTCTTCCGCGTCGGATACAGCAGATAGACAAGCGCGAGACCGAAACCGAGGTGCACGGCGCGCTGGAGCTGTGCATCAAGCACGCCGAACGTCGCCGTGTAAAGCTGGAAGATGGAAAACGTAATGGCGATGGCAGAGACGATCTTCGCCATGATGCCCTTGTACTCCATCGTGTCCGAGTCTTTGTCGTACTTCTTCAGCACCGCCTCCGCTCGCTCTTTGTCGGTCATTTCTTCAGACATAAAAAACATTCCTTTCATGCTCAAAGCCCAGACAGCGCCTCATACGCGGGCGCGATGGAGAGGTCGATTCTCTCCCCTGGGGGAAACATTTCGTAAAACCGGAGCGTCCGGCCTGCCGCACGGAGCGTCAGCTGCGTGCCGACGCCTGTCCGGAGCGAGAGCGCGGAGAAATGGCGATCCATGTGGTCGAAGACGAAATAATCGCCTTCCTCATGAAACTCCCCTTCGCTCTCCATGAACGGCAGGCCGACACCGAACGACTGGTAGCGCGTCCGGAGCAGCTGGAACTCTCCTGCCCCGCCCCGTGCATCGGCATCCGCGACGAGGTCTTCCTCGACGGGCGTCTTCTGCACGGAGTGGATGAAACGGACGGTAAACACTTGCGGCCGGGAAACAGGCAAGGCGAGGAGCGTCCGCCCCCCGCCTTGCACCAAGAATACCGGCTGCAAAAGCTGCCAAGCGAGCAGCGCCATTGCTGCAACGATGGCCAAAAAGACTTTTCTTGCCTTCATTTATTTTTCGTCAAAGAACTTCTTTGCGCCAGCGTTCATGTCAAGCGACATGCCCTTCTCGGCATTCTCTTTCGAGATCATCTTGCCGACGGCATGTGCTGCCTGGATGCGGTCGAGGTTCGAGAAGATGGCTTTCGTGATTTCATAGCCGAGCTTGTCATCGACCTTGTCGTTGACGACGAGCATCGCCATGACGGAAATGGTCTGGACGTCTTCGTCAAAGCCCTGATACGTGCCAGCCGGAATCGTCGTCTTCGTGTAGAACGGATACTTTGCAATCAGCTCATCCGCTTTGGCCGGATCGACCGGGAGCAGGCGGATCTTGTTCTGCGAGGAGATGTCCTGCACCGCTGCCGTCGGGAAGCCCGCCGTCAGGAATGCGGCATCGACGTTGCCGTCTTTGAGGGCGCTTGCGCCTTCGCCGAAGGAGAGGTACTGCACCTGGATGTCATCATACGTGATGCCATAGGCTTCGAGGATCTGGCGTGCATTCGCTTCAGCGCCCGAGCCAGCAGCACCAACCGCGACGCGCTTGCCCTTGAGGTCTGCAATCGTCTTGATGCCCGTGCTGTCGAGCGTCACGAACTGGCAGGTCTCAGGATAAAGCGATGCGATGCCCTTGAGGTTCGTGACCTTCTTGTCCTGGAACATCTCCGTGCCATTGACGGCGTAGTACGTGATATCGTTCTGCACGATGGCCATATCCACAGAGCCATCCTTCAGCATATTGATATTCGCGACCGTCGCGCCCGTGCTCTGCGCACTTGCGTTCATGCCGTCGATCTTATTGTTGAGGATTTCGGCAATCGCGCCGCCGATCGGATAATACGTGCCGGCCGTGCCGCCCGTGCCGATGTTCAGGAACGTCTTGCCGCCGCCGCCACTCGACGCCTGGTCGCCGCCACCGCCGCAGCCCGTGAGCAACGCCGCCGACATCACGACCGCCAGTCCTGCAGTGACAATCTTCTTCATGGAACAAAAGCTGAACTTGAACTGCATACTCGATCCCTCCAAAATCACAAAACGCCCATAAGGTATACTTTTGTGTTGCCTATACGCATTATAGCACACGTTTTGTGCACTCACAAGAGATATTTTGGAATTTATCACAATAATTTACAGTAATATTGTATACATTGATAACATAAAAGCGGACAGATGTCCATCGAAATCTGGACATCTGCCCGCTGTCAGGCATCGCTGTGCTGTTATTTGAATGTCTGCCAGGCATCCATGACGTCGAGGAACGCGCCATCGAAGCCTGCGGCAAGAATGGTGTCAAGATAGGCATCTTCGCTGCCATAGAGGATGCGGCGCCAATCACCGGACCAGTAGCGCACGCGATAGCTGCCGGGCCAGTTGTCGTTGGCACTTGCAATCCATTTCGGACGATTGGCGCTGTCGTTCCACGAGGCTTGCCAATAAGGACGATAGTCGGCCGCTTCGCCGACGCTCATGTAGGCGAGGACGAGGCGGCGGCCCCCCTGCGGCTTCTGCTGGAGACGCGCGACGTCATCAGAGGTCAGCGGCGCGTCGCCGTAGTAGAGGTCGATGACGATGGCATCGTACGGCGTCGCGGCAAGAGAAGAAAGATAGTCTTCCCGGCTCGCGAAATTTCCGGGATTCAGCAGGATCAGGAAATTCCGCGCACCGCGCACCTCCGTGATGTCAGCAGCGTTCTCGCCCGGGATGCCGCCCATCACGCCTTCGTCGGGGATGGATGCGAGCCCCGTGCTTGCGGCCGTCATGCTGACATAGCCGCGCGCGCGGCCGAGCGCCCGATCCATAGCGACGGTCTCATCGTCTGCCAGATAGTCGAGCGTCCAGACGGCTTTGCCCGCTGTCTGCGGCTTCTCCATCATGGCTTCGAGGTATTCGAGCACACCAGGGTCCTGCGGCTCACTTTTGCCATCATCATCGAGATAGAAGAAGCTCTCCGTCAGAAAGCCATCGAGCGCACCGACGAGCTGCTGCACGCTCTCCTCCGTCTGGCTGTCCGTGACCTCGAGCAGGCCCGCCGCACCGTTGCCGACGAGCTGGAACGTCGGGCTCTTGGATTTTGCGTAGCCGCTGAGGTCTGCGGCAAGGCGCGTCATCTCCTGCTCGGGAACGGGGTGGACGGCCTCGGCGGAAGGAGTGCAGCCGGAGGAAAGGAAAAGGCCCGTACCAAAGAACGTACCGACGAGGAATCGAAAGAATCTATGAAAATTCATGGGGTTCTCCTTTTCAGAACGATCTCGTATACCAGAGTGCGACGGCATATCCCTGATCATCGGCTTCGCTGAGGCCCTGGCGGAGGTAGCGTTCGATGCTGAGTGTCAGGCGGTCTTCTTCCGTGACTTTCCAGTCGAGGACGCCGAGCAGGGAAAGCCGCGTCCAGCCGCTGTTGTTGTAGATGTTGTCGAGATAGAGGTTGTTATAGCCCGTCGAGGAATGGTATCGGCTGATGGTGCCCTCCCATGAAATGCGCGGTGTCATATCATGGTGGAAGCTGACGGCAAACTCGTAGTCGTCCGTCGCACGACCATTCAAAAGGCCGTGCACGCGCATGGCGTGGCCGTAGCTGCCGAAGACGCCGAGCACGTCTTTGGGGCCGACCTGCCAGTTTGCTGCCGCGCCGATCTCGAATTCATTTCCCTCGCGGTATTGCTCCTTGTCCGGCAGAATCAGCCAATTGCCATCATCGTCCTGCCCGAGCTGGTTCTGCTTCGTTTTTGCATAGCCGGTGAACGTTGCCCATGTGTGGAGCTGATGCTTTTCGCCGATATGACGGTAGGAAAGATCCAGCGACGTCTGGTTGCCAGGCTCCGTCTCCGCGTCAGGAACCTCCATAGAAAATTTATACGGTTCGCGAATCGTATAAGACAGCCGTGCACTGAGGCTGTCGCGCTCCGTCACGCGATGAATGCCCTCGATGCTCGGCGTGAACTCCCAGCCTTTGCCGAAGTCCTCGAAAAAGCCGAGACCTTTCGGCACGAGCGCGGACTGATAAAAGCGGCTCTGCCCGGTCGGCGCATTGATGGTGAGACCGAAGCGTGTACTGCCGATGGGATGGCTGTTTTCGTAGACAGCAGACAGCGTCGTGTCGATCCGGCCGACAGAGCTGCCTTCTTCATGTGCATCCGGCCCCTCTGAGCTCACGGGGAGGACAGTGGCATGCGAGCTGAGCCAGCCCGTGCTAAGCCCGAGGTTGAGCACATGACGCGCCTCGCCATGCGGCCAGTCGTCCGCGACGACGTTCTCCTGCCCGGGGTATTTGTCCAGGCGCTCCGTGTCATAGACGGAAAGCGGGAAAAAGAGCTGGTGGCCGCGATGCGGGTATGCATAGCGGACAGGGCCGAACAACGTATCGTCCGTGCCCCGATCCTCGCCTTTCACATGCGCATACTCGACGCCCGTCTGGAGTCCTGCGCCTTCGCCGAAATGCCAGAGGTCGCGCGCCGTCTCGTCTTCATCCTTCGTGGCATCTTCGAGCGACTTCTCCGCTTCCTGTTCCCATTTCTGCGTGCTCGCGTCGTATGCATGAGCCTCGTCGAGGCTTTTCTCGCTCTCCGCGACATCGTTTTCAGCATCGCGTTCGTCGTTTTCAGCGTCGCGCTCGTCAGCGCGGGCATCGGCCTCGGCATCCTCGGCGTCCTGCCGCGCGTCCTCGAGCTCTTCGAGATACGACTGCGCTTCGTCAAGCGAGGCTTCGGCGTCATCGAGTGCCGACGAGACCTCGTCGAGGCGGTCAGAGGCTGCATCCGCGGCCGCGGCCGCTTCTTCGGCGACCTGGCCGGCATCTTCTGTCTCAGCGTGTGCGTTCGTGTATTCGTCAGCGAGGCGGATGGCCTCGGAAAGGCGGTTCTGCTCATAGCCGACTTCGGCGAGCGCCTTCTGCACGGCGGCCTCGCGGGCCGTCGCGGCCTGATATGCCTGTCCTGCGCCTGCATAGCTCGCCGATGCGGCCTCGGCCTGCGCGGCGAGGCTTTCCTGTTCGGCCGAGAGCTCGTCGACGGCGGCCTGCCGCGCATAGACTTCCTGCTGGTAGTCATAGGCCGCCTGCTGGGCCGCGATGGCTTCGCGCGTCTTTTCCGCGCTGATGGCGCGCGCCTGCTTCAGATGTTCTTTCGCCTGCGCGAGCGCCTGCTGACTCAACGCGAGATTCTTTTCCGCACTGGCAACGGAGGCTTTCGCGTCAGCGACGGCGGCCTTCGCATCGGAGAGGTCTTTCCGCGCATCTGCGAGCGCCTGCCGTGCAGTCCGGAGGTTTTCGCGCGCGAGCTGGTAGTTCCGGAGCTCGTCGCGCTGGTCGCGCAGAGAGGAAAGCTCGCTCTCGATGTCGTGCATCGGATCGTGATACGCCGCATCTGCTGTCCCAACTGTGCCGAACAAGCGCGCAAGGCAGGCCGTCGAGAACGCCGCCGTCACGGCGGCCTGCCGCGCAAACCGCGCCCGTGCCTGCTCGAGAAGATAGGCACGGCGCGTGCTCCGCTTCAGGCGGCGGCTGTGCGGATAGCGGCGCGACGGCAGGATGGCACCTTTGCAGGCCGCTTCATAGCGCGCCTGCGCGGCCGCCGCTTCCTCTGCCGCCCGCGCCGCCGCCGCGCGCTCGCGCTCTTCTTCTTTCGCGCGCTCTTCGGCGATGCGGCGCGCCCGCTTTCTTGAAATCCTCATGCCAGTCCGCCCCCTTTCTCTTTCATCTTTTCCTCAGCGAGCCGCTCGAGGTCGATGACCTGCCCGCCCGAAAGCATCCGCGTGAGCTTTGTCAGCGGCCCGTCCGCCGCACGGTAGAAGACCGGCTGCGCGCAGAACACGCAGTAATCGATGCGCTGCGCGAAATGCGAAAGCTCCCGCCATGCCGCAACGAGCGCGAGGCCTGCCGCGAGGAAGAACGTGAAGCCATAGCTCTTTTCGCCGAACATCCAGAGCCCCGCGAGGCCGAAGACGACGTTGCCGAGCACGAAGACGAGCCCCGTCCGCAGCACGGCCGCCTGCACGTCGAAATACGTCAGCAGGATGAAGACGAGCTGGTAGATGCCCGTAAAGAACGCCGCAAACAGCAGCACGTCGTACATCGTCGATGCATTGAAATCGACGCCGCCGAACGACAGCAGATAGCCGCTGATGGCGAGGAACACGAGCGTAAACAGGAACTGGAACTCGACGACCTGCCGCAGCTCGAACCAGAGCGTATAGATGAGGTCCTGCCGCGCATCCTCGATTTCGCGCAGGTTGCCGCGCCGCGTGATGGCGTCGAAATACGCTGCGTATTTCTCATAGAACCGCGTCTCGACGGCCACGACGAACAGCGTCATGAGCGGCAGGAGCGAGAGGAATGCATAGAACGTCACGACATCGTAGAGCGGCGCATAGATATACGTCCCCGCAACGGCGACGCCCCACGGCCCCTGCCAGATCAGGATGTTCGGCAGAAAGAGGCCGAGCGTATAGCAGAGCGAGGAGAGGAACAGCCGCCAATGCTTTTCATAGTACGGCAGGAATGCAAAGTTCAGTCCATGTTTCGGCAGGCCGAAATAGCTCACGATATGAATGAGGAACAAAGCCCCGAGAAAGCCCATGCCGATGTCGATGGCCAAGAGCCCTGCATCCGCTGCGCCGAGCATCTGGCTTTCGAGCAGCACGAACGCGGCCGCGACCGAGAGCACCGCGCCGATGGCAAAGCCCGCGATCAGGCGGCGGAAGTTCTTGACCGCCGTGAGGTAGACGCTCTCGACCCAGACGACCAGAAGCTCCAGGAAGAATGTATAAGCGAGCGCCTCCGTGAAAAGCGAAAGCGGTGTCCCCCAGAAGAACGCGAGAGCGATGGCCGCGCCGAGCGTCACGAGGATCGCGACGAGGCCGAACAGCGATCCCGTCACGTCCTCGTAATACTCGACGGACAGGCAGTCGGCCAGATAGCGCGTGATGACCATCGTGAAGCCGCTCGAAAGAATCTGCGAAAACACGAATGCATAGACGACGGAAGCGACGAAGAGCCCCTGCTCCTCGTCGGAGACGCCTGCGACCATGAAGAGCATCTGGATGCCGAGCACCATGCCCGTCAGGAGCAGGAACGGCCCCGACGTGATGATGGCCGAGTACGAGAACGCGCGCAGATGGCCTGCTGCCGTACGCGCGCGAAAGAGCTTCTTGAGCTCGAAGCCGACGCCTGCCATCAGCGCGTCCCCCCTTCCTGCGGATGCTGTCGAAATTGTTCATAAATCTTGCGATACGACGTGATGAAGCGCTCATACGTGTAATACGCCTTCGTGCGCTCGTAGCCGACGTCTGCCATGCTGCGGCGCAGCTCGTAGTCCCGCGCGAGGCGCACGATTTCCTCGGCCATGGACTCGTAGTCCATCGGCGCGACGACGGCGCCCGCCGTGCCGAACGTATCCCGGCTGTCGCCATAGATGAGCTCGCGGCAGCAGCCGACGTCCGTCGTCACATACGGCCGGTGCGCGGCGAATCCTTCGAGCACGGAGAGCGGCTGCCCCTCGCTGATGCTCGAAAGCACGAGGATGTCCATGCGCGGCAGGTATTCGGCGACATTGATGGAGCCCGTGAACTCGACGTTCCTGAGGCCGAGTGTCTTCGCCGTGCGGCGGACGAGCGCGACATAGTCCGGATCTTCCTCGACGTTGCCCATGACGTAGAGTCTGGCATCGGGGAGCTCCTGCTGCACGAGGAAGAACGCGCGCAGGAGCGTCACGATGTCCTTGATTGGCACGACGCGCACGACGGCGCCGATCGTGATGGGGCCGCCGTGGTCTTCAAGCGGTGGGATGTCCGCGAAGCGCTCCATGTGGATGCCGTTCGGCACGATGCCGATTTTCTCCGGCGCGCAGCCGAGATCGCGCTCGATCTTCGCATTGAGCTCGAACAACGTGTAGACATGGCCCGCCGCCTCGTAGGCAAGCTTTGCGAGATGGTAGAAATACTGGATCCAGACGGACTTGAAATCGCCCTTGGCCCAGTCGCTCTTGATGATTTCCGCCTCGCGCTCGCGCGAATAGATGCCATGCTCCGTGACGATGAACGGCTTCTGATAGACCTTTGCCGCCACGCCGCCGAGCACGCCGCTGTAGCCCGTCGCGAGGCTGTGGTAGACATCGGCCTCTGGCAGCTCCTGCTGCAGGATGTAGAAAAGCGGCAGCAGCATCGAGCGCATCGTCCAGAAATAATCCGTGAACGGCAGATAATCGAAGCGCTCGCGGTAGACGCGCTCGATGACATCGAAAAAGTCGCTCGCCATGAAGATGTCCAAGGGACTCTTCCATTTCTTCTGGCGGAAGATGTCGATGAGTGCCGCAAGGTCGATGGGATTGTCGCCAAGCACAAGTTCGTAGAGCGTCTCACGCTGCGCCTTCGTCAGCACGTTCTCGCGCATGCCGCGCGACGGCAGTGCGAGAATTTCATCGAGAAAAACTTCCTGCACACCCGTGCAGTTCTCAGGCAGCTTGTACTTGAAATGGCCCCGGTCTTTCGACTCGGCACCGACCGAATAAATGACGAACTCGATGTCGGGCAGGCCCTCGATGAGCATCTGCGTCCACGACGAGACGCCGCCGACAACATAAGGGTAGGAACCCTCGGTCAGCAGACAGACCTTCATTCCCCTGCCCCCTTCCAGATGAGCTTCGCACTGTCGCCCTTCATGCGGACGAGATAGACGCCGTCGCCGACGAGCTCCGCCGTGCAGTCCTCCGCATGGTCGAGCGTCTTTTCCGAGCGCACGAGGAACTTCACCTCGCCGCCGTGGTTCCAGCAATGGAGCTCGAACGCCTCCGGCGTGCGCACGACGCGGTAATCGAGATCGAAATAGTCATCGAAATACGCCGTGCTCTCCGATGCCGTGACCGGCGTCAACCAGGGATAGCGCGTGTCCATCTCCGTCAAAAAGTCCGTCAGGCCCTCCTTCATGTCCGCCCACGACTTATCCGCGCTCTCTTCATAGAACATCTCGTCCGGGTGGACGAAATGCGAAAAGACGCCGAGATGGTTGATGAGGCTGCAGACCGACCAGCGCATGATGGCGTCGGGCACGTAGCCCGACGTGACGCGCGGAATCTCATACGAACCGTCATCATTGCGCTTGTAGTCCTGATAAAAAGCCTTCGCGCTCGGCAGGCCGTCGTAGAGCGACGACATGATCTTGATGGTCGGCACGGCTTTTTTCACGGCATCGTAGCCCTCGGGGCTCAGGATGTCCGAAGGCGGCACGTAGACGCGGAACTCGTAGTCCGGATAGAGATTCTTGACATAGCGGTAGAGTTCCTGCATCGCCTCGACCATGTCGTCCTCGCTGTCCCATGGCACATAGCCGTGCTCGTCCTGGTTGTAGCCCTCGGGCGCGAGCGACTGATGGTTGTAGCCATGCAGGCCGAGCTCGCCGCCCGCCTTCAGGAGCTCGCGGCCATAGATGACGACATTGTCGCGCGCCGCGCGCCCCGGCAGCTCATGGAACGGCCCGTGCACCTGATCGCCATAGGTCTCGATGATCAGGCCCGTGTATTTGATGCCGAACCGCTTCGCATTGTCGAGCATCCACGGCCACCATTCCTGCTTGTAGAACTCCGCCGTCGAAAGGCCCGTCTCATTGTAGATTTTCGAGAAATCGCCCTCGGGCGTCGGCGCCGGGAAATCGTCGATGAAGAAGAGCCTGACGCCGACGACGGGATAGATGCTGTCCTCGCCGCAGTGCGAAATCAGCGCCGCGAGAAAGCCTTCGTTCGTCTTGTCATCGCGCTCCGTGCCATTGTAGACATAGAAATGGCCGCTGCCATACGCATGGCCCCAGAGCATCGGCACGCCCGAAGCACTTTCGGCCTCGAGCTCGGCATCGTCTGCGAGCACGACGGATTTCGCCATCGTCGAATAAATCGTCCCCTTCTCGAACGTCTCGTCTTTCGTGCCGAGGACGAAGTCCGTGAGGAAATGGATGCCGAACGCCTCGACATCGTCGCCGACGTCCTGCACGCCGAGTGCCGTCAGCGTCTCTTCGCTGATGGGCTCGCGCGGGTCGGGATGCGCGAGCAGGACAGCCGTGCCGCCCTGCTCCACATAGGAAAGCACGGACGCCATCGACGCGACCGCGCCGAGCCGTCCCGTCGCGAGGATGACGCCGCGCGTGTCCTGCGGAATCTCCGCCGCCTCATGGAGCGGATGGCTCTCGAACGATTTCTTCTGCTCCGTCAGCATCTTTTCCGCATTGTGCCGCGCGTACATGCTCGGCACGTCCTCGGGGTCATAGAAGATGACATAGTGGTCGCGTGCGACCGTCTCCGCATCCTGCCAGGGCGCGAGCCCGGCCCTCTGGGGCGCCACGAGGTTCTTCACGGCGCCGAGATGGAGGAAGCCGTCGATGCGGGTATACTGGAAGAAACAGCCGAGCAGGGCTGCAAAGAGGAAGAGCAGGACAATGTTGCGCTTATTCATTCCTTGCCTCCCCTCCCCAATAACGGATCGCCGTGAGCGCTTCCGGCGACAGGCGCACGGGCAGCGCACGGAGCTCTTTTACCGCCGTACGGACACCGGCGTCATCGCGCTCGGCCACAGCGAGCATGAGCCGCAGATAGACCGGCCCCTCCGCCTGCGGCCGCTCCGCTTCGTACGCCGCGCAGGCTGCATGTGCCGCATCGAAAGCTTTTGCGCGGATCTGGGCGCGAATCTGCTGCTCCCGGACATCATCGATGTCCGGCTCCAGGCTCACGAGCTCATCAAGCGCTTCCAGGAGATGCTGCTCCTTCGCCGCGCGGCCGTCGGCGTCGCCGTAGCCATTTTTCAGATAGTCTTCGAGCAGGTCAGCGTAGCGCGCGAGCAAGCCCTCGCGCTCCTCCGCATCGGAGGCTTTCGAAAGTTCCTGCTCGACTGCATCGATGTCGTCTGACACCTTCCCCATGCGGGCCGTCATCATCGAGACGGCATAATACGTGATTTCGCGATCTTCATCGTGCACAGCTTCGCGCAGAATCTCAGGATTCTCGACGACTTCCTGCTTGATGGCATTCGTGAAGAGACGGCGCTTCATGCGTGCGTCGCCCAAGAGATACGTATCGGAAAGCGGCACGATGTCGGCCTGATAGTCCATCGTGCTGATAGAAAAGTCCTCGCGGTCATCCTCAAACGGCTCTGGATGATGCAGGTCATAACGGAACAGACGGCAGACCAGCCGCCACGAAAACAGGATCAGGACGCCGAAGACCGGCAGCAGCAGCACGAGGACGCTTTCAACAGCCGCCTGCTGGCGCGTGCGGAAACGGCTCGCGATAAAGAACCAGAGGAGGACGACCACGGCATGGACGAGGATGAGAATTGTCAGGGGGGACATTCAGACCACCGCCCTTCCCTCATCGGTCTCGACGCCTGCCCGTGCCAGGCGTTCGCGCACGAGGCCGAGCGTATCACCCGCGACATCGGGCAGCAGGAGCGCGATGCCGCCCTCGTACTCGCCTGCGAAATCCTCGGCGCGGATGCAGTGCGCGAGCTTCTCGTCGAGCTCGGGCACCGTCATGCCCTGGAGTTCGACGGGCAGCAGCATGGCCGGATTGTCCTTCGTGATGCGGCGGCGCTCCGTGAGCTCCGCGAGGACTTTCTGGAACTCCGCGCCCTTGAGGATGCGCGTATCCGGCAGATAGCGCTTTTCCGCCGCCTCCTGCTCGAAGCGGGCAGCACGGCCGAGCGAGGCCGCAACAAGGCGCGAAGTCAGCGACAGCAGGTTCTGCTCATAGTAGCTCCACTGCGTGAAATCGAGGCCGTAGATCTCGATGACGGCGATGACGTTTTCTTCATAGACGACCGGCGCCGCGAGATCGGGCACGTCATCTTTGAGTGCGCGGTTTGCAAAGACGCGCTTCGTATGGAAGAGATCGAGAAGATAGGGATGATCCTCGACGCGCAGAGAATGCGGACGCTCCGCCGCGAGCTCGCCCATGCGGACTTTCTGCCGCAGATAGTAGCCGTCGCGGCTCACAACATAGACTGCGACATCTGTGACGCCGAGGACTTCGGCCGTCACGGCCGCCGTCTGCGTGAAGAGGTTTTCCTCTTCGACGCTGTCGAGCCGCCGCACGATATGGTAGACGCGCCCGATGCTGTCATCGGCATTGACGATCTGCCGATAGAGGCGGTCTTTGACATGGACGCTTTCCTGATAGACGCGCTTGAGGAACGACTGCCGCTCCCGGGCCTGCCGGTCGCGCCACGCGCCCGCTGCGCGCTCGTAGTCCGCGCGGTCGGCGAAATAGCCCGCCAATACGCCGACGAAGAGATACGAAATGAAATGCATCAGCTGCAGCGGATCGTAGAGCAGGCCGACGGCATCCGCGCCATGCATCATGAAACCTGCAACGAGGATGGCAAGCGATGCCGCAACGGAAATCATCGCCTGCCGCTTGCCATAGAGCAGGCCGAATGTGCCGATATAGATATAGTTAAAATCAATGCCGACGGAGCGGTTGACCGTCGTGCCATTCTGGAGCGCCGCGACGCCCACCATGAGCAGGGCGCCAACGAAGTTCTCGACATACGGCACGGCCTGGTTCCAAAGCTTTTTCATGCGCGTACGTTGCGTCTCCGACGCCCTAGCCTTTTCCGCCGCCTCGCGGCGTTCGAGGAACGAACGCACCGTTTTTCCAAGGCTTTCGCGGATGTCGCCGCGTGGCTGCCAGCCAAGCTCGCTGTAAGCGAGCGCACAGTCGAGGAACGGCTGGCCGAACGCGAGCGTCGCCACCGTCGCGCGTCCTTTGGCGGCCGCTGGGAGCTTCGTCCCATTCGGCAGAAAACCGCGCACCTCGCCCGTGAAGGTATCGAAGCCATAGCCCTGGCCGCTGCCGAGATGCAGCACGTCGCCGGAAAAATCGCGCTCGACAGCGCTCCAGATGCCATAGGCCACATCACGGGCTGCGAGGAATTCCTGTGCGCCATCGACGTGCACGGCCGCCTCGCTGCCATCGCAGGCTGCCGCGAGGAACGCGCCGAAAAATCCGTCATGCGCCGCCAGTCCTTCGCCCAGGAGTTCGGGCAGGCGCACGACCGTGATGGGCAGCTGCTCTTCTTTCTTCCATGCAAGCGCAAGCGCCTCGAGGCGCGCATGGCGGCGTCCCGCCTCTGTCGCCGGGGCGGTCTCGGCCTGCTCGCTCGCAGGTGCCTTGCCTGAAAAGACATCAGCGCTGCTGAAGAGGAAGATGTGCTGGAGATGCTGCTGTCTCCCGGCCAGCGTCAGCAGGCGCTCGAGGCGCGCAGCCGTCATCCCGCCGACGAGCGGCGCCGCGAGGACATCCGCGTCTTCGAGCTCAAAGACGTCCTCAGCTTCCTCCGTCATGAGGTCGCTCTCATATCGTTTGGCGCCAGCAATGGCCGCACCTTTTCCGATGACGCAGACCTGCCAGTCCTCCTTGGCAAAGCCAGCCGCCAGCGGCTCCGCCAAGACATCCGGCATATCCACGAGCAAGAGCTGGCTCCGCTGCTTCTTTCGTTCTGTCCGTTCCTGTCGTTCCTTCATGATTCCCAAGCCCCATTCTTACGTCCTAATGCATCGTTTCCCCTTTGATGCGAATACTTTATTTTAGCATCTTTTGTTCATAATTCAATATGGAACGAATGGAGCAAACTAGGATTTATTACCTAATGTTTTCTGGCTCACCCTCTCGGCATCGCGAGGCGCAGCGCTTCGCCGAGCGTCGCCGCGCCATAGAGCGCGAGGCCCTGCACCTCCTGCGCCATCTGCTCGTAGTTCTTCTGCGGCAGAACGACGCCCGTGAAGCCGAGACGCTTCGCCTCATGCACGCGCAGCTCGGCCTGCGAAACGGCGCGCACCTCGCCGCCGAGGCCGACCTCGCCAAAGACGATCGTCTTCTCGCGCAGCTGCCGATTCGCGAAGCTCGATGCCATCGCGACACAGAGCGCGAGGTCGGCGGCAGGCTCGTCGATGTGGATGCCGCCCGCGACCTTCACGTAGACATCGCAGGCGCCGATCTGCAGGTGTACACGCTTCTCAAGCACGGCGAGCAGCAGCTGGATGCGCTTGATGTCCACGGCATCCGACGTGCGGCGCGGCGGCACGAACGGCGTCGGCGCGACGAGCGCCTGCACCTCGACGAGGAGCGGCCGC
>Ga0256404_1007335_pt1 | contig 17533 bp, 12 predicted proteins | sample RumenRJG_01DNA_FD_185990 | JGI IMG/M metagenome (GOLD analysis project Ga0256404, IMG submission 185990) | Bovine rumen microbial communities from Lethbridge, Alberta, Canada - RJG_01 | ecosystem: Host-associated > Mammals > Digestive system > Stomach > Rumen | place: Canada: Alberta | collected...
CTGCGCCATTCTCCGGATCAGTCGGCCGCGCCGCGCCGCGCTCCGCTTCCACAGGCCGCACCGCTCCGAACAGCTGTTCTGCGAGACCGGCCTCCGCGGCCGGTACGCGGACGAGGAACCGCCTCTTCTGCTCCGCAAGCGGGACGAGCGGCATCGGTTCTCCGCCCTTCCAGGGGCAGGGCACCGTCTCGCCGGGATGACGCGCCGCATCAATCACGTCGCTCACCACCGCGCTCGCGGTCGCATCCCGGCCCGCGCCGCGGCCGATCAGCACCACATCATCCACCATCGTGCCATGAATCAGCACGCCGTTGAACACATCCTGCACCGGCGCAAGCAGACTCGTCTCCGGCACCAGGAACGGCGCGGTGATCACCGCATACCGCCCGTCCCCTTCCTTCTCACAAAGGCCGAGCAGCTTCACCTCCGCATGGAGTGCTGCCGCCAGGGCAAAATCCGTGCTGTCAATTTTCGTGATGCCCTCGCAGGGAACATCCTCATAGCGCGCTGTCCTGCCGCTGATGAGAGAGGTGATGATCGCGATCTTGCGCGCCGTGTCGTGTCCCTCCACATCCGCCTCCGGATTGCGCTCCGCGTACCCGAGCTCCTGCGCTCTGCGGAGCACCGTGTCAAAATCCGCGCCATCCCGGTTCATCTTCGTCAGGATGTAGTTGGTCGTCCCGTTCAGAATGCCGGCCACCCGCGTGATGTTCTCCTGCGACAGTCCCGTGTTCAGCGTGCGGAGCAGCGGAATGCCGCCGCCCACGCTCGCCTCAAAGAGGTAGCTGCAGTGGCGCACTGCGGCCGTCGCCATCAGCTCCGGTCCGAACGCGGCCACCAGCTCCTTGTTGGACGTGCAGACGCTGATGCCCTTCTCCAGCGCCGCCTTGCTGAACTGATATGCCGCGCCCTTGCCGCCCATCGTCTCACAGATGATTTTGATCTCCGGATCCTCCAGGATCACATTCACATCCTTTACCATCCGGTCCCGATACGGACTGTCCGGAAAGTCCCGCAGATCCAGAATGTACTTTACCTCGATACCCTCCGGAACGCTGCGGCGGATCTCCGCGCTGTTCTGATCAATCAGCGCCGCGACGCCGCTGCCAACCGTTCCATACCCAAGAATTGCTGCCTTGATCATTGGTGTCCTTCTCCCTTCCGTCTGTTGTCCAACCGGACCCTGCCATCGCGCGGCCTGCGCTCACTCTCTTCCGGTCACACGGACCTTCCGCACACCGCTTAGATTTTCAAGCCGCTCGACCATAAGATTGATGTTGTCCGTGTTCTCCAGAATCTGAATGCTGATGGAGAGCGCGGCGACACCATTGAGCGGAATACTCTGATGAATGGTCAGAATATTGGCGCGGCTCTCCGCGATGATCCGCAGAGCCTCCGCCAGCAGCCCGGTTTCATCATTGATCTCCGCGTATAGCGTCAGTGTCGTACCGGCGGCGCTGTCATGAAATTCCTCCACGTCATTGGCGTACTTATAATACGTGCTGCGGCTGATTCCCACTGCCGCGGCCGCCTCATTCACGGTTCTGGCCTTTCCGGAGGCAAGCATCTTGTTCACCTCCACGACCTTCTGCAGAACCTCCGGAACGGCATTCTTCCGGATCAGATAGTACCCTGTCTCCTTTGCCATACAGCCTCCCGGCACAATTGTTGGAATTGTCTATAATGTACGGACATTTGTGCGCTCATGGTGGAAATCGTATCACCCACCCCCGCAATTTGCAAGCGATGTATTGATTTAAGACCAATCATAGAGATGTATTGATATAAGACCAATCATCTCTGTTTTGTCTTAGGATCGGTCGTATTGATGAAAGAGAGGGAGACGCCCTTTCCCTTCAGCTCTTCTTCCGCGCCGCGGTCACCGCGATGACACAGATCAATGCTGCGCAAAATACCGAACAGAGCACCGCCAGATGGAAGCCGTACGGTTCGTAGCGGAACGAGATATGGTGTATCCCCTCCGGCACCACTACCGCCATGAGCCCGAAATCTGCGCGCAGCACCTCTGTCTTCTCCCCGTCAAGAAAGGCAGTCCACCCCCTGGAATACGGCACCGAGAAAAACACCAGATTCCGCGCGTCCAGATCCGCCGTGTCCGCCGTGAATCCGCCGTTGTCGAAGGCAAACGACGTACATGCGGACGCGGCCCGCCGGTCGCTCTCCCGCTCCAGCTCGTCAATTGACATTGTTCCGGGATCCGCGATATCGTCGTGCGCAAGCGTCGGGAAAGCCTCCGTCTCTGTGCCGGACTCCTGCAGCTCCTCCCGGATGGATTTTGCCGTTTCCTCCGCATCTGTTCCGATATCCAGGCCGAGGGATGCCGCGGTCTCATCCGGCAGAATCAGATCGCGCACCAGCAGCCGGTCTGCGATCGTACTGCCGGCATCCAGCGTCCTGTACTCAGACTCCGTCACGTAATGCTCAAACGTGAATCCCATCGGGATGAAATGCTGATTCTCATAAATGGCATAATACGGACTGTCCGTTTCCACGCTGGTATAACCCGGCAGTCCGCCCCGCCCAGAGTATTTCTCGTCCGAGGAAATGATGAGATTCTCTAACTCATACCGGACCGACAGGATCTGTCTCGCCCCGATTCTCGTCCACGGAAGCTCAGACTCCACAGAGCGGCGGACACCGATCCCGTCGTAAAACTCCTGAATCGAAGGCGTGACCGTGCTCTCAAAGGCGTGAATCGTCGGATACCCCCAAACCATCTCGTAGTTTGTGCTCGTTCCGTCCGTCTCGACCCGGGCGAAGGTCTTGTCATCCGGCAGCGAAGGTCTTGTGTCAAGCATCTCCCAGCGCCACTTCGTCCCGCCCGTCCGCGCGATCAGGCTCGTGCCGTTGAGCATGACCGTCATCGTGCAGAGTACGCAGCAGAACGCCGTGAGCACAAGTGCCGCAGGACGGTAACGCAGCCACTCCGATGTCTTCGATGATTCGACAGCCTCAGACCCTCTGCCCTTCTCCCCGGATCTGACCGGCCTGTGCAGGCGCTTCTCCGCCATGTCCCCTTTCGATGATTCATGCCCTACATGCGCTCCGCGCCGCAGGAAGGAAAGCTTTTCCTGTATCTGCCGTCCGAAGAGAATATAGAGCAGGAAAGGCACTGTCAGCGCTGTGCCGAGAATCTCCAGCCAGAAAATTTCCGGATTATCCGGCAGCGAGAAGAACGACCAGCTCCCGTCCTCATACTTCGGGATCAGTCCACAGAGCGTGAAGAACAATAATCCGAAAATCGTAATCTTCGCGCCGATCTTCCAGGAAGCCGTGTCCGCCTCCTCCAGGGATTCTGCTGTCATCGACGCCATCAGGAGCACCGGCAGGTAAAACCAGCGCGCATAATAGGCGCTGTTGAACGCGGAAAACACCGCGTTGAAAAGCGGAATAAAAGCGCAGGCCAGAAAGACCACAGACAGCCGTTTCTTCCAATTCTTCTTTCCCCGGTGCGCGGCAAAATACGCGGCTGCCCCAGAGACGCCGAAGCACGGCAGATAGGCCGCCACCGACCCGCACTTGATCGCGTCGCTCGAGAACATCGTCCCCTTCGCAATCAAATCCGGCACCACGAAGAAGCTTTTCAGAATGGCGAGCGGAGTGCCGGGATCCGGGTAGCGGACCCAGTCATAGCCGCTGATCCAGTTGGAAACACGCGTGTTGCCGGCCACCCCCTCAAGCGACTGCACAAGGAAAAACGCGGCTGCGCCAAGCCCAAGCGCGCCGAAGCCGAGCAGCAATAAAATTTCCCGGACGATGCCTCTCTTTTGCCGCCTGCTTCCTTCAGCCCAGACATAGCGGACGGCGTAATACAGCAGGAAGAAGACAACCTCCCCCACGAAGAAATAGTAGTTCAGAATGACCATGAACGCCGTCATCAGCGTGAACGGGATCCGCCTCTTCTTCTGCAGAAAGTCGTCAAATGTGATTACATACAGCGGAAAGAATGCCACCACATCATGAAAGTGCTGGAAAACAATATTGCAGGCCTGAAACCCGGAAAACGCATAGAGCAGCGCACCGATCAGCGCCGCCCGGTCCGTCTTCGTTCCTCTGCGGATCAGCGCGAATCCGGTCAGCGTGGCAGTGCCGTATTTTGCCGCCATCAAAAACGGCAGAAGATATGGAACCGCTGCCTCCGGAAACGGAATCGTGAGCCAGAAAAACGGACTTCCCCAGAGATAAAACGCAAAGCTCCCGCCCATGCTCCCGCCGAGGTCCACATACGGACTCCAGAACAGCCGCCCTTCCCGGACCGCCCGGTGCGCAAGAATATAGAACGGCACCTGCTGGACGTTATAATCCCCGTAATAGAAAAAGATCCCGCCGTGATAAATCAGAAACGGAATCACACAGACCACATACAGGATCGCTCCGAGCAGAAACGCCGTCCGGTAAGGATGCTCCACCATGCCGCTCCGGTCAGCCCGTATAGAAACAGCCGGTGCGGAGGCACCGGCCGCAGAAATTCTATTTCTCATACCTTGCTATCTTCTTTCCCGAGACGGCGGAACACCAGATCATAGCCGTCCTCTCCATAACTCAGAGACCGGTTCACCCGGCTGATCGTCGCCGTCGAAGCGCCCGTCTTCTCTCCGATCTCCAGATACGTCTTGTCCTCGCGCAGCATCTCCGCTACCTCCAGTCTCTGCGACAGCGAAAGCAGTTCCTTCACTGTGCACAGATCCTCGAAGAAACGATAACACTCCTCCCGATTCTGAAGACTCAACACCGCGTCAAACAACTGATCCACCGCTTCCGTTCTGATCTTTTTATTCATCGCACCCTCCTGCCGCCCCAGCAGCGCACTTAGTGTATCACTTCACCGCATGAAAGTCCAGAAGTGAAAAAAATAACCGGTGTGCTTCCGCACACCGGCCTGGTTCATCCACTAATCGATTCGGAGTTTCCTGCATTCACTTTAAAGCTATCGGTTTTGGCCCCTCACAAGGTGTTTCCGTATATCAATGAAGTACTGCATATAGTTCTGAAAAAATTAGCGCGCCGGCTGCACCGGCACCATGGGGTGATGGCTCAGATCAGTCAAGCTTTGTGACGTTGACAGCCTGCGGTCCCTTCTCGCCCTGGATGACGTCATACTCAACATGCTCGCCGTCATCGAGAGACTTGAAGCCTTCCATGTTCAGTCCAGAATAGTGAACGAAGATATCGTTCCCTTCAGAATCAGAAATGAAGCCATAGCCCTTCTGGTTGTTGAACCACTTTACAGTACCCTTGTTCATAGTTGTTGTTACCTCCAACAAGATATAAAAAATAGCTGCGGCTGCAGAATCCTGCAACACTCTGAAAATATCACATCGCACCGGAAAAGTAAAGCGTTTTTGCGGATTTTGCTTCTTCAGTTTCCCCAATTTTGTACAATTCTAACAAAAGTGTGCTGTTGTCATGGAGCTTTCATGAAGCTATTGTTGGTGCCATCAAAATTTCCGGGAAGCCTCTTCCATCAGCGCGTCCAAATGAAGGTTCCCTCCGAAAAGATCGAGAGCGCTGCCAACCGTGAAATCGAGGCTGCCGCCTGACGCCTGCCTCAGGAGACGCACATCCTCCAGCGAATGGATGCCGCCGGCATAGGTCACCGCAAAATCCGTCTTCCCCTCTTTTTGTCTCTGCGCGAGCCACTGGCCCAGAATCCTGACCAGAGGAAGCTCAATACCCGCGCGTCTTCCCTCGACGTCCGCCGCGTGGATGAGAAATTCGCCGCACTCCGCGCTCAACGCCCCGAGTGTACGGCTGTCCACCGTGAGACTGGTCTCCTTCTGCCAGCGGTCCGTCACGACTGCATAGCTGCCGTCCTTGCGTCTGCGGCAGGAGAGATCCAGCACAAGATGCTCCCGTCCGACCGCCGCCTGCATTCTGGCAAGGCGCTCTCTGTCCAGCTCTCCGTTTCGGAATATATAGCTCGTCACGATGACATGCGACGCGCCGGCATCCAGAAAATCTGACGCATTTTCGGGCGTCATCCCGCCGCCGGCCTGCATGCCGTCTGGATACGCCCTGAGCGCCGCCAGCGCCTGCTGCCGGTCCACCTCATACAGTTCCGGCTGCCGCTCCTTCGAGTTCAGAAGGATGATATGTCCCCCGGGCAGATTTTTCTCCCGGTAAATGGCTGCATAATGCGCCGCTCCCTCGAACGAGACAAAATTCTCCTTCACCCCGCCGAGACCGTACCGCGCACTTCTCCCCTGCTCGTCCCGGATCGAACTTCCGACGATCTGTTTCACCTGCCCGTCATGGAGATCAATACAAGGACGAAGATGCATCTCTTTCACCCTCCGCTGCCGCGGTTTTGTTTGCTTTGCCGCGTCCCGCATCACATCGGGCAGGACCCGGCATCAGCGACAGTCAACTGTCCTTCCATCCCGCTGCCGGGAATCCGGCCTTCTGCCTGCGCAATTTGCCGCCGCGCACTTCCAGTCTCTCAGCCGATCACATCCATCATATCATACAGTCCCGCCGGCTTTCCCACCAGGAACCGCGCCGCCGCGACAGCGCCCTTTGCAAAAATCGCCCGGCTGTAGGCGCGGTGTGACAGCGTGACCACCTCATCCTGTCCGGCAAATATCACGTCATGATCGCCGACAATCGTGCCGCCGCGCACTGAGGAGATGCCGATCTCCCGCTCCGGCCTCTTTTCTCTTCTCTGCGAGCGGTCATAGACATAATCATAACCACCGCCGCAGGCCTCGCTGCAGGCATCCGCCAGCGAGAGCGCCGTTCCGCTCGGCGCGTCGAGCTTTTGATTGTGATGCTTCTCGACAATCTCCATGTCAAACCCGGCTGCAGCGAGAACCGGCGCTGCCTCCCGCAGGACCTTGATCAGCAGATTCACGCCGATGGACATATTGGAGGAACGAAGCACCGCAGTCCTCTCCGCCGTTTTCCCCACTGTCTCAATCTGTGCCTCGGACAGTCCTGTCGTGCACAGCACCAGCGGCAGCTTCCGCTCCGCGGCGTAGGCCAGAAGCGCGTCCACCGCCGTCGCACTGGAGAAGTCGATGATGACATCTGCCGTTTCCTTCACCTCTGCGAGAGACGGGTAAACAGGAAATTCTCCGTACGCCTCTCCGGAAGGATCCACGCCGGCCACAATTTTGCAGTCCCGCTCGCCCGAGACCGTATCGGCAATCCAGTGTCCCATCCGGCCGCAGGCGCCATGCAGCAAAATCTTCGTCATATCGTACACGCTCTCCTCTCCTGAATCAGTACACCGTTCTCATCATACAGGACCTGTGCGCCCTGTTTCACAGCACGTTCCGGCGCGGCCCGCCGTCCTGACATCCTCAAATCAGGCCAAAATCCACCATTGCCTGGCGGAGCTTTTCGGCATGCTCCGGTTCCATCTCCGTGAGCGGCATGCGGAGCGGTCCCGCGTGCTGCCCCAGCAGGTTGACCGCCTTTTTGACAGGAATCGGATTGACCTCGGAGAAAAGATTTTCAAAAAGCGGGTAGGTGTCGCGCTGAATTTTGGCCGCTCCTGCCACATCCCCTGCAAAAAATCTGGCGCACATCTCATGCATCGCCTGCGGTGCGATGTTGGCGACCACGGAGATGACTCCCAGCCCGCCGAGTGCCAGCAGCGGAACCACCTGATCGTCATTGCCGGAATACAGCTCGATCTTGCCATCCGTCAGGGCCATCAGTTTTGCGATCTGGCTGATATTCCCAGACGCTTCCTTGATACCGACGATGTTCGGGACATCCCGCACCAGTCTTGCCACGGTCTCCGGCAGCACATTCACACCCGACCGGGACGGCACATTGTAAACCAGCAGCGGACAGCCGTTCACTGCGTCCGCCACCGCCTTGTAATGCAGATAGAGTCCCTGCTGCGTCCCCTTGTTATAATAGGGTGAAACAAGCAGCAGCGCGTCCGCGCCGTCCTCCACCGCCTGCTTTGACAGATGAATCGCCGTTCTCGTGCAGTTCGAGCCGGTGCCCGCGATGACCGGGACGCGGTGGCGCACATGATCGATGCAGAACTTTACGGTCTGCATGTGCTCCTCCTCCGTCATCGTCGCCGCTTCCCCGGTCGATCCGCAGACGACGATGGCGTCCGTCCCGTTTTCGATCTGATAATCGATGATATCCGCGAACGCGTCAAAATTCAGCGACTCGTCCTCCTCATGAAACGGCGTGACAATCGCTACCGCCGACCCCCTGAATACCGGCATACTCCATCCCTCCTCTGAATAACCTCATTCTGTGCATTGCACTGTTACTGATGTTGTGATCGCATCTGCAAAAATCTCATTCGCCGCACTGCACTGTTTCCAATCTGGTGATTACATCTGCAAACTGGCAGACCTCCGGACTCATGTTCACACCAGTCAGAATAATATCGGTATACTCGTGTTTCTCCAGAACAGACCGCAGATCCTCCACCGTGATGATTCCGTTGGCGACAAGATCAAGCACCTCATCAAGGATCAGCAGGTCGCATCCGCCTGTATTGAGCTCCTTCCGGGCAAACTGCAGCCCGTTTCGGATATTCGTGAGATCATCCTGCTTCTCCTGCTCACTGCGGCTGTCAAAGCACAAATCCGACTTCTCAAAGCGGAAAATCCGAATCTCCGGTTCCAGTCGCTTCACAAATTCCGTATCCTCCAGTCCCTTTCCCTTCAGGAACTGAATCATGACCGTCCGCTTTCCCTCCGAGGCATACTGGAGTGCTATGCCAAGCGCAGCCGGTGTTTTTCCATGCCCTCCGCCGGTATAAATGGTTATTTTTCCCTCTGCCATATCGCGCTGAACTCCGTCCCCTGTCTTTTCCCGGACCCTCTGCGGCTTTCCTCCGCCGCGCCTGCCGGGCGACTGCCTTTTCATGATTTTCCCGGTTCTCAGTATCTTTCTGTGCTGATGTGCTAATGCCGCGCCTGCCGGGCTCACGTTCTTAGTTGTTAGGAGAGTATCACGTTTTCAGAAAAATCACAATCCTTCTTCGGTAAGCGCCTGTTTTCTGTATTTCTCCGGCAAGTGCCCGTTTTCTGCTTTTCTACATCCGATCCGGTGCGCTGAAGCCAAGGACATTGGTGCATGCCTCCAGCACGCCGAGTGTGAGGGTGAGGAGCGCGATCCATCCTTCCTTCTTCTCCCTGTCTTCCTCCACGAGGATTCTTGTTCCGTGGTAGAAGCTGTTGAAGTCATTGGACAGATCATAGATATAGGCACAGAGCCGGTGCGGCGCATATTCCTTCCAGGAATTCTGCATCGTCTCGGAGAACCGGGCGAGCGTCTCCTGGAGCGTCTTTTCCGCCCCGCTCCGGGCAGGTCCGATCCGGAGTCCGGCCGGATCCACGGAGCCTTCCTGCTCCTTATATTTTGCCAGAATCGACTTGATCCGCACCATCGTGTAGAGGATATACGGACCGGTATCGCCCTCGAAGGAGCAGAACTTCTCGATGTCGAACACATAATCCTTCGAGGCCTGGTTGGAGAGATCGCCGTACTTCAGCGCAGCCATGGCGACCTGCCTTGCCGTCCGGTCCGCCTCCTCCGCGCCGATCTCCGGGTTGGTCTCAATCTTCTTCTTCATCTCCTCATCAATATCGCTGATGAGCGTCTCGAGGCGCATCACGCCGCCGTCCCTGGTCTTGAACGGTTTTCCATCCCGCCCGTTCATGGTTCCGAAGCCAATGTGGACAAGCTCCGTCGTGGGCTTCACGAGACCGCACTTTCTCGCCGCGCGGAAAACCTGCGTGAAATGCAGCGCCTGCCGCTTGTCTGTCACATACAGAATCTCATCCGGATCATACTTGTTCTCCCGGTCCAGAATGGTGGCGAGATCCGTCGTCGTGTAGAGCGCAGCGCCGTCCGACTTGAGGATGATGCACGGCGGAACCTCCTTTGCGTCGGAATCCTCCGCGACATCCACCACGAGCGCGCCGTTGCTCTCATAGGCAAAACCGTCCCGCTTCATTTTGTCGACCATGCCCGGAATGACGTCGTTCACCGACGCCTCGCCGTTCCAGAGTTCAAACTCCACATCCAGATTCCGGTAGTTCTTTTTGAGATCCGCGACCGACACCTCAATGATCTTCTGCCAGAGCGCGTAGAAGCCGCGCTTCTTCTCCTGCAGCAGGTGCGTGTTCTCCATTGCCTCGGCATAATAGTCCTCGTCCTCCTTGGACCGTTTGCTGGCGAAAGGATAGACCTCCTCCAGATCGGAAACCGTGAAAGGCGCTTCCTCCGGGTACGCCCCGGTGTAATTGTCGTCAAAATACACCCACTCCGGATGCCGCTTTCGAAGCTCCGTAATGACCAGGCCCATCTGCAAGCCCCAGTCTCCGAGATGAATATCTCCGATGATGTCCTGCCCGTTGTAGCGCGCCAGTCTCTTCAGCGCCTCGCCGATCACGGCGCTTCTGAGATGTCCGACATGCAGCGGCTTGGCGACATTCGGTCCGCCGTAGTCGATGATGATCTTCTTTTTCTTCTCCGGCGCCGGCAGGCCCCACTTTCCGTCCGCACCCGCCTCTCTCATCTGCTCCAGATAGCCGGCCAGAAATGCCGGCTTCAGCTTCAGATTGAGGAATCCCGGTTTGACCGATTCTGCCGATTCAAACACCGACTCCTCCACCGTCCCGTCAGGGCGCGTTTCGCCCTTCGTCAGTTCCGCTGCCACCGCGTCGGCAATCATAAACGGCGCTTTGTGATACTGCTTTGCGCCGGCCATCGCGCCATTGCACTGAAACTCACACAGATCCGGGCGGTTTGAAATCTGCACCCGTCCAAGCGTCCTGTCATACCCCGCAGCTTCAAACGCCGCGCCCACCTTCTCACTGATTACATCAAGCAACTGCTCCATACATCTACTCCCAGCTGCCAGCCCCGCCGTGCATCGGCACAGCTGGCAGAATCACTCAAATCATCGTGTAACTGTACTATTCCATCCCGGATTTGCTTCGCGGCCCCACTATGGAGGTGGTCCGGCTGCTTCTCCCGGTGCGGTGTTCCGGGCGCCTGTTTCAGCTTATCATATCACATCCGTCCAGCCTGCTTCTCCTCCGCCTGTCTTCTCGAAAACTCGCATCCGCAGTAATTCTGCCGATAGAGTCCGAATTCATGGGACAGCTGAATGGACCGGAGATAACCGTTCTTCTTCTTGAAATCGGAAGGAAGGAACCGTGGTGCCTTCTCCCCGCATAGCTTTTCCGCAATTTTCTCCCCGATCTCGTTCAGCCTGTCCGCGTTCTTCAGCGGGCTGATGGTGAGCGTCGTGGAGAAATAATCAAACCCGCCGGACAGTGCCGCCTCCGCCGTCTGCTTCAGGCGCAGCGCATAGCAGGCGAAGCAGCGCGCGCCTCCCTCCGGCATTTCCTCCATTCCCCTCGCCATGGACAGGAATCGTTCCGGATCATACGGCGCCTCCAGGATATCAATCCGGTGAGCCCGGCTGGTGGAATGCATGGCGCGGAGCAGCTCCGGGTGATCTGCTGCCAGAGTGCTGCGGCCGTCCTCCTCCGCGGAGAGCGGATGGGAAAAGGTAAAATCCTGCTCCTCCACCTGTCGGTTCAGCTCCGCGATGAGGCGCCCCTCCTCCGCCTTCCGCTTCGTATACTCCGCGGAGTCGGTGATATTCGGATTATAATAATAGACGGTCACGCGGAAGTCTTCCCGCAGCCGCTCAAGGCAGGCGCTGGAGCAGGGTGCGCAGCACGCCTGCAGCAGAAGAGTCGGCGCATAGCCCTGCTGCCGCGCCGATTCTGCAATCTGATCCAGTTCCCTGCTGAAATTTCGTTTTGCTGTCATGCTGATACCCGGGCCGCCTCAGATCTTCGCGATGTCCACAATCTCGAGGTTACTGCTCGTCTCTGCCGCGTGCTCAAGTGACGAAACCAGCGCCCGCGCCGTGTCGAGCGAGGTAATGCAGTATACACCTGTCTCGATCGCCGTGCGGCGGATCAGGAACCCGTCCCGGTTCTTGTCCCGTCCCTGCGTCGGCGTGTCGATGACAAGATCGATCTTGTGGCCGAGAAGCAGATCCATGACGGTCGGAGATTCCTGCGAAATCCGGTTCACCTGGCGGACCCCGATGCCGTTCTCCCGCAGTGTGTCCGCGGTGCGGCGGGTCGAATAAATGATGTAGCCGAGCTTCTCATAGCGCTTCGCGATGTCGATGATCTCCCCCTTGTCGGAATCCTTCACGGTGATGATCATCTGCTTATGCTTCGGCAGATTGACGCCGGCACCGAGGAAGGCCTTGTACAGCGCCTCGTCGAACGATCTGGAAATACCCAGGCACTCGCCGGTCGATTTCATCTCCGGACCGACCGCAACCTCCGCGCCGCGCACCTTCTCCGTCGAGAACACCGGCATCTTGATCGCGTAATAATCCGCCTCCGGCTGCAGCCCCGGTGTGTAGCCCATATCCGTGAGCTTCTTCCCCATCATGCACTGCGCCGCGAGATCCACGATCGGAATGCCTGTGACCTTGCTGATATACGGCACCGTTCTCGAGGAGCGGGGATTGGCTTCGATGATATAGACATCCTCTCCCATCGCGATGAACTGGACATTGATGAGCCCGATCACATGGAGCTCCTGCGCAAGCCGTTTCGTGTAGGTGGCGATCGTCTCCTTCACATGGGCAGAGAGAGTGCGTGCCGGATAGACCGAAATCGAATCGCCGGAATGGACGCCGGACCGCTCGATATGCTCCATGATGCCGGGGATGACAATGTTATCCCCGTCGCAGACCGCGTCAACCTCCGTCTCCGTTCCCTGAAGATATTTATCGATCAGGATCGGATGCTCCTGCTCGTAGCGGTTGATGACCGCCATAAACTGCTCGATCTCGCTGTCGTTGAGCGCGATCTGCATACCCTGGCCGCCGAGCACATAGGACGGCCGCACCAGCACCGGATACCCCAGGCGGTTTGCGACCTTCTTCGCCTCCTCCGCGGTGAATACCGTGGCGCCTGCCGCACGCCGGATGCCGCACCTCTGCAGTACCTCGTCGAAAATCTCGCGGTCCTCCGCCGCATCCACATCCTTGGCGTCTGTCCCGAGAATCGGAACGCCCATCTTCGTGAGGTCGGCCGTCAGCTTGATGGCCGTCTGCCCGCCGAACTGCACCACCGCATAGTCCGGATGCTCGATGTTCACCACATTCTGCACATCCTCCGGCGTCAGCGGCTCGAAGTACAGCTTGTCCGCGATGTCAAAATCCGTGGAGACCGTCTCGGGATTATTGTTGATGATGATCGTCTCATATCCCGCCTTCGCGAATGCCCAGGTCGCATGCACGGAACAGTAGTCAAATTCAATGCCCTGCCCGATGCGGATCGGGCCAGAGCCGAGAACCAGAATCTTCTTCCGGTCTGTGAGCTTCTCCCTTGCCTCGTCCTCTTCCTCCTGATTATCCGCGTAGACAGAATAATAATACGGCGTCTTCGCCGAGAATTCCGCCGCGCAGGTGTCGACCATCTTGTAGGCCGCGGTGATGCCGAGTGCGGTGCGGCGCTCCCGCACCTGCTGCTCGCCAAGACCGGTCAGGCGCGCAATCGCCCGATCCGGGTACCCGCAGCTCTTGGCCTCGAGGAGCAGCTTCTTCGCCAGCAGCTCCTCTGCCTCCGCCTCGCTGCCGCCGTCGATCCGCTTCGCCGCGATCCTGCGCCCGGTCTCCTTGAGTTTTGCCTCGATCTTCACGAGATGCGCGATCTTGTCGATGAACCACTCGTCGATCATCGTGATCTCATGAATTGTGCTGTACGAGATGCCCTTGCGCAGCGCCTCCGCGATCACCCAGATGCGCTGGTCGTCGACCACGGTGAGCCGTGTGAAGAGCTGCTCCTTGGAAAGGCCCGAGAAATCGTAGCTGTCGAGACATTCCACATGCTGCTCCAGCGAGCGGATGGCCTTCATGAGCGCACCTTCAAAATTGTCGCAGATGCTCATGACCTCGCCGGTCGCCTTCATCTGCGTGGTCAGCGTGCGCTTGGCCGTGATGAATTTATCAAAAGGCAGGCGCGGGAATTTGACGACGCAGTAATCGAGCGCGGGCTCGAAGCTGGCGAAGGTCTCGCCCGTAACCGCATTGCGGATCTCGTCGAGTGTATAGCCGAGCGCGATCTTGGCCGCCACCTTGGCGATCGGATATCCCGTCGCCTTCGAGGCGAGCGCGGAGGAACGCGACACACGGGGATTGACCTCGATGACACAGTACTCAAAACTCGTCGGATGCAGCGCAAACTGAACATTGCAGCCGCCGGTGATGCCGAGCTCGTCGATGATATTCAGCGCGGACGTGCGGAGCATCTGATACTCCTTGTCTGACAGCGTCTGAGAGGGCGCCACGACGATGGAGTCGCCGGTGTGCACACCCACCGGGTCGATGTTCTCCATATTGCAGACAGTGATGCGGTTGCCTGCGCCGTCCCGCATCACCTCGTACTCAATTTCCTTCCATCCGGCGATGGAGCGCTCCACCAGAACCTGTCCCACGCGGGAGAGCCGGAGACCGTTTTCCAGAATTTTGCGCAGCTCCACGACGTTGTGCGCTATACCGCCGCCGGAGCCGCCAAGGGTGTAGGCCGGACGGAGCACCACCGGATATCCGATCTGCTCCGCAAATTTCACGCCATCCTCGATGTTTTCCACGACCTGGGACGGTGCCACCGGCTCTCCGATCTTCTCCATGGTTTCCTTGAAGAGCAGACGGTCCTCCGCTTTCTTAATGGTCAGCGCGTTTGCGCCGAGAAGCTTTACCCCATGGCGGTCCAGAAAACCGGACTCCGAAAGCTCCATGCCGAGATTGAGACCTGCCTGACCTCCCATATTTGGCAGTAGGCCGTCGGGCTTCTCCTTCTCGATGATCTTCTCCAGCACCCTTGCGGTCAGCGGCTCGATGTACACCTCGTCCGCAATGTCCTTATCGGTCATGATGGTGGCCGGATTGGAATTGACCAGGACCACCTCGAGCCCCTCCTCCTTGAGAGAGCGGCAGGCCTGCGTTCCCGCATAATCGAATTCGGCCGCCTGCCCGATGACAATCGGGCCGGAGCCGATGACCATTACCTTGTGAATATTCGGATTCTTCGGCATTGCTGTTCCTTTCCTGTAAACCTGTTCCGCGCAGTACATTCCTCTTCCGCTGCTGGCCTGGTCCCGTTCCTCTGCCGGAGTATCTTCAGCAGTGCATCAGGACAAGGCTCCGCTTTTTGACATCTGACCGGATTCCTCCCGACCCATCCCCTCTTCCCTGGTATGAAAAAGGGCTAAATCCAGGCGGTCCCGGGCGGTATCATCTTTTCCGCGCACGGACCATGGCGAGAAAGCGGTCAAAGAGATAATCGGAATCCTGCGGACCGGCACAGGCCTCCGGATGGAACTGTACCGTGAAAATATCCTTGTCCAGATAGCGCAGTCCCTCATTGGTTCCATCATTGACATTGACGAATGCCGGAACCGCGACAGACGGATCGACCGTCGCCGCGTCCACCGCATACCCGTGATTCTGAGAGGAAATGTAGACTCTTCCCGTCTCCAGATCCTTCACCGGGTGATTCCCGCCGCGGTGTCCGTACTTCAGCTTGTATGTGTCCGCCCCTGTGGCAAGCGCCATCAGCTGATGGCCGAGACAGATGGCAAAGATCGGCACATCACTCGTATAGAATTTGCGGATCTCACGGATGATGCCCGTGCATTCCTTCGGATCGCCCGGTCCGTTCGAGAGCATGATGCCGTCCGGATCGTCCGCAAGGACTTCCATCGCGGGTGTCAGCGCGGGATACACGGTCACATCGCAGCCGCGCGCCGCCAGAGAAGCAGCTATATTGCGCTTCGCCCCATAATCCATCAGCGCGATCCGGAGATGTCTGCCATTCCCCGTAATGCCGGTGAGCTTCTTTACAAGACTCGGTTTCTTCTCATGCTCCGGATGGCTTCCGGGCACGGTCGCCCAGTGCACACAGCCCGCCGCATCCGGCACACTGTCCGTGGGGCCGATGCCGCCCTCATCCTCTGCGTACCGGTCCTGTTCCTCTGCGAACTGCTCCGGGTGAAAGACCGCGCTGCCGGTCAGAGGGCCGTTATCCGCGAGGGAAGTGGCTCCCTTCACCATATATTTTTCCCGGCAGGTGACCTTTTCCACCACCCTGCCGCAGGAATAAGCTTTAAGCTGCGGCAGAATCTCCTCCATGCTGAACTCCGCATTCGAGGTGATCATGCCGTTCATCGTTCCTTTTTCCCGCAGGATCTTAGTCAGCTTTCTGGTATCGATGCCCTCGATGCCGGGCAGATCATATTTCTCCATGAACTGCAGCAGCGAGATGTCCGAGCGGAAATTGCTCGGCACCCTCGCCGCCTCGTGGACAATCAGCGCGTCCATCCAGGGCCGGTCCGACTCGCAATCGTCGAAGCAGATGCCGTAATTGCCGATCAGCGGATAGGTCATGCAGACCGCCTGCCCCGCATAGGAAGGGTCGGTCAGAACCTCCGGATAACCGGCCATGGTCGTGTTGAAGACGATCTCGCTGATCACATCCCGGTCCGCGCCGATGCGCGAGCCTGTGAACACGGTCCCGTCCTCCAGAATCAGAAATGCTTTCATTCTATTACCTCTCACGTCCCCGTATCACAGAAAATACCGGACGCCGCTCTCAAAGATCTTCATATCCTGCCGTCCCACGATATTGACCGCGACACCATCCCCGCGGCGTTCGCTGTGGCACATCTTGCCGAGCACTCTGCCATCCGGCGATGTGATGCCCTCGATCGCGTGGTAGGAGCCGTTGAAGTTCCATTCCTCGTCCATGGAAACGGTGCCCTCCGGATCGCAGTACTGCGTCGCAACCTGCCCGCTGCGCAGCAGCGCCTCAATCGTCTCCTCCGGCGCGACAAACCGTCCCTCGCCGTGCGAGGCCGGGTTCACATACACGCCGCCGAGATCCGTATCCATCAGCCACGGACTCTTGTTGGAGACAACCCGGATATAAGCCTCCCTCGAGATGTGACGCCCGATGGTATTAAACGTCAGCGTCGGCGCGTTCTCATCCTGCCCGGTGATGCGGCCGTTCGGCACAAGTCCCAGCTTGATGAGTGCCTGGAAGCCGTTGCAGATGCCGAGCACCAGCCCGTCGCGGTTGTTCAGCAGGTCCTCGATGGCATCCCTGATCTTCTCATTGCGGAACGCCGTCGCAAAGAATTTTGCCGAGCCGTCCGGCTCATCGCCGGCTGAGAATCCTCCCGGGAACATCACAATCTGCGCGCCGCGGATGCCCTCCGCGAAGGATGCCGCAGACGAGACGATATCGTCAGCCGTGCGGTTCCGGAACACCCGGATATCCACATCCGCGCCGGCCTTCTCAAACGAGCGCTCGCAGTCAAACTCGCAGTTGGTCCCCGGGAACACCGGAATGAAGACCGTCGGCCGGGCCACCTTGCTGCGGCAGACATAGATATCCTTTGTGTCATAAAGCGGAGACGCGATCTCCGTCCGGTCCTCCGACACTCTTGTCGGGAAAACCTTCTCCAGCGTTCCTGTCCAGGACTT
>Ga0256404_1007336_pt1 | contig 17532 bp, 12 predicted proteins | sample RumenRJG_01DNA_FD_185990 | JGI IMG/M metagenome (GOLD analysis project Ga0256404, IMG submission 185990) | Bovine rumen microbial communities from Lethbridge, Alberta, Canada - RJG_01 | ecosystem: Host-associated > Mammals > Digestive system > Stomach > Rumen | place: Canada: Alberta | collected...
TCTGGCGGAGGCGCTGGAGCATGCAGGCGGCGAAGTTGGGCTCACGGACCTGGCGGAAGTGCCGGAATCTGCGGAATGTCCGGCACGCTGCGCAGATGACAGAGAAGAACGATCACCGGAAGACAGCGCGAAACCGGCAGGACGGGGAGGAATTGAGAAATGAGAAAAAGACGGATGGTCATTGCCCTGGGGCACAAGGATTTGGGGACGACGCTGCCGGAACAGCGGGAGGCAGTGCGCCGCACGGCGCAGCTCATCACGTTTTTCGTGCGGAAGGGCTTTCAGATCGCCCTGACCTTTTCCAATGCCCCTCAGGCAGGCATGATCTACACGGCCATGAAGGATCTCTCGGAGAGGTATCCGGATCAGTACACCCGGATCCCGCTGGCGCTGTGCTCGGCCATGAGCCAGGGACTCATCGGATATGATCTGCAGAACGCAGTCCACACGGAACTTCTGAAGCACGGGATCTACAGGACAGTCTCCACGGTGCTGACCCAGGTGCAGGTGGATCCTTACGATGAAAGCTTTTACCACCCGGCAAAGCTCATCGGCCGGGAGATGGACGCTGCAGAGGCGGAAGCGGAGGAGGAGGCCGGAAACCACGTTTCAGAGGTTGCTCCCGGGCGGTTCCGCAGGATCGTACCTTCGCCGGTCCCGGAGGCCGTCATCGAAATCGAGGCGGTCCGGGGCCTTCTGGACCTGGACCAGATCGTGATCTGCTGCGGAGGAGGCGGAATTCCCGTCATGCGGCAGGGAACGGAGCTTCGGGGCGCCGCGGCGGTGATCGAGAAGGACCTGACTGCCGGCCTTCTCGCGGAGGAGATCGAAGCGGATCTTCTCCTGATCACGACGGCGGTGGAGCACGTCTCCCTGGATTTCGGAAAGCCGGGAGAGCGGGCAGTGGGACAGATGTCTGTCCTTGAAGCGAAGGAATATCTGGCGCGGGGGGAGTTCGAATTCCGGTCGATGCAGCCGAAGGTCGAGGCGGCAGTCCGCTTCATTGAGGACGGAAAGGACCGGGAGACCATCATCACGACCATGGAAGCAGCGGAGAAAGCGTTCCTCGGCCTGACCGGGACGCACATCAGATAAAGGTTCCGGGCATGTCCGGGAGCACATCAGACAAGGGTTTCCGGCACGTCCGGGAGCGCAAAGGCAGCAGGAGGTAAAAGATGTTCCGAATCAACGACAATTATCTGAAACTGCAGGGAAGCTATCTGTTTTCCAGGGTCGGAGAAAAGGTCCGGGCCTATTCCGAGGCCCATCCGGACCGGGAGATCATCCGTCTCGGGATCGGGGACGTGACGCTCCCGCTGGCGGCACCGGTGATCTCCGCGCTCCACGGCGCGGTGGATGAGATGGCGTGCCGGGACACGTTCCGGGGATATGCGCCGGACCGGGGCTATGAGTTCCTGAGAAGTGCCATCCGGAAACATGATTTCCTGGCCCGGGGCGCGGAGATCTGTATTGATGAGATCTTTGTCAGCGACGGTGCGAAGAGCGATTCCGGCAACATCGGGGATATCTTCTCAGAACAGAACCGGATCGCGGTCTGTGACCCGGTCTATCCGGTCTATCTGGACACCAACGTCATGGCAGGGCGCACAGGGGTTTACGACCCGTCCACCGGGCGCTATGGCGGCGTGGTCTATCTGCCCTGCACGGAAGAGAACGGCTTTGTCCCGCAGTTCCCGGAGGAGGAGCCGGACATCATCTATCTCTGTTTCCCGAACAATCCTACAGGAATGACGATCCCGAAGTCCGAGCTGCAGAAGTGGGTGGACTACGCGCTGCGCATCGGTGCGGTCATCATCTACGATGCGGCCTACGAGGCATATATCCGGGAGGACGGCATCGCCCGCACCATTTATGAGTGCGACGGGGCGGAACGCTGCGCCATCGAGCTTCGCAGCTTTTCCAAGAACGCCGGATTCACCGGCACCCGCCTCGGCTACACGGTGATCCCGAAGCGGCTGAAGTGCGGCGGCGTCTCCCTGAATGCCCTCTGGGCGAGACGGCAGGGGACCAAGTTCAACGGCGCGCCTTACATCGTCCAGCGGGCCGGTGAGGCGGTCTATTCGGAACAGGGCAGGGCAAAGACCGCGGAACAGGTCGAGTATTACATGCAGAACGCGCGGATGATCCGGGAAGGGCTTAAGGACGCGGGATACACGGTGTACGGCGGGGTCAATGCTCCCTACCTCTGGTGGAAGACACCGGACAGCATGACCTCCTGGGAATTCTTTGATCATCTCCTGGAGAAGGCGAATGTGGTGGGCACGCCCGGATCCGGCTTCGGTCCCTGCGGCGAGCACTTCCTGCGCCTTACAGCCTTCGGATCCCACGAGAACACCCGGAAGGCGCTGGAGCGGATCAAGGCGCTGTAAGAGACGCTTTGCATCCTGCCGGGGGATACCTTTCAGGTCTTCCTCTCCGTTTATTCTATGTATTTTACAGAACAGCTCCGGACCGATAAAATCGGAATCAAAGTTCGGGCAAGGGCGCTGACAGAATACAGTCGGCGCTCTTTCTGTTTTCCGGACAGAAGGAGGGAAATATGACATCTGATATTTTTGAGGCATTACATGGAGAGATCTACGGAATATGGTTCCTTGCGGGAGCCGCGCTGGTCTTCTGGATGCAGGCGGGCTTCGCAATGGTGGAGACCGGCTTCGCCAGGGCAAAGAACGCGGGAAACATCCTGATGAAGAACCTGATGGACTTCTGCATCGGCACCGTGATGTTTATTCTTCTCGGGTACGGGCTCATGTTCGGGGAGAATGCCCTGGGAGGCTTTCTGGGGATCCCGACGATGGAGATCTTTTCCGGATACGGAGCGTTTGACTGGTCGACCTTCGTGTTCAACCTGGTGTTCTGCGCCACCACGGCGACCATCGTCTCCGGCGCCATGGCGGAGCGGACGAGGTTCATTTCCTACTGTGTCTATTCAGGGATCATCTCTGCAGTGATCTATCCCATCGAGGCCCACTGGACCTGGGGCGGAGGCTGGCTTTCACAGATCGGCTTCCATGATTTCGCGGGATCCAACTGCATCCACATGGTCGGCGGCATCTGCGCCCTGGTCGGCGCCGCCATGCTGGGACCGCGGATCGGAAAGTTCACGAAGGACAAGGATGGAAAGATCATCAAGGTCAACGCGTTTCCGGGCCACAACATCCCGCTGGGCGCTCTGGGCGTCTTTATTCTCTGGCTCGGCTGGTACGGCTTCAACGGCGCGGCAGCCACAAGCCTGCCGCAGCTCGGGACGATCTTTCTGGTCACGACCGTGGCGCCTTCGGTGGCTACGGTGGTGTGCATGGTTTTCACCTGGGTCCGTTACGGAAAGCCTGATGTTTCCATGTGCCTGAACGCTTCCCTGGCCGGTCTGGTGGCAATTACGGCACCCTGCGATACCGTGGACTGCTTTGGTTCCATCATCATCGGCGCTGTGGCCGGCGTCCTGGTGGTCTTCGGGGTATGGTTCCTCGACAATGTGCTCCGCGTGGATGATCCGGTGGGTGCGGTGGCAGTCCACTGTATAAACGGCATCTGGGGCACTATTGCAGTAGGGCTGTTCTCCACGGATACGGTGCCCGGGTATTCCCTTGCGAATGCAAGAGGAGAGAAGCTCCTCGGCCTGTTCTACGGAGGCGGATTTGAACTGCTGGGGATCCAGCTTCTCGGAATGTTCTGTACGGCGGCATTTACCGCGGTCACGATCACCATTGCATTTTCCATCATCAAGGCGCTCTTCGGGCTGCGGGCGTCCGCGGAGGAGGAGATCACCGGTCTCGATGTGACGGAACACGGCCTTACTTCGGCCTATGCCGGCTTCAGCATCATGGACATCACCGGCACCCAGATTCAGGCCAACGAGAACACAGATCTCGGCATATCGGATTATGAGGCAGCGCCGCAGGCGATGCGGGATGCGGCAGTGAAGGTGACGGAAGTGAAGGTCACAGAGAGCGGAGAAAGCGCAGCGCGTCCCGACACGGGAATGCACAAGGTCGTGATCATCACCAGACTTTCCAAGTATGACCGCCTGACGAAGGCACTGAACGAGCTTGGCGTGACCGGCATGACCGCGACGCAGGTCATGGGCTGCGGCCTCCAGAAGGGCGCAGGAGAGCGTTACAGAGGCGTCGAGATCGACGCGACCCTGATCCCGAAGGTCAAGATCGAAGTGGTGGTCAGCAAGATCCCGGTCCAGGACGTAATCGACACCGCGAAGAAGACGCTCTACACCGGCCATATCGGCGACGGAAAGATCTTCGTTTACACCGTGGACCGCGTCGTCAAAGTCCGCACCGGCGAAGAAGACTACGCCGCGCTGCAGGATGTGGAATAAGGATCAGCACCCCGAGAAGAAAGAAATACCCGGCGCAAGCTCGCTTGCAGCCGGGTATTTCTTTCTTCTCGGGGCGGACAAGACGCGAAGCGTCTCTGTCCGGCCCCAACGAGGGATGCAAAGCATCCCGAGTCTGGGGGTGCTGATCTTTAAAGAGGCGGACAAGACGCGAAGCGTCTCTGTCCGGCCCCAACGAGGGATGCAAAGCATCCCGAGTCTGGGGGTGCTGATCTTTGCGGAGAAGAAAAACGGGGCTGAGGCAGGAATAACAGGCCCACAGCCCCGCAAAGAGCAAAAAACTTCACAATCATAGTTCACAAATCATAATTCACCCGGGCATGCGGATGCCCAGCGAGTCGCAGACTTCTTTCACGAAGAGTTCCGCCGCGTGGGGGAGCGGATGCCGCTGGTCCCAGATGAGGAGATAGGAGGCCGTGACCTCCGGGTCGACGAGACGCTTGATGATGACATCGGGATCCTTGGAAAAGTGGTTGTCTGAGGCAGGATAGATGGCGATCCCGACGCCCTGACGGGCCAGCTCATAGGCGTTCAGCATGTGGGAGATCCGGCAGCGGACCCTCAGATACCGCCCCGGGCTGCCGGCTTTTCCGCCATCTGTCATTTCCTGCCCGCTGAGTTCCCCGTCTTCCACAGGAAACCAGTCCAGGATCTCCTGGAGGCGGGATTCCCGGGACGGGATGATGAGGTCCTTGTCCCGCAGGGCGGAGACGGAAACGGTGTCGCCCGGCAGTTTTGCCAGCGGGTCCGAGGCAGGGATCATGGCGGTCCAGGGCTCCCGGTACACGGGAACAGAGAACACGCCGTCGGCATTTAAAGGTTCCGTGATGACTCCGAGATCCGACAGGCCCTGGGTCACGCGGTAGATGACATCGTCGGTGCTTCCGTTCCGGATAGAATACTGGACGTTCGGCCTTCCTTCCCGAAAGGCTGCGATCCACTTGGCGATGAGCCGCGGCGCGTGGCCTTCGACGGAGGCGATATCTATCGTGCCCTGGATCCCTTTGGCCATCTCAAAGACATGTATTCTTGAACGCTCCGCAAGATCCATGATCTGACGGGCATACTGGAGAAAGGCATTGCCTTCCGGCGTGATGCGGAGCCCCTGAGGAGTACGTTCAAAGAGGTCCGCCCCGAGTTCATCCTCCAGATCCCGGATCTGCCGGCTCAGCGGCGGCTGGGCGATCAGCAGTTCCTGCGCCGCGCGGGAGATGCTCATGTTCTCCGCGACCGCGATAAAGTAACGAATGTGCCGTAATTCCATGGGTCTCCCTCCTGTTTTATTTCTGTGTCATGCTTCTGAATGCGGACTGCAGTTTTTGTGCAGCTGCCTTCCGGAACGGCTTCGATCAGTCGTCCGTCGTTCTGCGCCGGATCAGAGCCGCCTCGATCAGTCCCCGGAACAGCGGATGCGCGCGGTTCGGCCGGGACTTGAACTCGGGGTGCGCCTGGGTGGCGATGTAGAACGGGTGGTCCGGAAGTTCGATCACCTCGACGATCCGGTCGTCCGGGGACGTGCCGGAGAGGACCATTCCCGCAGACTCCAGCATGGTCCGGAAGTCGTTGTTCACTTCGTAGCGGTGGCGGTGGCGCTCTGAGATCTGCTCCGTCCCGTAGAGGTCAGCTGCCAGAGTGTCCGGCTTCAGGACGCAGGGCCAGGCGCCGAGACGCATGGTGCCGCCTAGATCTGTGACGCCCTGCTGCTCCGGCATGAGGTCGATGACGGGATGGGCGGTGTCAGGATCGAACTCGGTGCTGTTCGCGTCCGCGAAGCCGAGAACCTGGCGGGCAAAGCCCACGATGGCCATCTGCAGTCCCAGGCAGATCCCCAGGAAGGGGATCTTTTTTTCGCGCGCGTACTCCGTGGCGAGGATGATGCCCTCGATCCCGCGGTCCCCGAAGCCGCCGGGGACGATGATCCCGTCCGCATTTCCGAGCAGCGCGTCCGCCGTGTCCCGCGTCAGGTCCTTCGACTCGACCCAGGAGATATTGACCTTGCAGCGGTTCGCGATGCCGCCGTGCTTCAGCGCCTCGACTACGGAAAGATAGGCGTCGTGGAGCTCTGTATACTTTCCGACGAGGGCGATGCTGACAGCCCCTTCGGGATGCCGCTGGGCCTCCACCATCTGCTCCCAGTCCGCGAGATCCGGCGCCGGGCTTGTGAGATGCAGGCACTCCAGCACGGATTCCGCCAGGTGCTCCCGCTCCATGACCAGCGGGATCTCATAAAGATATTCCACGTCCGGGTTTTCCAGGACATGGGCTGCCGGGACATTACAGAAGAGGGCGATCTTTTTCCGGATGCTCTCTGTCAGCGGGTATTCCGTGCGGCACACCAGAATGTCCGGCTGGATGCCGATCTCCTGGAGCCGCTTCACGCTCATCTGGGTGGGCTTGGTCTTCAGCTCGCCGGAGACTTTCAGGTAGGGGATCAGGGTCACATGGATCATGATCACGTTTTCGCGGCCCTGTTCCCACTGGAACTGACGGATCGCTTCCAGGAAGGGCAGACTTTCGATGTCGCCGACGGTGCCGCCCACCTCGATGATCGCGATCTTCTCGCGCCCGGCAGCATCAGACGCGCCGGAAGAATTCCCGGCTCCGGCAGCATCGGCCGCGGAGGCGCCGCCGGCCCCGTAAAAACGGGATTTGATCTCGTTGGTGATGTGAGGGATGACCTGCACAGTACCGCCGCCGTAGTCCCCGTGGCGCTCCTTGTTCAGGACAGACCAGTAAACCTTGCCGGAAGTCACGTTGGCGTTGTGGTCGAGGCTCTCGTCGATGAAGCGCTCGTAGTGTCCCAGATCCAGGTCGGTCTCCGTGCCGTCATCCGTGACGAAGACCTCGCCGTGCTGGATGGGATTCATGGTCCCGGGATCCACGTTGATGTAGGGATCGAACTTCTGCATGGTCACGCTGAAGCCCCGTGCCTTCAGAAGGCGGCCCAGAGATGCGGCCGTAATACCTTTTCCAAGACCGGATACGACACCGCCGGTCACAAAAACATATTTCACAGAGGTTCCTCCTTTCTTCCGGACACGGTCCCCGTGTCCCGTATCCGTAAAAAAAGTGTGACAGAGACACCGGCGCATGGCGCTGACGTCTCTGCCGGGATGTATAATTATGCAAAATATTATAAATCCCATCCATGGAAATGTAAAGAGCCGGCAGGGATCCTATTGTAAAAAAACCGGACCGGGAAGAAAGACCTGCCGGGAACTGCGGAATCGGATGCGGAACCATGTTCAGGGATGATATAATCAAAAAAGACAGATGTATCTGAAGAATTCAGGAGGAGCGCACATGTTCAACATCCATGACCTCACAAGAAATGAATTTATGCTGACAGGGCCGTTTGCGCGGCAGGGCTATGACTGGTGGTGGCACTCCTTTACGGGTGTGAGCCGGGAGACCGGGAAGGAACGGACATTCTTTATCGAGTTCTTCGTGTGCAATCCCGCCCTTGCGGAAAGCGAGCCTGTTTTCGGAAGCAGAGACGGAAAGCGGAAGCCCAGCTACCTCATGGTGAAGGCGGGCGCATGGGGAGAGGACGCCGTGCAGATCCACCGCTTTTTCTCCCTGAAGGAGGCCGAGATCCGCGGAAAGGCACCCTTCCATGTCCGGGCGGGGAATTGTTTTGTCTCAGACACGGAGCTCCGCGGCAGTGTCCATGTGACGCCGGAGGAGGCGGAGGCCCATCCGGAGTACATGTGCGGCGCGGGGGATATGTCCTGGGATCTCTATCTCAAGAAGGAGATCGCGTACAATGTGGGCTACGGCGCGGGAAAGCTGTTCCGCAGCCTGCAGGCTTTTGAGATGTACTGGCATGCGGAGGGCATGAAGACGGCCTTCTCCGGCGCGGTGGTTTTCAACGGTGAGGTCTACCGGGTCTCCCCGGACACCTGCTGCGGTTATTCAGACAAGAACTGGGGCAGCAATTTCACGAGCCCCTGGCTGTGGCTGTCCTCCGGCAGCCTGTATGACGCGGAGACCGGGGCGCGGCTCGCGAACAGCGCCTTTGACATCGGCGGCGGCTGCCCGAAGGTCTTCGGCGTGTCACTTCCGCGGAAGCTCCTCAGCGCGTTTTACATCGAGGGGGAGGAGTTCGAATTCAATTTCAGCAAGTTCTGGAATCCCGCTTTCACGCGTTTTTCCTGCGAGGAGACGGAGGATGAGATCATCTGGCGGGTGATGCAGGAGACCAACACGGCGGTCGTGAAGGTACGGATCACCTGCCCGAAGAAGGAGATGCTGCTGATCAATTATGAATCTCCGGACGGCAGAAAGCGCCATAACCGTCTCTGGAACGGCGGCACCGGGAAAGGCACCATCCTTCTGTACCGCAGGACCTCGTCGGGACTGACCCCGCAGGGCGCGATCCGGGCGGACCACGTGGGCTGCGAATACGGAGAGTACTGCTGATGCCTAATATCCTGACACTGGAAAATGTTTCGAAAAGCTTTGAGAACCGGCTTCTGCTGGACAGCGTGACCGGAGGGATCGATTCCGGCGACCGCCTCGGCGTCATCGGCGTGAACGGGACCGGGAAATCCACCCTCCTCGCCATCATCGCCGGAGCGCTGGAGCCGGACGATGGACAGGTGATACGGTCCAACGGGCTTCGGATCTCCTTTCTTCCCCAGAACCCGGAGTTCGACAACAGCCTGACCATCCTGGAGAACGTCTGCGGCGCCATCAGCGGAAAGCACGAGTACTGGGACACCACGGGCGAGGCGAGGGCCATGCTGGAACGCTTCGGGATCACAGAGACGGACCGGAAGCCGGACACGCTGTCCGGCGGACAAAGAAAGCGGGCAGCCCTGGCGGCGGCTCTCCTCACTCCGGCGGATCTTCTGATCCTGGACGAGCCCACCAACCATCTGGACAGCGCCATGATCGAGTGGCTGCAGGACTTCCTTGCAAGGTACCGCGGCGCGCTCCTGATGGTGACCCACGACCGGTATTTTCTGGACCAGGTGACCGGCGGGATCCTGGAGATAGACCGCGGGAAGCTGTACCGTTACGCGGAGAATTACTCCGGATATCTGGAGCGTAAGGCGGAGCGGATGAACGCGGCCATCGCGGCGGAGCGGAAGGCCCAGGCCCTGTACCGGAAGGATCTTGCCTGGATCCTCCGGGGCGCACGGGCCCGCTCTACCAAGCAGAAGGCCCACATCCAGCGCTTTGAGGCGCTGAGAGACCGGGAAAAGCCCGTGGAAGAGGCTCAGCTCCAGATGGCATCCGTCTCATCCCGGCTCGGCGGGAAGACCATCGAACTGGACCATGTGGCGGCGGGCTACGACGGGAAGCCGCTGTTTCATGACTTCAGCTATATTTTCCTGAAAAATGACCGGATAGGGATCATCGGCCCCAACGGCTGCGGGAAATCGACCCTGATAAAGACTATTACGGGGGAACTTCCGCCGCTGGCCGGAACCGTCGAGACAGGGCAGACCGTGAAGATCGGCGTCTTCTCCCAGGAGAACGACCTGCCGGACGAAGGCGGCACGCGGGTCATCGACTGCGTGCGGGATGTGGCAGAGTTCATCCGGACGCCGGACGGCTATGTCAGCGCGGCGAACATGTGCGAGCAGTTCCTTTTTGACGGAAACATGCAGTATACGCCGGTGCGTAAGCTTTCCGGCGGAGAAAAGCGGCGTCTCTACCTCCTGCGGGTGCTGATGAGCGCGCCGAACGTGCTGGTCCTGGACGAGCCCACCAACGATCTGGATATCCAGACTCTGCGGATCCTGGAGGACTATCTGGACCGCTTTGCGGGTATCGTCATCGCGGTGTCCCACGACCGGTATTTTCTGGACCGGGTGGTGCGGCGCATTTTCTCCTTCGAAGGAGACGGGCTGCTGCATCAGAACGAGGGCGGCTATGAGGAGTACCGCGAGCGGAAGCTTAAGGAGGGCCTTTCCGCGGACGATGCCGGCGGCTTCGGCGCGGTGGGCCAGAGAAAAAAGAATGCCGGCGGAGACAGCACCGGCCGGGCCCACGCAAAGAAGAAAACGCTGTCCTACAAGGACCAGCGGGAATACGACGGGATCGAGGCGGAGATCGACGCGCTGCAGGCGGAGTCGGACCGGCTGGCAAAGGAGGTCCTGGCCGCGGCATCGGATTATGTTGCGCTTGCGAAGGTGAGTGCGGAGAAGGACGCAGTGGACCAGAAGCTGGAGGAACGCATGGAGCGGTACCTTGAGCTTCAGGAGATGGTGGACGCCCTGAACGAAGGAGAGTAAGGAGCGGAGAAAGAGATGGAGAGAATCGATCATTACGCGGAATACCGTGCGAAGCTCAGAACGCCGGAGGAGGCGGTCAAGGTCATCAAGAGCGGGGACTGGGTCGACTACATGACGAACGTCACCATGCCGGTGCTTCTGGACAAGGCACTGGCGAAGCGGCGGGACGAGCTCACGGACGTTAAGATCCGCGGGAATCTGATCTTCGGGCCCATCGAGGCGGTGGAATGCGACCCGAAGCGGGAACATTTCATCTACAACAGCTGGCACTGTTCTTCCTACGAGCGGAAGCTCTGCGACAGAGGGCTCTGCAACTTCATCCCCATGGTGTTCCACAACGTGGTGCCCTACTACCGCCACTTCCTGACGGTGAACGTCGCCATGATGTGCGTGACTCCCATGGACCGGCACGGGTATTTCAACCTGTCCAGCGGCACCGGCGTGGCAAAAGGGATCCTGGAGAAGGCGGATATCGTGATCCTGGAGGTCAACGAAAACCTGCCCTGGATCTACGGCGGCTTCGACGAGTGCATTCATATCTCGGACGTGGACTATGTAGTCGAGGGTCCCCACGATCCGCTGCCGGGCTTCCCCTACACGGAGCCTACTTCGGAGGACATGGCCATCGCAAAGCTCATCATCCCTTACATCAAGGACGGGGCGACGATCCAGCTGGGCATCGGTTCCATGCCGAACGCCGTCGGTTCCCTGATCGCGGATTCGGATCTCAGGGATCTCGGCATGCACACGGAGCTGCTGAGCGACGCTTATCTGGAACTTCACCGGGCGGGCAAGCTGACGAACCGGAAGAAGAAGCTCCACCGGGACAAAGGCGTTGCGGGGATCACCATCGGATCCCAGGACCTGTACGGATGGGTGGACCGGAATCCCGGCGTCGTCGCCATGCCTCTGGAGTATGTGAACGCGCCGGAGGTGATCGGGCAGCATGACGATATGATCTCGATCTCCAGCGGCATCTCCGTGGACCTGTTCGGCCAGGTCTGCGCGGAGTCTGCGGGACTCCGCCACATCAGCGGCACCGGCGGACAGCTGGACTTCCTGGTGGGCGCTTCCATGTCGAAGGGCGGGAAAGCCTTTATCTGCATGTCCTCGACCTTCAAGGACAGAGGAGGCCGGCGCCATTCCCGGATCGTGCCCTATTTCATGGGCGACATTGTCACGGATCCCCGGAGCCAGGCCTACCACGTGGTCACGGAGTACGGCTGTGTGAATCTGGTGGGCCGCACTACCTGGGAGCGGTCGGAGATGCTGATCTCCATTGCCCACCCCGATTTCCGGGAAGACCTGATCCGGGAGGCGGAGCTCATGAAGATCTGGAGACCCAGCAATAAAAAACCTTGAGAAAAACTGTAAAAGGCCGGTGTCAGGCTGACACCGGCCTGAAATCTGTCATTTCCGGGACGATCATGTGATATAATGAAAAAACAGTAAGCTGTACGGAAAATCTACATCGTACCTGATGTTTATCAACAACTGACAGGAGAGAGACAGTATGCGTTATTACATCGGACTCGACAATGGCGGAACCGCCACCAAGGCAGCAGTTTTTGACGAACAGGGCAGAGAACTGGGCACCTGCGGCATCGCCACGAAGGCGATCACCCCGAAGCCCGGTTTCGTTGAGCGCGATATGGAGGAAATGTGGGACGCGAACTGCGCGGTCCTTAAGGGGGCCCTGGAAAAGACAGGCATCGATCCGGCGGATGTGGCCGGCGTCGGCATTTCCGGACATGGAAAAGGACTGTATCTTTGGGGTAAGGACGGGAAACCGGCGCGGAACGGCATCATTTCCACAGACAACCGGGCATACCGGTATCCGATGGAGTGGAAGGCCAACGGAGTGGAGGAAATGGCATTCCACCGCTCTCTTCAGCACATCATGGCCTGCCAGCCCACGGCCCTTCTCGCCTGGCTCCGGGACAACGAGCCTGAGAATTATGCGAATATCCGCTGGGTGTTCGAGTGCAAGGATTATATCCGTTTCCGTCTGACAGGAGAAGCGAAGGCAGAAATCACGGATTATTCCGGTTCCGGGCTTATGAATCTGTGGACGGTGAATTTCGACGATGCGCTGCTTGATATGTACGGCATTCCTGAAGTGAAGGACGCTCTGCCCCCGCTCTGCCAGGCGACGGAGATCTGCGGGTACGTGACGGAGGAGGCAGCGGCAAAGTGCGGCCTGAAGGCGGGAACACCGGTCATTGGCGGCATGTTCGACATCAACGCCTGCGCCATCGCGGCAGGCGTCACGGATCCCACCAAGGTGTGCATGATCGCGGGGACCTGGTCCATCAACGAATACATCCGCAGGGAAGCGGTGGTGGACGGAAGAGTGCAAATGAATTCCTGCTTTGCTCTCCCGGGCTACTATCTCATCGAAGAGTCCTCCCCGACATCTGCGGGCAATTTTGAGTGGTTCATCCGGGAACTGCTTCCGGAACTGAAGGAGAAAGAGAAAGCCGCGGGCGTCAGCATCTACGACCTCGTGGACCGCTGGGTGGAGGAGATCCCCCCGACGGAATTCGTGCCGCTGTTCCTGCCGTTCCTGATGGCTTCCAACGTACATCCGAACGCGAAGGCCTGCTTCCTGGGCATGAGTGTGAGCCATACCAGGGCGCACCTGGCCCGCAGTATTTTTGAAGGAATCACCTTCTGCCACCGCTATCACTACGAGCGTCTTATGAACACCAGAGCCGAGGCGCCGGAGGTGATCCGTCTTGCCGGCGGCGCTGCCCGGGCAAAGGTCTGGGCGCAGATGTTCGCTGACGTCATGAATACGCCTGTGCAGACCCTGGAAGCAGACGAGACCGGCGCCCTGGGATGCGCGATCGCGGTCGCCGCGGCCACCGGCGCCTATAGATCCCTGGACGAGGCCATTGAGAAGATGACGGTCTTCTCCGAGGTTATGCAGCCGGATCCGGAGGCGGTCAAGGTCTACGAGAAGAAGTACCAGCTGTACAAGAAAGCACTGGTGTCCCTGGACGGTCTCTGGGACGACATGCAGGCACTTGTGGAAGGCGCATAACACCGGATCACGGCCGGAACAACCGCAGATCCGGAAGAACAGAAGAAACGAAAACAGAAAAACGAGACGGAGCTGCTGCACGACTGGTCAGGACGACTGACCGGCCGGCAGCAGCTCCGCTTTGTTTACAATGGTTCCGGTGGCTGCATGACTCAGCTTACAGACCGAAGCTCTCCGCCAGCTTTCTGAAGGCCGGGAGAGAGTTCCGGATCATCTCGGTGGAGACGCAGTAGGCGATACGGACAAAGCCCGGGGTGCCGAAGCTGTCGGCGGGGACCAGAAGGAGGTCGAAGTCCTTCGCCTTCTCACAGAAGGCGCCGGCATCCGCGATCGGTGACTTCATGAAAAGATAGAAGGCGCCGTCCGGATGGATGCAGGTGAAGCCGAACTCCGTGAGGTTGTCGATCAGAAGATCGCGGTTCAGCCTGTAGACGTTCAGGTCGGAGACCATGCCCGTGCAGGAGGCGATCACATGCTGCGCGAGACTCGGCGCGCAGACATAGCCCAGGGCGCGGCCTGCGCCGCAGACTGCCGCGTAGATATCCTTCGCGTCTGTCACCTCGTCCGGGACCAGGATATAGCCGATGCGCTCGCCCGGGAGGGACAGGGACTTGCTGTAGGAATAGCAGACGATGGTGTTCCTGTAGTACTTCGTGAGGTAGGGGACGTCCATGCCGTCATAGACCAGCTCACGGTAGGGCTCGTCCGCGATGAGATAGATCGCGTGGCCGAATTCCGCTTCCTTTGCGCGCAGCAGCTCCGAGAGCTTTGTGACGGTCTCCGCGGTGTAGACGACGCCGGAAGGATTGTTCGGGGAGTTCACGATGACGGCCTTTGTCTTCTCAGTGATGAGAGGCTTCAGGACCTCAAAATCGATCTGGAAGGTATCCTGGTCCGATGCGGCCGTCACAAGCTTTGCGCCGCAGGTCTCAACGAAAACGCGGTACTCCGGGAAGAAGGGCGTGAAGGCGATGACCTCGTCCCGGGGGGTGTAGAGCGCGGTGAGGGAGATCTTCAGGGAAGCGGCGGCGCCGCAGGTCATATAGAAATTGTCCTTGTGGAAGGCCGTGCCGAAGCGGCGGTTCAGGTCCGCGGCGACTGCCTCGCGGGTGTCGATGGCGCCCTGGGCGGAGGTGTAACCGTGGAGATACATGTCGGACTTTGTCTGAAGCAGTTCGATCATGGTGCGGTTGACCGCTTCCGGCGCCGGAACGTTCGGGTTTCCGAGGCTGAAATCGTAGACGTTCTCCGCGCCGATCTCCGCGCGGCGGCGGTTTCCGAATTCAAAGATCTCACGGATCACCGAGCGCTTGTTTCCCAGTTCCTTCATGGTTTCGTTGATCATGGTGTTACGGTTCCTTTCCTGTGGTTATTTCTTGCGGCTGACACGTGCTGCGGCCATCTCGATACCGTTCTTGTTGTCGCTCAGAAGACGGTTGACGCGGCTGATGGTCGCGGTGGAAGCCCCGGTAGCTTCTGAGATCTCCTGATAAGTCTGCTTTTCCAGAAGCCGGCTTCCGACGTCGAAACGCTGGGAAAGGGAAAGCAGTTCATTCACGGTGCAGATGTCTTCGAAGAACAGATAGCATTCTTCCATATTTTTCAGACTCATGACTGCAGTAAACAGTTTTTCCACAGCCTCGGAATGAATATCCTTTTTCACAGTACCCTCCGTAAAGTGAGAATCAGACTGGCAGGTTATCGGGTGACCATTCGCATTATAGTTTAGCACTCTAAATCGCAAAAGGCAATGGCGGATTCCGGGGGTGCAGAGCTGTGTAAAAAAATTTTCAAAAAAAGTATTGCAATTCTGACAATCCGGAGCTACAATACAGCACAGCAACGCTTTAACGCTTATCCGCGTTAAAGCGCACAAGTGCTAAAGCGGAAAAATACAGTATCACAGGAGGTAAATCATGGGAATTAAAATTATGATGCTGGCGGTGTTCTTTGCGGTTATGATAGGGATCGGCATGTACTGCAGACGGCATTCCACGGATGTCAGCGGGTTTGTCCTCGGCGGCCGGTCTGTCGGACCCTGGCTCACAGCTTTCGCATACGGAACCTCCTATTTTTCCGCAGTTGTCTTCGTCGGTTACGCAGGTCAGTTCGGATGGAAGTACGGCATCGCGGCGACCTGGGCAGGAATCGGAAACACCATCATCGGCTCCCTGATGGCATGGGTCATCCTGGGCCGCCGGACCAGGATCATGACGCAGCATCTGGACTCCGCCACCATGCCCCAGTTCTTTGAGGCCCGGTTCGGAAGCCCGGCGCTGAAGATCGCGGCATCCGTGATCACCTTCATCTTCCTCATCCCTTACACGGCATCGCTCTACAACGGTCTTTCCCGTCTGTTCGGAATGGCTTTTGACATCGACTACACAGTCTGTGTCATCGTCATGGCAGTCCTGACCGGAATCTACGTCATTGCAGGCGGCTACATGGCCACCGCGATCAACGACTTTGTCCAGGGCATTATCATGCTGTTCGGCATCTCCGCAGTCATCCTTGCGGTGCTGAACTCCAAGGGCGGCTTCCTGGCGGCGTTGGACGGCCTAGCCCGCGTCTCCGATGAGACCGTCTCCACCACCCCCGGCGTGTTCGCGTCCTTCTTCGGACCGGACCCGGTGAACCTGCTGGGCGTCGTCATCCTGACCTCCCTCGGCACCTGGGGACTTCCCCAGATGGTCCAGAAGTTCTATGCGATCCGCAGTGAGAAGTCCATTGCCACCGGAACCGTGGTCTCCACCTTCTTCTCCCTGATCATCGCAGGCGGATGCTACTTCCTCGGCGGTTTCGGAAGACTGTTCTCCGACCAGATCGATATCAAGGCCAACGGCTTTGACTCCGTCATCCCGACCATGCTTTCCGGCCTTCCGGACATCCTGATCGCAGTCGTGGTCATCCTGGTCCTGTCGGCTTCCATGTCCACCCTGTCTTCTCTGGTCCTGACCTCCAGCTCCACCATGACTCTGGATCTTCTGAAGGGCCGTTTCATCCAGGAGATGGATGAGAAAAAGCAGGTCTTCGTCATGCGCTGCCTGATCGTCGTCTTCGTGGCGATCTCCGTGGTCCTGGCAATCATCCAGTACAAGTCCAGCGTCACCTTCATTGCACAGCTGATGGGTGTTTCCTGGGGCGCACTGGCAGGCGCTTTCCTGGCTCCGTTCCTGTACGGGCTGTACTGGAAAGGCGCATCCCGCGCCGGCGTGTGGTGCTGCTTCATCTTCTCGACGGTGGTCATGCTTGCGAACGTCGTGGCGCGCAGCTCCTTCCCGGTCCTTATCCAGTCCCCGATCAATGCCGGCGCGTTCTGCATGCTGGCGGGCCTGGTGATCGTCCCGGTGGTGTCTGTATTCACACCGAAGCCGGATAAAGAAGTGGTCGACGGCTCCTTCGCGTGCTATGATGCAAAGGTCCTGGTCCCGCGCAGAAGAGCGCTGGAAGAGGATGCGCAGGGCTGATCCGGAATCTCAGAGCCGGAACTCTGAGTCAGAGCCGGAGTTTCAGAACAAAAACAGCGGGGCTGCGAAAGCAGCCCCGTTTTATCTCAGCGGGATTTGAAATAGAACCGGCGCATTCTCGTGATTTCCAGTCATGAGTAGTAAGCCGGCATTTTTTGGAACATTACTTTCCAGATCGCAGAACGTATATTCGTTTTTCCTTGCTTTCAAGGGCCTCATATGGTATCATATAAATATGGAGAATAGCATTTATAATATTGAGTTTACCGGTCTTACATATGGTAGGGGATATGTTTATTCCCTGCAGTATCACATCGTATGGTGCACGAAGTACCGGAAGCAGATCCTTCAGAATGGTGTGGATACAGACCTGAAGGAAATGCTTCAGCAGCTGGCGGAGGA
>Ga0256404_1007337_pt1 | contig 17528 bp, 12 predicted proteins | sample RumenRJG_01DNA_FD_185990 | JGI IMG/M metagenome (GOLD analysis project Ga0256404, IMG submission 185990) | Bovine rumen microbial communities from Lethbridge, Alberta, Canada - RJG_01 | ecosystem: Host-associated > Mammals > Digestive system > Stomach > Rumen | place: Canada: Alberta | collected...
TATTATGATAAGATGTCACTACCTCATAACAGATTTGAAGTCTTATACTATTGGCATAAAATAGTTTTACTATAAGTATATATTTCCTTCTTCACATAACTCTATAAAACCATGTAACTATATTCATTTATTACTATAATAATCTATTATAATATGATTGCTACTATTTTACCTTCTAGCACGAACTTTCATGCTGTTGAATACAACGAAATAAAAGTTGCAAAAGGAAAAGCCGAGTTGATAGAAATGGCTAATTTCGGCTACATAGGTATGCTTGGAAGCTATACCCCGAAAGACCTTACCGACTATCTTATCTCTTATTCTTCCTCCAATACCAGAATCAAAAATGCACAGTTTCATCTGGCGATTTCTTGTAAGGGGAACGAATATAGTCAGGAGGAACTTGTAAGAATTGCCAAGCAATATTTAAAGGAGATGGGATATGGAGAACCTGGCCAACCCGTGCTTATATACGCACACCATGATACGGACAACAATCATATTCACGTAATAACAAGCCGTGTAGATCCCCATGGTAAGAAAATCAATCATAATCATGAGCGCCTTCGTTCTCAGGAGGTCATCAACAGGATCATGGGAGTCAATGAACAACTGCGTATCGGGGAAGCTGTGTCAGAAGCTCTACAATACTCATTTACGTCTATTCCTCATTTTAGAGCTATTTTGGAGACAATGGGCTACGAATGTTTTCCTGGCAAAGACGAACTCATTCTAAAAAGAGGTGGTGTCATTCAAGACAGAGTAAAGACAGAAGTCATAGAGGCTCATTGTATGAAGGAAAAGATACAAGACAAGAAAAGAATTGCACAGATCCGGGCAATTCTCAGAAAATACCGTGATATGTCATCAGGCAAGACGGAATTGCAAGAAACAATGAAATCTAAATTCGGCATCGATTTGCTGTTCATGGGGTCAAAGGACGCACCCTATGGCTATCTGATAGTTGACCATAAAAACAAATCCGTGTATAAAGGAAGTGAGATACTGAAGCTCAAAGAACTTCTCGTCTTTCAGACTATAGAAGAAAGATTCAGAAACATTGACTCTTTTATTGATAAGATACTAGACGATAATGTATTCTTGACTACAAAAGAACTGAATAAAATGCTCAGGCGGCAGTTTGGATGCAAACTGATGAACGGCTGTGTTCTCTTCAACGGTAGCTCTCATCAGATACCCGACTACATGTTAAGCTTACTAAAAACAAATGATCGAAGAGACTGGATTCAGTCGTTCTGTCCATCAACAGAAGAAGAAAAAGAAATTCTCTGTAGAATTGGGAAATATTATCATTCTGAACATATCAACATAGTTGAGAAAAGGAGAGACAAGACACAAATCACTCAAAATCAGCTGAAAGGTATTTTTGATCTATATTCCGGTCAGGACTTATGGGATAAGATTCATGAAGATGGCTATATGATAGTGAAGAAAGAAGATGTTTTTTACTGTATCGATTTCAAGAATAAGACTATTCACAACATGGCAGAATATGATTTAGACTTGTCAAGGCTGAGGACGAAAAAAGACACAGGAGAACAGAATGGTGTCCGTAATTCTAAAGATCTGAGAGATGTAATCCAACTGGGTACTGTGCTGAACAAGAAAGGTGGTTCTGCTGATAGTAACCGGGAATGGGAAGTTGGGAAAGGGAACTATGAAGAAGTGGATGATGAAAGGAAGATAAGAAGATAGAACGCTATCTTCTTTTTCAGCAAAGTGTATGTTGTTATTCCTCCCAAATTATCAATTCCCGATCAAAGTGAATTGAATGCCGAGAACCACGCTCACCTGTTATGATGTAGTTGTTTCAAGATACTCGTCGTATTTCTCAACAAACATCTTCCTGATACGGGCGATATTATCATTCAGCGCATACCCCAAAGGTTTAACAACCTTGGTGATGGTGAGGTTGAGCCTAGCTTCGTCAGTGTTGGGGCGTAGTTGCTTATATGTTGAGAAGCTCATTGTAATAATCCTGCATGTGCTTATAAATAATCCTTTCAGAATAGCGTATATACAGGAAATAGATGGCTTTAAGAAAAGCGCCCATTTCAATCTTCATGTCATTGTAGTCAAAAGTATCTGTGATAATCGTCGACATATATTATTCTCATAGCCCTTGAAATGCCCCAAGCAACATCCTCATGCCCTCCACGGCAGTTGTCTTGAAATGTTTAAAAACCAGTTGGGTGCATTTTTCCATTTCTCTAGGATCTATGATTAACTTGGGAACCTCTGATGAGCATAGTTGGTGAACCCAGCGGTAGGATAAACCTTCAACGATGTTCCGAAGACTACGAAGATGTCTGCTTTGCTAACAATATCTATTGCTGCATTCATACTATCCACATATTCCCCGAACATCACTACGTATGGACGCAATTGTGAGCCATCTTCTGCTTTGTCACCAATCCTGGTTGGCTTGGTTAGGGGATATTCTTTTACACATGTTGTGCGATTATCCATTGAACAAACCTTGCTTAGTTCACAATGTAAATGAATGACATGGGTGGAGCTTGCTCGTTCATGGAGGTTATCTACATTCTGAGTTACAACTGTCACTTGATGTTCTTCCTCCAGCTCTGCAATCATCCTGTGCGCGTCGTTTGGCTCTACTTTCGAGAGTTTCTTACGTCTCCAATTGTAGAAGTCAAGACACTTCTCGGTCTCGTTATATAGCGCGTCGGTACTCGCCGATGAACCCACTCTTCATTTGTCTACAGTCCATCTTTGCCACAGAATGTACTCAATCCGCTTTCAGTACTAACGCCCGCACCTGTCAGACAAAATATATGTTGCCTAGTCATATTACTCCATTGTGCCTAGGCTGTCGTAAAACGCCATCGTTGCGAGGGCATTGACATCATTACATTATTCCGAATCCTCTTCGAAGATTTCTTCTACCTCCTCACCAACTTCTCCGTTCTCCAGCCGCTCTATCTCCACCTTTTCCTCATGTGGTGCAAACGTTCAAACTTACCTGCTTTTGTTATATGACTCATATCTTTATTCTTAGCCTATCTGAGATTATCTCCAATTGAAAATAACTAATTTATTTGCCAAGTAAATAGATTATGCCTAGTATTATTGCCCCAATAATAATGCAGGCACAATTGTATTTCCAATCGAACTTATGTTCAATTTCAACAAGTAAACCTAAAAGCAACATGATGATCAGGCCGACAAGAAAACATGCAAGAGCTATTACCCCTATCGCTACAATCAATCGAGCAGTATACCCAAGAATAAAAAAAACTATCAAAAGAATTGAAGCTGCTATTAATACAACTATAGCTGAAGTTGTGTAATCCCATGCTTTTGCCCTGGCCCTTTTTATTTTGCCATTTGCAGTTCTCTCTTTTGCTCGTTTTTTCCCTTCTTCAGTTATTTTGATATGTCTTTTTGTCTGTTCTGATAACATTGGGCATAAATCAACACATATGTCATCGATTTCCATCTCATTTATTGGGAAAACAATTTCCGTAAGAGAAGAGCATTCCGAAAAGCAGTCGTGCATTAGTTTTGCATCTCTATTCATTATAGTCACTCTTTGCAAAGACTTACATCCATGAAAAGCATAAACGTCTATTTCTTCAACATTTACAGGTATTTTGACCTCTGTAAGTACTTCACATCCACTGAAGCAACCGCTATCGAGCTTTTTGACATTCCCTGGAATATTAATTGACTTTAAAGCCTTACAACAGTTAAATGCATAAGATGGAATACAGGTCAGGGTTGAAGGTAACTTTATGGTTTCTAGTTTGTCGCACCAGTCAAAGCATGAACATCCCATTTCTTTCATTTCCTCTGGCAAGATAACAGTTCGTAAAGAGCGGCACATGCTAAAGCAGTTGGTTCCTAAATAACTTAATTTTACTGGAAATACGATCTTTGTCAAAGATTCGCAACCGTAAAAGCAATAAGATTCTATAGCACTTATTTTGGCTGGTATATTGATGCTTTTCAATGTCTTGCAATTACGAAAACAATTATCGCCAAGATATTCTAAACCATCTGGTAATACTACTTTTTCTAATTCGGAACAATCCTCAAAACAGCGTTTCTCTATTATTGTCACATTCTCACTGACAATGACTGTTTTTAGGGGCTTTTGTTGAAACGCTCCTTTTTTGATTCGCGTTACAGGAAATTCCACATCATTGTAGATAACATGGCCGGGGATTTTGATGACTGCATCATAATTTTTACATTCAATTATTTCGGCTCTTATGTCATCATCGTAATACTTGAAGAGTTTATATTTCAACCCATCAACATCAAAAGTTGTATCTTTTTGATAATTTTCGTACATGATGAATAGTTATTTTTTAACTGTCCAACAATTAAAGCGACCATTGTCCTTTGTTAACATCTATATATTTTGACCATTTCTATTGATAGTGTAATTTGATTCAGAAACTCTATCCAGTATATCGGCAGGGATAAGTCCACTTCTGCTATCAAATTATATGATCTTTTGACTTTAATACTATTCTGCCAACGAATTGAGTTTGTCACTTTCGGCTTTCATAGGAATCACACTGGCAGGTTGAGTGATGTCTGCATAATGACCAGCCATCTCTAATTCCGTGATATTTGTAGCTGTCACAAAAAGATACATGTCAACTACTATTCGGAGAGCGGTATCTATCTCGTTCTCTGAAATTTTGATACTTCCATGTGACTCTGTATTTCTTAAATCACGCAATATATTTAGATAGCTGTCAAATTGCTTGTAAGCAGGTAAGGTGCTGAATTTAAGACTCTTCAGTGAAGGAATAGCGAAAATTGCATTTGAAAGCGTTGCACTCTGCTCTCCATCTCTGACAGGAACATCTTTGCCATGCATCATGTAATACAGCTTCTTCAAATACGTTTCATACTTGATTAGCAATGTCGTCAAATACTGGCGTTTCTCAACTGACTTCATACTCTCAGCCCTACAAACCATATTAAGTGCATCCTTTAGTAAGTCATCTATGCCATCAAGATTCTCTGTTGAGGGAGTATTAAGCACCATCATCAGATTGCTAGCAACTTCCTCCATACTCCTTATATTCCCAGCAAGAACATCAAAATCTGCTGCAAACTTGCTTACGAGTGCTTCTTTCACCTTCTCCTCATCATAATTGGGACGAATCTTTTGCAATGCTTCAGCCAATAACACATCCATGTTGAAAGGAGCATCTTCCATCCCATGATTATTGTTCTCAGTAGTATCATAGTCGAAATCTGAATAACCTTCTTCAGCACTCTTGAAGTTCTTTAGGAAAATAGCGAACAGCTGGCCAACGTTGTCATTCAGCATCTGCTTGAAAAGCTCAGCTTGCGCAAAATCAGGACGTTTCCTGAGTCCTCGGCGGTATCTGTCTTGCTTTATTTTATAAGCGGCTTGTTTTTCGTCATCTGAATAGTTGGCATCTTTGATGTAGGAGATGAATTCTTCATCTTTTATTATTTCTTGAAACATTAGCCCAATCTCTCTAAGCCAAATTCGAGCCAAGCCTGCCTTGATTTGCTCTTTTTCGTTCAATGCTCTAAGAATCTGCAAGACTTCTTCGATAGACTTTCCCTTTGGTGTTGTAGATCTCGGCCCATGACCACCACCGCCTGTTCTTCCTTCATCTTCTGGCTCTTCGTCGTCAGTCATTGTAATACCTGGCAACTCATTGCTATCCACTACCTCATATTCGTAGTATTTTACGTCCGACCTTGTCGCTTCTCTGAAAACATGGCAATAGATCGCCCAAAACTCATTAAAGAATTCATCGTAGTATTTGGTATCTATCTCAAAAACCCCTTTTAAGTCCATAATAGCAGTGCCGAACCTACCAATAGTCCACCTTAGATTACTGGCTTCATTTACCTCGTCTTGGTAGCCTTCATCGCCGGGATTGAGATTGTTTTCTTCGTTATGTTTCCGAGCTGACTCCGAGGTCTCAAACCATTTGATAATCCATTGTCTGAATCCATCCTCCATTTCCAACATAAAGGCAGGTTCCTCCCTATGTAGCAGGTATTTTGCATACCACGATTTATATGGATTACTGTTTGTTAATATTCTATAGGTTGCAAAGACCTCCCTTTCTTCGTCTTCAGGATTGAAGTCTGATACTGTCATGTCGCAAAACTTCTTGAAGGCTTGTTTGATATTTTTTTTATTGGCACTCTCCCAAGAGAAATCTATTACATGACAATCTTCCTTATATTTACATGTACGATTTACCCGGCTGATGGTCTGAATAGCATTGATACCAGTAATCTCCTTATCCAAGAATAAAGTATGCAGTCTCGGCTCATCGAAGCCAGTCTGCAGTTTATCAACTACAATAATCAATCCGTTATCATATAAGTTTTTAAAGTTTGAGACTACAGCTTCTTCATTCAGTCCGTTGTTTAGCGTGCTGCAAAGTTCATGTCCTTGGCTATCGCTATAGACTATCGAGATCGGCGCATCCTTATAACGCTGGTATTTTTTCTCTTGGCATTTCTCCGCATATTTTCGTCGTAGAATATGACAGTATCTTATAGCATTAGGAATGCTAGACACAGCCAGCATAGCCTTTGCCTTACCTCTTATTTTCCCATAGATTTGGCTTACCAGTCGTTCTACAATAAAATCGGCAATCTTCTCCATTCGGGGCTCAAAGGAGTATATCCGGTCTTTGTTCTGGTGTATGTTAATGTCATCCTCTCCCTCCAAGTCTGCTGGCAACTGGAACTCCACAGGCACAACATAAGGAATAATATGCTTGGTCGGGTCAAGAATATAGCCATCGGCAATGGCTTCTTTCATGCTATAGCAATCAAAAGGCATCCACATTGGTGAAGTGCTGGCACTGCGAAACTCACCAAAGCGTGTTAGCGTTTCGTCACTAGGAGTGGCAGTGAAACCTACTAATAAGTTTTTCTTTGTGACGTTCTTTCCTCCGGCATTGAATGAGTCTTGTAACTTGGCGAAGATGTCTATCATCTCTTGATTCTCGTCACCGCTATTACTACGATGTATCTCATCAATTAAGAATGCCACGCGCATCTTCTTCAACTTTTTCTCTGACTTGTCAATTGCCTTCTGCATCTCCAAGAACTTCTGAATGTTCACCACAATAATACGTTGTTGTTCATCTAAAGCCTCTACAAAAGTTTCATTGTCAGTTGCCTCCACAAACATCGACTTGTCAATGTTCATGTTCATCATCATTGTGTCGAGCTGGTCTCGAAGTTGTAAACGATCAACTACCAAAAGGATTTTCTGGTAGGCATAATCGCCATTATAGCGATAATCTTTCAGTTGCAATGCCAGCCAGCCAATAATGTTACTCTTACCAAAACCGGCTGCATACTGCATCAGTAAGGAGTATACATACTTGTTGTTGCAGTAGCGTTCACGTTGGCGGATAATTTCCTCTATCTTAGCCGCAGGAGTACCTAGTTCTATCAGCTCCCTACGTAACTTGTTAGTATAATAGTCTGGTTCTTTCTCATGATCGAGCATCTCTTTTATCCGTCCCATAATCTTGTCGCACCCAAACTTCTGTTTAGGACGTGGGGCTATCAGGTGACCTGTATTCGACGTTCGTACTCGCTTGCCATTTTTCTTCACATATTTATATTCTATAAAGTTAAAGTAGAGTATTTCCTTTTCTATCATCCGCTTACTATAGAGTGCACGCATCACTTCCTCAAATCGTTGTTGCTCTGATAAAATGGGGGAAGTGGTGGGATAGATCTTGAACACGTCAAAAATAGGCTTGGATAGTTCTTCTACTGTATGAGGCGTTTCTTGTGAGAAATCTTGATAGGCAGCATCATAAAAATTGTTGATACCACGTAACACATATGTCTCGTTAATGTCCGAGGTGGTCAGATGAATAGCTTTTTCGTAGATAGCCATCACTTCTGAGCGTACTTTTTCATTATAAACTACAGGGCCAGACTTCATGCGCTCCACCATTCCTTTGATGGTGGACAGATAATCTTTAGCTATTTTTCTTCGCCCATGGTCTTTGGCTGTTTGGCCTTTGAGAACTGTTTTTAATTCCAAATAGCCTATGTAAATGCCGTTTAGGAAGAAACTGATGTCTGGGCGGAATGCATAAACTTTTTTCCCTTCCAGCATAAAAGTGTGGCTCGATTCTTCTACGGCAGAGAATATATTCTTATTGAAGTCTTCATCGCCATTCAGCACAGACCCAGAAGCATAATACAGTGGTACGGTCTCTCCTGCGAATCCAATGGTTTTATTGGCATTCAAGAAAGTAGCAACATTCTTAGCTGCCAGAATCTTGCTCTTAATCACCTTACGCAAGTCCGCCATCATAGCTTCCTTGTTTCCCTTGTAGTGGGCGACTAATCGATTCCACAATTCTTCATCCCCTGCCTTGATAAACGCTTCCATATCGGATGGAATAAACAAATCGGGGTTTACTTGTCCAGAAGGTATGTTACGATAGCCTAAACCTCCTTCTTCTTCCTTTCGACAAAGGAATTCCATTACGTACTTGCGCTGTAACTGCTTCTCGTCCATATTCTCTTTTTTTTATTGTTCTTAAATAGATGCTTTACCTGAAATAGCCTCATTGATAACGGCTTTTTTCAGTCGCTTAGAAACTTCTATCTGTTTACTGATATTCTCAACAGCTGCGTCAATCTTCGCACACTTTTCATCGAGGTAGGCTGCAATAGTTTTCTGCTCGGAGAGAGGAGGTAGTGAAACGTAATGACTAGCAATTCTATCAATTTTGATATTGATACGAGTAAAACCTCGTGCTTCATATCGTAAAGCGTCGCGATATACCTCAGAGTTTAACTGATAGTTCAAAAAAGGAGCATAGCACCCTTTGTTGGTAATTCTCAGTCCTCTGCAAAAACTATTAAGATACACTTCACCTGGTTCGTCCATAACAACTGCAGATTTGGCTATACTTTCATAATCCTCAGAACTCATCAGAAAGATAATATCATTAACCTTAACCTTATTCTGCTGTTCATTATCTCCCATCACAACATAGTTGAAGTTACTATTGTCTATTACTGTATGATTAAGAACATTCGTAAACGGTATGTAGGGTTTAGTTTTTGATTCGTCATCACAACGGAAATCGTCACCAGACTTTCCTGTTAGTCCTCCATACATATGTCCTAAATCTTTTAAGCGGAAACGATGCCAATGCTCAGGAATCATACCAATCCATTCAATTCCAGAATCTTTAAGACGGACATCTGCATTAATTCCGCGGGTTACAGCTTGGTGAATTATGCTTTTCTTCAGTCGAGTATACGCATTCTGTTCCTTCTCTAAAACAGACACACGTTTGTCTATTGCTGATAATTTCGCATCAAGGTAATCAACTATCTTTTGCTGTTCCGAAAGCAATGGGATATCAAATGCAAATCCTTTAATCTCCTCGATAGTCAAGCCTTCACGATTAGCACCAGTTTGTGCTAGGTCTATCTGATTTTGGCCTATGCTAGAGATAATACAATAATGTAAGTAGGCGGGATTAACGATTCTTTTCTTAGGGCGTATTATACACACATGCTGGTTTACATTTCCTCTTTCGAAGCTTCCTGATGTATAGTAGCAACGGCCTATAGATGCTCCCGTTATATTTAGCAAGACATCTCCACCCTTAATTCTAGTTCCTTTCATGGACTCGTCAATCTCCTCAGAGATGTAGGCAATATCTTCCATTTGAAACCCTTCGTTAAGAACATTTTGGCTACGAAACAAAGGAATACCTTTATCCAGATAGGTCTCAGCTCCTCCACGAGGTGTGACACCACTGCCAACTTTAGTTGCATAGTCTTTAATCCTTAATTTCATATCTCAATCGCCATTAATTGCTTGTTCAATACCCGAATCTCTTCTAAGACTTCCTTCACCTTGTCAATTATTTCCGGCGCATAGAATTCTTTATTGAAGTTCAGTTCCACTCCAATAGTGTTAGCTCCAAGGACAAAAGGTTTGAAAACATACTTGGCCATGAAATCATTGATCTCCTTCTGATTCTTGTCTGCGTCAAAGTGGTGAGGAATGATTTCGTAGTCACCAGTAGTTCGCGGAATGATCTCAACCTTTAGAGACTTCTTGCCTTTTGAAGTACTTAAGTCAAACTTAAACGTTCCACAACCCAAAACTGTGCGCCCCTCATTGTTTTCGCAAATGATAGTTTCCTGCTCCTTGTCATAGCTATAGCAATTGCCATCTTCGAGCACAACCATCAGTAAGTCATCATCAATGTTGGCAGCCTTCAGCTTGTTTTTAAGGGCATTGCCGGCATTGGTGTCCAGGTCTTTTACTTCCGTCAAGGTTTCATCGTTCAATACCACCGATTGTATCTTCTTGAGTTTAATCGGCTCCTTCAGATACTCGCCATTGACATCAATCTCCGTCAGTGTAAGACTCTGCTTGTTGTAATAGAAGTGCTCACGAGGATAAATCTTGCAGATGTCGCTTGGCTCAAAAGCGGTCAAGGCATCCACAATTTGTTTGCGTTGCGTCGGTGTCATCTCGCGGCGCTTATCACCTTTGGCCTTTTTTAAAAGTGTCCAAAGACTGCTACCATCAATCAGAGCCACCTTGTCTTTGCGATCCAAAGGCTTCTGCTTGTTCATAATCCACAGATATGTGTAGATGCCTGTGTTGAAGAACTCGTTTTGTGGCATCTGGATGATAGCTTCTACCCAGTCTTTATCAAAGATGTATTTACGGATGCTGTTCTCACCACTTCCTGCATCTCCACTGAAGAGTGTTGAACCGTTATGTACCTCTACAGCAATACCATCAGAATCGAGTTGCCAAAGGATATGCTGCATGAAGAGCAACTGCCCGTCGCTCACAGAGGGTAGACCACCCGGGAACTGCCCTGTCTGGTCATTCTTAATTTCTTTCTCAAAGCCACTCCATTTGTCGCCGTATGGCGGATTAGCTACAATTACATCAAACTGCTTGTCGTGGAAAGGTACCGTAGTCAGCGTATTGCCATAGCTGATGGTGGAATGTGTACGGAAGCGACTCTCAATAGCTGCTAAGGCATAAAGCTTGTCGTTATACTCGCTGCCCCAAGTGTGAATCTGTTGATAGCCTAACTGTGCTCTCAGACGGTCTTCCACGCCAAAGAGCAGGTTGGCACCGCCACATGTGGGGTCATACACATGAATAATCTGGTTCTTGGGCTTTGTAACTTTTGTGGCGACAATCTCTGTAATGAGCGAGATGATGTCATCAGGGGTGTACTGTTCTCCAGCCGTAGAAGCAGATATGTCAGCCCACTTACGCTTAATGTGTTCTTCAAGTGTGGTGATGGCAGAGTTATCGTATGGTGAAAGATCAATATTTGACCAAGCCGACACGACTGGCATTAGAATGTGCTTGCCACTCAGTTCTGCCACAATGCCGTCAATGTTCAGATACTTCTGTTCTTTGGGACCACGGTCAATTCCTAACAACACCTTTAGCACATCGTCGAAGCGGCGCAGATAGTTGGCAAAATCTTGCTCAAAGGTGGTGTCATTCTGACAGATGCTATTGAGCGTCTTTCCCTGCATAACGATATATTCATTGTAGCCACAATTCATGGCCAAGAAAGCCTCCTTGAAATCCTCTGGGTCATCCTCCGGTGTCAGGTCTTCATCGTCCTTAACCTTTTGTACGGCATTCAGCATTCGACCTTCGAGCATCACCAATGCAAAAAAAGGCATCATATAATCAGGGAAATCACTCTGCTTAATACTAGCAGAGCGCATCAAATCTGCGATTTCCCATATTCTACTCTCGTAATGCATGATATCACGAGATGGCTGTTTTATATTTGTCAAATCACTCATGTCTTGTAATATTTAATTTATTAAAAACTTTCTTCATCGCAAAATAGATCGCGATAGCTATCGTTGTCTTTATCTATGTTTCTACGCCATGCGCCTGGATCATATCCGCTGCGAGTATTCTTCTTTCCACTTTTCATCATATGGTTAACACCCTCAACGATTACTGCTGCTTTGACAATGTCCCAAAATCCCATAATTTAATCCCATTTAATAGATACAACATTCAATTATCTTTCGCAAAGATATTATAATTCTGTGCATTCTTTCTTCATAGAAAAATTATTTTTGAGATCTTATTCTTTTTTTTCTTCTTTCTTCTGTTTCAAGTTGATATTGTACTACTTTCTTCTTCAACTCTTCTTTGCCATATTTTTGTAGGGAAGGACACCATTGAAGAATGTTGAGGAGATTCATGATCAAACTCTTATTCAAATATGGTGCCTCTCCACTTACAATATATGCAGCAATCTCGTCAGAATGAGAACCATTGTTGCATACCTCAACACAGAAATGCATTGAACGTGCCACATGTATTGGAACTATTTGAGGTATTTCTCCTAATGATGAACTACATTTTCCTATATTTGTCCCAGTAAAGGGAACAGGCAGGAGCCCTCGTCCGTCTAAGTAGCGCATAATCCATTCTACAATCTGACGTACTCTGTTTGGAACCGAGGTGTCGGTGTCGAAGCGTTCATCCTCTTGCCTAAGAAGTAAATCCACTAAATCTGAGTTTTTGTAGAAACTAAATACAGAGGCATATTTTTGGCGAATCCGATAAACTTCACGGTCTTGGACAGCCTTTTTAATTCTTTCAAAAAGTTCATATCGCTGGCTTGGCTTCTCGTAATAAAGCCTATCATCATAATCCCTTTCTTTTATGAGAAGTTTTAGGAATTCGACACCTTCATAATCACCACCCGTATACACGAACCAAGGAATATTTGTGCGCAAATGAACTAATTCCCTAATTGCTTCAGCCAATGCTTTCAAAGATGGCTGTTCTTGAACGTCGTCTGTCAATGTGCAATTGGCATCGAGTATAATTGCATCCCAAACTTTTGACTTATCATTCAAAAATGAGATACCTTTAGTTACGCAATTAGCAGGTGTTATATCAAGACCACAATCGAAAGCTTCATTCATAAAGGCCTCTTGTGGTTGATCATCAACCCAAAGAACTTGCAATTTTACAGATTCTTCCATATCACTCATTAATAATTAATGGTAAAACAATCTCATATTCCGTACAAAAACCTGCAACGTCATCAGGATATTCATTCAGTTGAATACTACCGCCATAATGCTCGACGATATCCTTAAGTTGCCAGGTTCCTATGCCTGTACCAGAACCATAACCCCATTCAAAGAAACGCTTTCTGTCTACACTCGGATGGATAGGCTCTCCATTGTTGGAGATGGTGATTATTGCTGCTTTGCGGTTGTCTATCATTCCATCGCTTACTTCGATACGAATTCTATAATCCTTACGGGTTTCATCTGTAAATCCCCATTTATCAGCATTTGCAATAATATTGTCGAAAATGGTAGAAATATCATTTTCACTGATTTCGACATTTCTTCCATCAGGTAAAATCGGCTCACCTTCTTCTTCAATGCTAATACCATTTTCAGAGAATAATAGCTGGAAGCCATATTTGTCTGAAATATGGGTAGAAGGAATCTTATGGACATAGCTATCTATATTTAATGAAGATGGAGCATCCCAATGATCCTTATCAACGAGATTTGTGACTAATGTTTCTATCTTCTCAACGATGGCATTCATCTTATGGAAGTAGCTTTCCACCGTCTCACCAGTCCTTGCGGCAACGATGTCATCATTATGAAGAATACCATTATTTTTAACTCTACATTTGTCTAACAAAGCAAATGCCGGAGCGAATTCATTCATCAGCTGTTGAATCCTATGTTTTCTTTGACGGAGCATCTTCACATAGTCAGAATGCTGTTTGTCCTTCAAAACAACCAATTCCTCATTAATCTTGCTGAAATGAAGAGCCTTGGCATTATCATAAGATTCTTTCTCCAAATTAAGAGCTAGTGATCGGGAATCAGGTACCTGAATACGAACCTGTAGGAAATCCTCAACCATTATTCGTGGCATAACATTTCCTTTGGAAAGCAGCTGCAATTGTTCACGGACATAAGGCTTTTCCAATTCGACAAGAACATATTCCGGCAGAATAGCTTGCGAATTCAAGAATACAGCTCCCATCTGTGTTGGGTCTATATATGCTTTATCTCCATCAATACACTTAAAAAGTGTAGGATGGTTTGCTGATATTGGAGAGAAAAGAATCGCATCCTGGTCAATGACCTTAAAATGTGCTTTGTAATTCGTCTCTAAAAGGTCTGTTGAATGTAATGGAGTATAAACATCTTTTGACAGTAAAGCTGGACGAATGACCTTGCCAGTTCCCTCAGAACCTACACTTTCTGGTATTCCTGAAACAACATCCCTCAACGAAATAAGTTTATATCCACCAGATGCAGATACTGTGTCCAACAAATAATTACCAGGAGAAAGGTCATAGTTGGACTTTGCGATACTTCTATTTGCAACGCGAATTCTCAGTTTCTCAAATTCTGATTCAGGCAATTCCTCCTCCATGAGTTCTCGGCTATCATAGATAAAGGATGATGGATATGAACTATGACAGAGAAGATTGGCAACAACTTCTTCGTCAAGAACATTAAGTCTGCTATTCTTTCTATAAGCAGCATCCGTGGCATTAACAAGGTTAACACTCTTATGTTCTGATTTACGGATAAAGATGACAGCAGTTCTAATAGCCGTATTCTCAAATAATTTCTCAGGAAGATAAACAATTGACTCAAGCCAACCGCTTTCAACAATGCGTTTTCTTAATTTCTCCGAATCCTTACGATACAAGAAACTTTGAGGAACTACGCATGCAAGCAAACCGTCATCGGCCAGCATATCAAGCCCCCTACGTATTACGAATGACTCTACGTATTCCATTTTGCCATCTTCATTCTCAATCCGCAATCCAAATGGTGGTGTGCAAAGAACATTGTTTGCAGTTCCTCCCCTCCATTTTGTTGAATCACCTACATTGTAATTCTGGCTGTCGGCACAATATGCTAGTAAACGCAGCTTGCCAATAGCCCATGCCAACTCACTGATTTCCTCACCATAATAATGGTCACCTATATTTTTAGATGGGATACAATGTGTCGGCCAACCAACTTCAACAAGTAACTGTGTGGCATAAGATGCTAAACCTGCAAAAGGATTGTATATAGAACCGCCCTTATACTGAGTAAGAATCACTCTAGACAGTTCCTTCGGTTGAGACCAGAACTTTTCACTTGAATAAGACTGAATCTTATCAAGTGTTTTCTCAAAATCCTCAATCAACAGTTCATTTTCAAACGCTTTTTCCTCCTCTCTTTCTTCCGGGCTTTTTTCCTCCGTATCTTCATCATCTTCGGCAAAAGGCTCATATTTTTTCATGAGCATTACACTGAAAAACAATAATGCAGCTGGGGTGTCAGATGAATGGTCAGATGAAACAATAATCTTTATCAAATCAGAAATTTGATCATCCTTTGAAACGTCAGCAATAAGGGCAACAGGCTTTCCTGATACTATGAAAGGCAACAAATCGACAAAAGGTAGCATGACGTAGACATCCCTATCTTTAAGAATTGACCTGTTTATCGAATTGATGACATCCTGCAAAGACATGTTTTTCTGTTCCCAAACGACAGGATCTTGTATAAGTTCCTTCAAGATTCCATCACCAAAGAAATCATGTAAGGATTTTCCGTCTACACTAACTAAGATGCGAGAATCATTCTCTTCAAACTCATGTACCAACTTCAATAAACCTTTATGGGCGAGATACATGATAAGAAGAGGGGTATATGAACCTGGGAACAGTTTCATATACGAATTCAGAGAATTGTCATAACTCTTAAAATCAACACTCAGGTCCGCAAACTTCAACATACGCAAATCAAATTAAAAAAACAACAAATCAATTAACGGGTGCAAAGTTCGAGTCTATCTGTGCAGTCATTCTTCTCAGATAAATATTTTTTGATATTTTCTTCTATTTTTCCTTGAATCTGCTGCCTATACCACTCCGGAGCAAGTACTTCTACATCTGGAATGAATGAGAAGATCTGCTGGTCAAGTTCCCTCGTCGGTCGTACTTGGATTTCTATTTCACAGTTGTTTTCGTCTACTATTACCTGTGACTTATGGATAGGCTTAGACACAACATAAGGGAAGCGATTGTTTGAAAAGCGTAGCCTAATGGACTCTTTCTTTACATCGTCATTTGGAATTGTAGCCCCCACCACATCATCAAAATATGTAGAAAAGTCATACTTGTCATTCTTCTTGAATGGGATATTTGACTTTTTGAAACTTTTTATTCTGTCAAGTGCTAAGTTGCTAATCCTTTCTAATTCATCGTTCAAGCCATAGAGGAACCAACGTCCGTTGTACTGTTTGACATAATACGGATGTATGGTCATAGTGATTTCTTTTCCCCTAAAAGTGAGGTAAACAATTTCCAGCGTCTGGTGATTGACTGTCGAGTCGATAATGTCTGCCAGGTTCTCAATGCCTTTCAACTGTTCGTTCTGCTCAAATGAAACAAGTTTCTCAGAGTTGGACTTTAATCCAAAACGATACTCCAGACTGGAGATAACTTCTTCCAGCCATACGTTGGCAGCAGCTCCTCTGAATTTTCCAAGCATATCGATAGTCGATTGCAGCTTGTTCATATCATCAACGGACAAAGCATTGTTGAATATGGTGAAATCCCTATCCTCATAGCGATAGTAACATTTCTTTCCATCATACGGATATGCCTTAATAGGAGCATCATACGTAACGCGGTCACGCATGTACTTAATGTCTTCGCGTATTTGACGCAAGCTCACCTCTGTTCCATACAGGTCATACAATGCTTCATTGACGATATCAACAAGATCCTGGATCTCGTATTTCCTGCTAAAGTCACTGAAGCATCGATCAAGTATCTGGTAACGTAGTTGGGCATTCTTGTTTGTTGGCATGAGTTCGGTAGTTTACAGATTACTTACGGATAAGTTCATTGATGTCTACTTCCAGACATCGGGCTATGTCGATCAGGTTCTCCAGATTGGGTTGTGCATTGTTGGTACACCACTTGGAGATTGTCGCAGGATCTTTGCCCAGCTGTTCTGCCAGCCACTTGTTTGTGCGCTTCTTATCGGCTAGTACAACTTTGAGGCGATTTAGGTCTTTATTCGGCATAAGTCACATATTTATATATTAAGCGCAAAGTTACGAAAAAAAAAGGAAATGACATAGCCGAATTGGAAAAATAAAGTCTTTTCAATCAAAAAAAAGGATTAAAAGTCAATTTTGCAGAAAAATATCTATTGTTTTTACGCGATTTTTGTCATTGATGAAGATAGACTGCACAAATCTGAGCTTCCTTTGCAGCATTAACTGAATTACAAACTTAAAACGGAGGTTAGTATGCTGAGAATTGACAAGATTATGAAAGAACGTGGGATTAGCACTCAAACGCTGGCTGAGAAGATGGATGTCTCACCTCAATATGTGAGCGAAATCGTGAACGAAAGGAAGAACATCACCCTCGCCAGCCTCTCTAAATTTGCTG
>Ga0256404_1007338_pt1 | contig 17528 bp, 16 predicted proteins | sample RumenRJG_01DNA_FD_185990 | JGI IMG/M metagenome (GOLD analysis project Ga0256404, IMG submission 185990) | Bovine rumen microbial communities from Lethbridge, Alberta, Canada - RJG_01 | ecosystem: Host-associated > Mammals > Digestive system > Stomach > Rumen | place: Canada: Alberta | collected...
CAGCTGATCAAGCGTTATCTGAAGAGTGGAGTAATGGAAGACGGTGTTGTGGTTCCGACAGAAGAAGGTTCCCCGCAGGGCGGAAATCTTTCGCCATTGCTCGCGAACGTCTATCTGAACGAATTTGACCAGGAATTCAGAAGACGAGGGGTGCCATGCATCCGCTACGCAGACGACATCGTGCTGCTGGCGAGAAGTGAACGGGCATCGCAGAGGCTTTTGGAATCCAGCGTGAAGTATCTTGAAGGAACCTTGAAATTGAAGGTGAATCGGGAGAAAAGCAGAACGGTCAGCGTGTTTGCGATTCGAAATTTTAAGTACCTTGGCTTCTGTTTCGGGAAAGGTAAGAACGGAGTGTACGTCCGTGTCCATGCGAAGTCATGGAAGAAGTTCAAGGAGAAACTGCGTATGCTCACTTCCCGGAGTAAATGCGGAAGCATAGTAGCGGCTATGAAGCGAATAGAGGTTTCTGCGCGCGGATGGCTGAATTACTACGGTATAGCGGACATGAAGAGAAACATCGCCGACCTGAACGGCTGGCTGTACAGACGCGTACGGATGTGCATCTGGAAACAGTGGAAACTGCCACGGACGCGCAAACGCAAGCTGATGGGACTGGGTCTGCCCGAATGGGCAGCCTGTGAAGGCGCCTACAGCCGGAAAGCATACTGGCGAATGGTGAACACAGGTGTGGTTAAGACGGCCTTAACAAAAGAAAGACTGATACGCTGGGGCTTTTATGATCTGGCCGCAGCATATCAGTCTGTGCACGACAACTGTTGAAACCGCCGTGTACCGAACGGTAAGCACGGTGGTGTGAGAGGACGGCGGCTAATCACCGCCTCCTACTCGATTTTAAGGGGAAGGGTTTCCGGTATGGAGCGGCGAAGGAGCCGGCCGTCGCGATGCCGTACGCCGGCGCCGCGGAACCGAAAATTGACAGGCAGTCGATAGACAATGCGCCTGTCCTTCAATATACTGGGTTCCGGACACTTTTTATGAAGCGATGAGGCGGAGAAAGTATGGATGTCTTATATGTTGTGATTCCGGCTTATAATGAGGCCGCCAATATTCGAAGAACGATAAACGAATGGTATCCGGTTGTGGAAAAACATAATGAAGAAGGCCTCTCAAGACTTGTGATCATCAACGATGGAAGCAGGGATCAGACGTATGATATCGTCATCGAAGAAAAAAAGAGGAGACCTTTCTTAATTGCTCTGACAAAACAGAACGGAGGACATGGATCAGCCGTCATTGCCGGCTACCGGTATGCCCTGGCACACGGCGCGGATTATATCTTCCAGACGGATGCGGACGGTCAGACGAATCCGGATGAGTTCGAGAGCTTCTGGAACCGTCGCGCTGAGTATGACGCGGTATTCGGAAACCGGACTGACCGCAGGGACGGCGTCTCAAGAGTTCTGGTGGAAAGAATTCTCTGCTTCATTCTGAGGATCTATTTCCACGTCGGGATTCCGGATTCCAACGCGCCGTTCAGACTGATGAAGAGTCAGTATGTGAAAGACTATCTTCCGAGGCTTCCGTCTGATGATTACAATCTGCCGAATGTGATGATGACGACATTCGGCGTGTATGATCAGAAAAATGTAGCCTTTATGCCCGTGTCCTTCAGACCGCGGCAGGGCGGGACCAATTCAATTAACATAAAAAAGATTCTGCTTATCGGAAGGCGGGCCCTCGGCGACTTCAGAAGGTTCAGAAAGAACATGGAAGGCAACCGCTGACGGTCCGGACAGGCACGCTTTCCGCGCCGCGCCCGTAAGATACGTGAAAAACAGCAGACGCCGGCAAACCGTTCATGCTATACTTGGGGAAGCTGACTTACGGAGGTGACACGAATGCATGCATTTCAAAAGGCGCTGGCAGCGGCGGCCGGTCTTGCCGGAGCGACCATGCTGGGAAGCCGGTATTTTTATGAGCTGGCGATTCCGCGCCGCTCGAAGCTGACGATTCACGGGAGAGGCCAGTCGCCGGAACAGAAGGCGGCCCAGCGGAAACGGATGGAAGGATTCGAGCGGTGGATGGCGGAGCAGCCGGCGGAGGATCTCTGGGCGGCGTCCTTCGACGGTCTTCGTCTGCACGCGAAATACATCCCGGCGGACGAGCCGACGGACCGGGTGATGATCCTGGTGCACGGCTACCGCAGCTCGCCGCTCAATGATTTCGGAGAGATGCTGCCGTTCTACCGGGACCGGATGGGGATGAATCTGCTTCTTCCGGACGACCGGGGCCACGGACAGAGCGAGGGCGGCTACATCGGCTTCGGATGGCAGGATCATTTTGACGTGGAGACCTGGATCGATGTGATGGTCGGCCGGATCGGGCCGTCGGCTTCCGTCTTTCTTCACGGTGTTTCCATGGGCGCGGCGACTGTGATGATCACCGCCGGCGATCCGCTTCCGAAGCAGGTCCGCGGCGTCATCGAGGACTGCGGCTATACATCGCTGGTGGAGGAGCTGACTTACTGCATGCATCATTACTACCATCTGCCGGTGCAGCCGTTCCTTGCCGAGATTGATCTCTGCACGAAACGGGACGCCGGATACCGGTTTGAGGACTGCGATCCGGCCGCGGCGCTCCGGAAAACGAGCCTGCCGTTTCTGATGATTCACGGCGATGATGATCATTTCGTCCCGTCGTTCATGCTGGACCGGAATTATGATGCCTGCGCCAGCGCGGACAAGCGGAAGGTACTGATCCGCGGAGCCGATCACGCACTGGCCTATGTCACGGACCGGGCGCTTTACGAGCAGGAGGTCAGCGCGTTCATCGGGGCGCATGCCTGAGAAACGGGACCGGCCGTTCTGCGGGCGGACCGGCTTCTGCGTGTTCGCGGAGATACCTGCGCGCAAAAACAGTGAATGAAAGAAAAGGGGGCGTGTTCCGTGAATCGCGGGGACACATGCGCGGGAAGCAGGACGGATCATGCGGAGTGCCCGGGCAGGAGAAGGAGAGAGGGAACCTGATGAAAATAACTGCACATGGGGGGAAGGCGGGACGGGCGATCCGTATCGTGACGGCAGTCAGCGCCGCCTGCGCGCTGGGAATCTATCTCGGCCTCGCCGTCTATTACCACACACATTTCTTCAAGGGAACCTCCGTCAACGGCCAGGACATGTCCAACCTGACGGCGGCCGGGGCCAAGGCAAAGCTGGGAATCGCCAGTGACGGGTACCGGCTCGAGATCACGGGCAGGGACGGTCTTGAGAAAACGATCAGTGCGGCCGACATCAGCCGGACGTATGTGGACAACCACAGTGTGGACAGACTGCTTGCGCAGCAGCCGTCATTTGCCTGGATTGTCGGGACAATGCGGGAACGCGCGGAACGGCTCCCCGAGAGCGCTTCCTTTGACGAGGCGGCGGCGAAGCGGCAGATTCAGGCTCTGTGGAATACCGCTCAGGCGGGATTCGTTTCTCCGGAGAATGCATACCTCTCCCGGGACGAAAACGGGCTGTATACGATCGTGCCGGAGAAGGAAGGGACGCAGATGAACGAAGAACGTCTGGAAAAAGCGGTGCTCGGCGCTCTTGAGGAGAGCCGGACGTCGCTGGATCTGGACGCCGCGGGTGTCTATGAGGAGCCGTCCGTCCGCTCGGACGATGCGTCTCTTCGCGCGGAGAAGGCATCCGTCAACCGTTATCTGGCCGTCAATGTGCGCTACGATTTCGGCGATACCGTGGAAAAACTTGACGCGGACACCATTCTGCCTCTGCTCACGGTGAAGGATACGAACGCTTCCGTCTCGAAGGAGGCGGTTGCGGAGCTCGTGGACCGCTGGTGCCGGACCTACAGCACGCTCGATTACGACTTCACGATCCGGAATCACCGAGGCGATCCGGTGACAGTGAATGCCGGAGGATCCTACGGCTGGCGGCTCGACCGGGAGGCGATGGAAAAGGACGTGACAGAAGCGCTGGAAAACAGCGCTTCCGGGAAACGCGAGCCGGTCTGGGAGGTCACTCAGAACTGGGGGCGGGAGAACAACGGGCTGGGGAAGACGTATGTCGAGATCGATCTTTCGGATCAGCATCTCTACGCTTACCGTGACGGGGAGACAGTGGTCTCCACGGATGTCGTGACCGGACTTAATAACGACGAGCGGCGGACAGTGAACGGGGCGTACTTTGTGACGAGCCGGATGACGGACCTGATTCTCGGTGATCTGGAGACGAAGGGATATGAGACCCATGTGGATTACTGGCTCGGCTTCTGCGGAGGGCAGGGCATGCATGACGCATGGTGGAGGAGCTCCTTTGGCGGGGATATCTGGATCAACGACGGCTCTCACGGATGCGTCAATGTGCCGGAATCCGTGATGCCTGAGCTTTACGCGAATGTGGACGAGGGGGAGCCGGTCGTGCTGTATTACTGACATGACACCGCGTCAACAGATTGAAAGTCGATTGTAAAAGAAAATGTCAGACTTCTGCTTGACATGCCTCCGGTTCATCTTATAATTGTTACAGTATTTAGTTTTTATCATCCGGAGAAGTGCATGATCCTGTGGTATGCGCCTTACCGTGCTGTCAACGGAGCGGGGGAGCAGGCGCGGAGCGGGATACAGACCGGAACGGATATGAAGGCAGGGGAGAGCATGCTGATTGAAAACAGGATTGAACGGTATGTCACGGAAGTGACATCGAATCTGCCGGTCTATGACAGAGGCCGCGCAGGACGCGAGATCAGCGCGATGATCCGCGATATGATCCGCGAGAACGCCGGCGGACGGGAGCCGGATATTCTGGACGCGAGAGCCGTGATCGGGGAACTGGGGAGTCCCGCGGATATGGCCGGCGCGTGGCTGGAGATGAAGGAAGAGGAACGGATCCGCCGCGAGGAGGAACGGGAAGCGTACGGTCCGGAGGAAGAGGCCGGTCTGTCCGGATGGTTCCGGGGCGCGGCCGGTGAGATACGCCGGTCCGGCCTCCCAGCGTCTCATCTGACGCGGGAACGGGTTCTGAATGCCGTGCTGGCGGTGCTGACCGTGCTGGCCGTATGCCTGGTCGCGTTCGGACTGATCGCACTCGGAACGCGCACAATCCACACGATGCTGCCTGTGTTCCTCGGCTGCGTGATGGCGCTGCTTGTGATGACGGGGAGAGGTGTGCTGTACCGCCAGAGTTCGTTCTGACGAAGCCGGCTCTTTTGCGGAAGATATATGACTGACAGCAGACAGGAAAGACAGGAAGGAGAGACTGTATGATGACGACTTCGCCGTCCGCGTGCATCGAGCTGAAGCCCGGCACGCATTTTGCAAAATGTGTTCTGATGCCGGGAGATCCGCTTCGCGCAAAGTATATCGCGGAGCATTATCTGGAGAATCCGGTGCTGGTCAATGATGTCCGCAACATGCTCGCCTACACCGGCACTTATCAGGGAAAGGAAGTTTCCGTGATGGGCTCCGGTATGGGAATCCCGTCTCTGGGACTTTACGCGACGGAGCTCTATGAGTTTTTCGGTGTGGATTCCATCATCCGCGTCGGTTCCGCCGGCGGTCTCGGCGACGACGTGCATGTGCGGGATGTCGTGATCGCGATCGGCGCATCCTCGAACACGGGCTTCCAGGATGCCGTGGATCTTCCGGGCTTCCTTGCGCCGACGGCGGATTACGGCATGCTGAGCGACGCGGTGGAAGCGGCAAAGGAGCTGGGCGTCCGCGCGGATGTCGGCCGCGTCTATACGTCGGATTTCTTCTATTATCCGAATCCGGAGGCGGAGATCAACCGGAAGGCCAGGGCGACCGGTCATCTCGCGCTTGAGATGGAGACGGCCGGGCTTTACCTCCAGGCGGCGGTGCACGGGAAGAAGGCGCTGTCGATTCTGACGATCTCGGACCACATTTTCACGGGCGAGGCGCTGAGTGCTGCGGAACGGCAGGACAGCTTCCATGAGATGATGGAGATCGCGCTGAAGACGGCTGCAAAGGCAGTGGGCTGAGAGAAACGTGATTCGTGAAATTTTCATTAAACATCCGCGCTGTTCTTGTAAAGGACGGCGCGGATGGCTTATAGTTGAAACAGTTTCAAAAAGACGGCGGCGGGGCCGGCCGGACAGGCCGGTGACCGGCCGTCATTTCGCAGATTAAGGACGGAGTTATGAAAGATTTCTTTCAGAGAATGAATGACAGGATCCGCAGTATGATGGAGGGACGCTACGGCACTGACGATTTCTCGAAGTGTCTCCTGACCGTGACGCTGATCTTTCTTGCGCTCGCGTTTCTGACAGGAAACGCGTTCTGCTACCTGGCGGCGATCGCGGGCATCGCCTGCACCTATTACCGGATTCTGTCGAGGGACTTTGCGCGGCGCGCGGCGGAAAATCAGCGGTTTCTGTCCGAGACGGCGCGGATCCGGCGCGCTTTCCGGATCCAGAAGAAGCGCTTCGGCGACCGGCGGGAGTACCGCTATTTCAAATGTCCGAGCTGCGGACAGGAGGTGCGTGTGCCGCGGGGCAAGGGACATATCCGGATTACATGCCCGTCATGCAAGAATCAGTTTGACCGGACCGTCTGAGGAACGGCGCGAGGCAGACGAGGAGGCGCAGATAAGAGAACGTGTTCGGCTATGTGACAGTCAATGAGAATGAACTGAAGATCCGTGATTTCCGGAGGTACCGCGGCTTTTACTGCGGGCTTTGCCAGTCTCTGAAGACGCGGTACGGTCTGCGGGGGCAGATTCTCCTTCCCAATGACATGACCTTTCTCACGATCCTTCTCAACGGTCTGTACGAGCTTCCGCTGAAGGAGGAGGACCGGACCTGCCTCACGCATCCGACGAAAAAGCAGCATATGATCGGCAACGAGATCACCGATTATGCGGCGGATATGGGACTTTTGCTCGCCTACTACAAGCTGCTGGACGACAGGGCGGATGACGGCAATCTGGCGGCAGGCGCGCTGGCCGGCAGGCTTCGCAGGGCGGTGAACGCGATTGACGCGCGCTGGCCTGTGCAGAGCCGGACAGTCCGGGAGGCGATCGAAGCGCAGGAAGCGTTCGAGAAAACGGGCGCCAGTGATCTCGACGGCGCCGCGGCCGGGTCCGGCGACGCGCTGGGCGGCATCTTCGTGATGAAGGACGATGAATGGGCTGACCTGCTCCGCAGGACGGGCTTTTTCCTCGGGAAATTCGTGTACCTGATGGACGCGTACGATGATCTCGGGAGCGATGTGAAGAAGAAGCGCTACAATCCGTGGATTTCCCGCATGCACGACGTGGATTTCGACGCCTGCGTGGAGAACGTTCTGACGATGATGATGGCGGAGTGTGCGAAGAATTTCGAGAAGCTGCCGATCGTGCAGGACGCGGATATTCTGAGAAACATCATCTACAGCGGCGTCTGGACGAAGTACGCAGCCATCAGGAAGAAGCAGGCGCAGGAAGCAGAAGCATAAAACATGCAGCCCGCACCTGTCTACGCACTGGCAGAGAAAGACCGAAGGGAACATGATACAGGATCCGTATAAAGTACTCGGCGTCAGCGAAAACTGCTCTGATGAGGAGCTGAAGAAGGCTTACCGTGAGCAGAGCAAGAGGTGGCATCCGGACGCCAATCTGGACCATCCGGAGGAAGCCGAGAAGAAGTTCAAGGAAATTCAGGAGGCGTACCGCCAGATTGTCGATTCGCGTGCCCGCGGAGACAGCGCGTACGGACCGCAGCGCTCATCCGGCGCGGGCCCGGGCAGCACCCGGTACGGGTACGGAGAATACGGCGGTTTCGGGGATTTCTTCAATCAGTGGGCAAACGGCGGCTCGCGGCAGACGGCCGGCGAGGAGTCCATCGAGCTGACGGCCGCCCGGAATTATATCAGCAGCGGACACTATCAGGAAGCCATGACGGCGCTGAATCAGGTCGCGGAGGCGGCGCGCAACGCCCGCTGGTATTACTACGCGGCGGTCGCCAGCCAGGGACTCGGAAAGAACGTGGATGCGCTGAATTACGCGAAGCGGGCGTCCGACCTTGAGCCGGACAACGTCACCTACCGCAGTCTCGTGCAGCAGATGCAGAGCGGCGGCATGTGGTATCAGCAGCGGGGCGAGTCCTACGGCGGCTTCGGCGGCATGAGTTCGCCGACCGGCTGGTGTCTCTCCCTTCTCGCCATGAATCTGTGCTGCAACCTCTGCCTGGGAGGCACCGGCGGCGTGTTCTGGTGCTGAATTTCCTTCCGCGGGCGGAGGAACGCTCTGTGCGGCCTTCCCGCCGGCTCCGGCCGGAACGCGCGGCTTTTTCCTGCTCAGCCGGGCAGGAATTTTTTTATGATCTCGGCGACGCCGCTGTGGTCGGCGTCCCGTTCCGTGACATAGTCCGCCTCGGCCTTCAGCGCGTCGGTGGCGTTCGCCATCGCGCATCCGATTCCGGCGGCCCGGATCATCGGCAGATCGTTCTCCTGATCCCCGACGGCGATGGTCCGTTCGATCGGTACGCCCAGCAGGGCGGCGAGACGGCGGACCGCGTCGCCTTTCGATACGCCGGAACGCACACATTCGAGGAACCAGCGGTTCGAGAAGAAGAGCGAGAGCGCTCCGCCGCAGCGCGCCGCGGCCTCGGCACGGAAAGCCTCCAGCTTCGCGTGATCCTTCAGGTCGATGAAGAGAAGCTTGACAGTCTCCTCCCGCAGAGAATCAGGGAGCGAGGCGTCGACGCGGTAGGTGACATGGATCCGGCCGGCGTAGAAACGGACTTCCTCGTCATCCGCGCATACGAGCGTGTCCGACCGGCTGTAGCCCTGGCAGTGGATGCCGCGGGCCTTCGCGAGATTCCAGAGTTCACGCGTCAGCGCAAGGGGAAGCGTTTCCATCACCAGCGGCTTTCCGGCTCCGCAGTCGTAGATCAGCGCGCCGTTGAAGGAGATCACAAAGCAGCCGGGACGGAGAAGACCGAGCTCCTCCGCCAGCGGAAGCGTCGCGGCGAGAGGCCGCCCGGTGGTCAGCACCACCTGGTGGCCGGCCCGGAGCGCGCCGCGGACGGCGGCTGCATTTTCCGGAGAAACGCGTTTTTCGGAGTTAAGAAGCGTGTCGTCGAGATCGAGATACAGAATGTGCGGATCCATGAAGTCTCCTTTCTTTTGTGTGAAACGGACAGCCTCATGATACCATGCGCGCCGGTCCGGCGCAAAACGGAACAGGCTGCGCCGCGGCATGACCGGAGGAGACGTTACAATTTTCGTGATGTGTATCCGTTTCGCCGAAAACTGCGCACAAGGCGGACGAAAAGGGCTATACTCTGCACATGGAAATTGATTCTGTCATTCTTATTCAGGGGGTATGAACATGAACAAGATAGCACATGCCGCCCAGCGCAAGGCGTTTGAGCTGGCTCTGGACACGGTCGGAAAGAAGGCGGTTGAAAACAGAAGCGAGGGGTATGTGGGCGTCGTGGACGCGATGCAGAAGATCCTCGGCGACGGCTGGAAGCCCGAAGCGTACGACCGGCTCCGCAAAGCGTTCAGCAAGGACGGCAAGTGGACCCAGTACTTCAACAATCTGCTGGATCATGTGGATGTGGAGTTCATGAAGGGCCTCTTTATGTCCATCGGCTTCGAGGGCGGCTTCTGCGGCTTCCGCGAGACCAGAAAGACGGCGAAGAAGTACAACATGCAGTGCCCGTGGATCATCCTGTTCGATCCGACCTCGGCCTGCAACCTCCGCTGCACCGGCTGCTGGGCGTCCGAGTACAGCCATCAGCTGAACCTTTCCTATGAGGACATGGACAAGATCGTGACCGAGGGCAAGGAACTCGGGATTCATGCCTACATCATGACCGGCGGAGAGCCGATGATGAGAAAGAAGGATATCATCAAGCTGGCGGAGAAGCATTCCGACTGCGCGTTCATGCTGTTCACCAACGGCACGCTGGTGGATCAGCAGTTCTGCGATGATATGAGACGCTGCAAGAACATCGTGCTGTCGATGTCCATCGAGGGCTTCGAGGAGGCGACTGACTTCCGCCGCGGCAAGGGCGTCTTCCAGAAGGTTATGGATACGATGGAGCTGCTTCGGAAGAACGGCCTGGTCTACGGCACGTCGATCTGCTACACAAGCAAGAACTACAAGGCCGTGACGTCGGACGAGTTCTATGACTTCCTGATCAGCAAGGGCGTCGCCTTCACCTGGTACTTCCACTTCATGCCGGTCGGCATGGACGCGACGATGGATCTCGTTCCGACGCCGGAGCAGAGAGAATACATGTATCACCGGATCCGCGAGGTCCGCGGCTGGGAAGGCGGCAAGCCGATCTTCTGCATGGATTTCCAGAACGACGGCGAGTTCGTCAGCGGCTGCATCGCGGGCGGCAAGTATTACTGCCACATCAATCCGAACGGCGACGTGGAGCCCTGCGTCTTCATCCATTACTCGAGCGCGAACATCCACGACAAGAGTCTGCTGGAGTGTCTGCAGCAGCCGCTGTTCAAGGCCTATCAGGCGAATCAGCCGTTCAACAAGAACCTGCTTCAGCCCTGCCCGTTCCTCGAGAACCCGCAGAAGCTGCAGGCGATGGTGGAAGCGACCGGCGCCCACAGCACCGATATGAGCGCGCCGGAGACAGTTGAGCACCTTTGCGGCAAGTGCGCGAACTACGCGAAGGAGTGGGCTCCGTACGCGGACAAGCTCTGGAAGTCCAATCATCCGGACTTCGAGCCGGAAGCGCCGAAGGACGTGGTGATCCCGGCGGACGCGAAACAGTAAAATACCGGAGACAGGAGGCAGGCCGTGCGGCCTGCCTCTTTTATGCAGGGAGGAGCAGAGCGCTGTCATGCCTGCCGACGGCGCGGCTGCGCGTCTGTGTGAAATCGATTTCTTGACGGGCGGCGATCCCGCGGGTACAATGATAGCATCATGCAGGCGGAGCTTCGAAACCGGAGGAAACAACAGGATTTATGGCAGGACGAATCGCTACGATATGCAGTGTGCTTGGCGCGGCGGCGGCTCTTACCGTGACGGCTTCCGGCTGTTCGGTCAGCCGGATGACCGCAACGCAGACGCAGACGGAGGTAACGGCGGCTCCGACGCCTTCTGTATCAAGAGCGGGGAAGCTGGCGGAAATTCCGGCAGTCGACATCACATCAGGTCCGGCTCTTGAGGACTCGTCATCGGCCGGCTCCGCTTCAGACTCCGATCCGGATGCGAATCTCCGGGTGATCGGAACGAAATCGACGGCGGATACGGTTCGGAAGATCCGGCTTGTCAATGCCACGGGCCGGGATATTGTGGGGATCCATGTGCGGACGGATGACATGACGTCCTATCCGGATGCGGATTATGTGAGCGAAAAGGATCCGCTGAAGGCGGGAGAGACGGCGGTCTTCTACTACGATGCGGCGGATGCGCTCCGACTCGGGGAGAAGACCGGCCAGACGCCCGTCTACCGGATGCTTCTTTCGTTCAGCGGGGACAGCGGCGTTCTTCATGATTTTCCGTTCGGCCGGACGGAAGAGGCGACGATTCATTACGACTCCGAGTACGGTGTGACCTATCTCACCTATGTGCGGGGAGACGGCACCCCGGAGACGGACAGCGCCGATCTCATGGATACGAAGGAGTCAGAGATTCAGATTCTCCGGTCCCAGCTCAGCACGCCGGCTCCCACGCAGACGCCTTCTCCGGCGGGTCCCTCCGACAGCACGCCGGCAGCGGCTTCCGACAGCAGGGCGGTAAGCGATTCGGAGACAGACGGCGGATCCGACGGGACCTCCTCAGCCGTTATCCTTCGCCCCGATGCGGATGATGAGGACGAGGATGACGGCGGAGACGCCGTGGATGAGGACGGTACGGCGGATGGGGAGGACGGTCTTTCGGAGGTCGACGGAGGCGATGTGGTCGGCTGAAGAACCGGCGCAGAGACGTTCGGACCGGACACTGAGCACGCCATGGCATTAATTTTTTGTAAACAGGGTCCGGATGCTTGACATCCGGGCCGTTTCTTTTTAAGCTTATTCCAGTATTATTCTATTGGAGGTATAACAGGAATGTCCAACGCGAAAAAGCCGGACCGCAAACCGATTTATGTGTATATCCTGATTGTGGTTCTGGCGATGCTCCTGATCAATCTTTTCCTGTTCCCGGCCGTCCGCGCGCAGCGGTACACGGAGGTGGACTACAGCGCCTTCCTCGACATGGTCGATGAGAAGAAGATCGCGGCCGCCGAGATTCAGGACGATGTGATTCTCTTCGCTGACAAGAACAATCCGCCGAACTATTACAAGACAGCCAAGGTCGACGACCCGGATCTGGTGAAGGAACTGAAGGATTCGGGCGCGAAGTTCACCAAGGTGACGTCGGCGGACAATCCGATCGAGAGCTTCCTGCTCGGCTGGGTGCTGCCGCTCGTGATCTTCTACGGGATCGGCGTGTTCATCTCGAGAAGGCTGGTCTCCAGAATGGGCGAAGGATTCGGCGGTGGCAATCCGATGCTTTCCTTCGGCAAGAGCAACGCCAAGGTGTATGTGCCCTCCACGACGAGCATCAAGTTCAAGGATGTGGCCGGCGAGGAAGAGGCAAAGGCTCTTCTGCAGGAACTCGTCAAGTATCTGCATGACCCGAAGGCCTACGCCGACATCGGCGCCCAGTGCCCCAAGGGTGCGCTGCTGGTCGGCCCTCCCGGTACGGGCAAGACGCTGCTCGCCAAGGCAGTGGCCGGAGAGGCGAACGTGCCGTTCTTCTCCATCGCGGGATCCGAGTTCGTCGAGATGTTCGTCGGCATGGGCGCGTCGAAGGTGAGAGACCTCTTCGAGCAGGCGGCAAAGAACGCACCCTGCATCGTGTTCATCGATGAGATCGATACGATCGGCAAGAAGAGAGACGCCGGCGCGCTGTCCACCAACGACGAGCGCGAGCAGACGCTGAACCAGCTGCTGACCGAGATGGACGGCTTCGACGGATCGAAGGGCGTCATCATTCTTGGCGCGACAAACCGGCCCGAGGTTCTGGATCCGGCCCTGCTCCGTCCGGGCCGCTTTGACCGCCGGATTCCGGTCGAGCTGCCGGATCTTCAGGGGCGCATCGATATTCTTAAGGTTCACGGAAAGAAAGTGAAGCTGGCGGACAACGTCGATTTCGAGCCGATCGCGAAGACGGCGGCCGGCGCCTCCGGCGCCGAGCTGGCGAACATCGTCAACGAGGCCGCGCTCCGGGCGGTCCGGATGGGCCGTCATGTGGTCACGCAGGAGGATCTTCAGGAGAGCATCGAGGTCGTCATCGCGGGCTACCAGAAGAAGAGCCGCGTCCTTTCCGACAAGGAGAAGCTGATCGTTGCCTATCACGAGATCGGCCACGCGCTCGTCGCCGCGAAGCAGACGGATTCCGCGCCGGTACAGAAGATCACGATCATTCCGCGTACTTCCGGCGCGCTGGGCTATACGCTGCAGGTGGACGAGGGCGACCGCTACCTGATGTCGAAGGATGAGCTGCTGAACAAGATCTGTACCTTCACCGGCGGGCGCTGCGCGGAGGAGCTGATCTTCCACTCGATCACCACAGGCGCTTCCAACGACATCGAGCAGGCGACGAAGCTGGCCCGCGCGATGATCACCCAGTACGGTATGGACGACGACTTCGGCATGGTCGCGATGTCCACCCAGACCAATCAGTACCTCGGAGGCGATATGTCGCTGAGCTGTGCGCCGGATACGGCGAAGTCCATCGATGACCGTGTCGTTGCGGTGGTCCGGGAGCAGCATGACAAGGCGCTGAAGATTCTGAAGGATAACGAGATCAAGCTTCATCAGCTCGCCAAGTACCTCTACGAGCACGAGACGATCACCGGCGAGGAGTTTATGGAGATTCTTCAGGCGCCGGTACCGTCGGTGACGGCACGGTCAGAGGACGGAAAAACGGAAGCCTGACGGAAGGTCGGCCGGAATCCGCATGAACAGGCCGGGAGAGAACGGGAAAAACCCTCTCCCGACACCGCGGACGGTCAGACCGGGACGGGAGCGCAGGGATGGAGCAGAAAGAAATCAACCGGATTCTGGGACAGACGGTGCTGTTTCATGACCTCGGCGAAAGCCGGCTCCGTGAAGCGCTTCTCATCATGAGAGGGCGGATCCGGCACTATGAAGGGAGGGCGGTTCTCCACGTAAGCGGAGAGCCGCTCTCCTTTTTCGGCCTTGTTCTCGGGGGAAGCGTACAGGTGACGATGAACGATCTGGACGGCCGGGACGTGCTGATGGCCAGCGTCAGGAGCGGCGAAACGTTCGGTGAGGCGATCTGCGCCCTCCGAAGGCCGGATCCTCCAATCAACATCTACGCGGAGAAGGAGACGGATGTACTCTGGCTGTCCGCCGGCTTTCTCCACGAGCCGGGCCGCGGCCCGCAGGAGGATCTGCGCTCGATGCTGGTCTGCCGGCTTGCCGAGATGATGGCCGGACGCACGCTCCGGATGAACCGACGGATTCAGGTTCTCTCAAAGCATACGCTTCGTGAAAAGCTGCTGACCTTTTTCGCAGAGTGCCGCGAGGAGTACGGGGGACCGAGCTTCACGATCCCGATGGACCGGGCGACGATGGCGGCCTATCTGGGGACGGACCGGAGCGCGCTCTCGCGCGAACTGTCCAGGATGCGCAGGGAGGGGCTTGTCCTGTACAGGAAGAACGAGTTTACGTTGCAAATGCAACCGACAAAGCCATCCTGACGGATTATACTGAAGAAAAGAAACAGTACAGGGAGGGATTTCTGATGAAAAAACGATGGATGGCCGTGATGCTGGCGGCCGTGATGACGGTTCTGACGATCGGGGCGCTGCCTGCTGCGGCTTCTTCGCAGGCGGATGCTGTTTCCGCCGCAACCTCTGCGGCGGAGGCGGTGCAGGGCGAAGAAACCGAGATCCGTCTGGCGGGACTGAAGGGCGCGACCTCGATGGGGATGGTCAGACTGCTGGAGGAAGCGGACAGCGGGAAGACGGCCGATTCGTACTCGTTTACGCTGGCAGGTTCCGCGGATGAGATCACGCCGAAGCTGGTCAAGGGCGATCTGGATATCGCGGCCGTGCCGGTGAATCTCGGATCGGTGCTCTACAGCAAAACGCAGGGCGCGGTGGAGATGCTGGCGGTCAGTACGCTCGGCGTTCTTTATATCGTGGAAAACGGGGCGCAGGATATCACCAGCTGGAGCGACCTCAGGGGAAGGACGATTCTGGCGACCGGCAAGGGTTCGACGCCGGAATACGCGCTCCGGTATCTGCTGACGCAGAACGGACTGGATCCGGATCAGGACGTCACAATGGAGTGGAAGGATGAGCCGACGGAGACGGTCTCCGCGATGGCCGCGGCAGGCGGGAGCACGGTGGCGATGCTGCCGCAGCCGTATGTGACGGCGGCGAAGGCAAAGCTGCCGGATCTCCATGTCGCGCTGGATCTGACGAAGAGCTGGGACGATCTGAATAACGGAAGCCGGTTCGTGACGGCGGGACTGCTCGTGAGAAAGGCGTTTGCCGATGAGCATCCGGACGCGGTCAGCCGTTTCCTGGACGCATACGCGGATTCCGCTTCGTATGTCAATGAGCATCCGGCCGAGGCTGCGAAGCTGATCGAAAAGTACGGCATTATCAAGGCGGCTGTGGCGGAGAAGGCGATTCCGGACTGCCACATCGTCTGCATTACCGGGACAGAAATGAAAGCCGCACTCAGCGGATATCTGAAGACGCTGTATGACCAGAACCCCAGATCCGTGGGCGGCTCGCTTCCGGGCGGCGATTTCTACTACGACGCCGGTTCAGACGGAACGGAATGAAAAGACTGTCAGGACGAACACTCAGGCTGATTTCCGCCGCGGCAGCACTGCTTGTGTGGCAGGCTGCCGCGGCGGCCGTATCCGACCCGATTCTTCTGGCTTCGCCGGCTGAGGTGGGGAGACGGTTTCTCACGATCTGGCGTGACGCCGGCTTCTGGAAGGTGCTGGCTTTCAGCGCCGGCCACATCACCGGAGGCTTTCTGCTCGCTCTGACGGCCGGAACGGCACTCGGGCTGCTGGCCGCCCGTTTTCGTCCGGCGGAGATCCTTCTCTGGCCGTATGTCACGCTGATCAAGACGGTGCCGGTCGCCTCCTTCATTATTCTGGCCCTGATCTGGCTTGACGGAAGGCAGCTGAACATCTTCATTTCGTTTCTGATGGTGTTTCCTGTCGTGTACAGCAATGTGCTGGAGGGCGTGCGCAGCACGGATCCGGCGATGGAAGAGATGATGGCGCTCTACCGCGTTCCGTGGATCCGCCGGATGCGCTATGTCTATCTGACGCAGCTGCGGCCGTATCTGGCGGCGGCCGTGCGCGTCGGAACCGGTACCGCCTGGAAGGCGGGCGCGGCAGCCGAGGTGATCGCGGTTGTGTCCGGCTCCGTCGGAGGAAAGCTGTACGAGTCGAAAATATACCTGGAGACGTCGGATCTCTGCGTGTGGACGATTCTGATCGTACTGATCAGCGTGCTGCTTGAGAAGCTGATGCTCCGGCTGCTCGACGCGGCCGGCCGCGCGCTGGAGGACGGATGAGCGGCAAGGCGCAGCGCTGCCGGCGGGGAACGGAGCGCAGGATGACTCATACGGCCGGACGAGGCGGAACGCACTGCAGCCGGAGGGGATGGAGAATGGACACCTCGTCTTCAGTCATCACAGGAAAGGACGGACATGGTCACGATTCGGAATCTGAGCAAATCCTATCAGGGACGGAGGGTGATCGACGGTCTTGATCTGACCGTTCCGGACGATCCGCCGCTCTGCCTTATGGGCCCGTCCGGCTGCGGAAAGACGACGCTGCTGCGCATCCTCGCGGGACTCGAAAAGGCGGACGGAGGCACGATTTCAGGCCTTCCGGTCCGTGTTTCGATGGCCTTTCAGGAGGACCGGCTGGCGGAGCCGTTTTCCGCCGTGCACAACATCATGCTCGTGACGGGGCGGAGCGTTCCCCGTACGGAGATTCTTTCGCATCTGGACGAGCTGGGGCTCGGGGACTGCACGGACATGCCGGCGCGGGAGCTGAGCGGGGGCATGCGGCGGCGCGTGACACTGGCGCGCACGATGCTGGCGCCTTCGGGTCTTCTCCTGATGGACGAGATTCTGAAGGGCCTCGACGCGGCGGCCCGGCGCAGGACGGCTGCATATATCCGGCGCCACAGGGACGGCCGTCCGCTGCTGTTCGTGACCCACGATCCGGAGGAGGCGGAGCTGATCGGCGGCCGGATCGCCGTCTGGCCGGGAGTGCCGGCCGCCTTCCGCGCGTAGGCGGATCGCCGCAGCTCTCATCTGCTCCGCAGGACAGGTGCGCCGCCAGGGGGCGCGCGTGACCGTGCCGCCGTCCGTCCGGCAGCGCCGGCTGCCTTCCGCGCAAGCACATCACGGCCCGGCGGAGGCTGCCGGCTGCATTCCCGTGAAGAACCGTATTGACAGGAAACGGACACCTGTGCTAAGCTTTTTACGCTACGAGCAGAAGGTTCTTTTTTTTTGCGCAAAAACCGTGCGGGAAGGTTCCGCAGCGGGCGGATACAGAAAGACAGAGCCCTGCGTCAACCGGCTAACGGAT
>Ga0256404_1007339_pt1 | contig 17527 bp, 24 predicted proteins | sample RumenRJG_01DNA_FD_185990 | JGI IMG/M metagenome (GOLD analysis project Ga0256404, IMG submission 185990) | Bovine rumen microbial communities from Lethbridge, Alberta, Canada - RJG_01 | ecosystem: Host-associated > Mammals > Digestive system > Stomach > Rumen | place: Canada: Alberta | collected...
AGGACCTGAAGCAATTTGCTGAGGAATATGGGGTTAACCCTGACACAATAAGGACGGTGTACTGATGGTAATACGTAGAGCTTACCTCGATGAGTATCCACAAGTCATTGCCAGCATAAAGGAATTGCATGGGCGCTGCTTGATGCTGTCAGAAACAGTATGATAGGCATTGCAGAAACAATTAGGCTCGATACGCTGGAAAACAACATCCCCGCAAAAAGGCTGTATGAAGGCTTTGGATTTCACAGCTGTGGAGATATAAATGTAGAATATGAAGGTGTCGGCGTCAAGATATTTACACTTTATGAATATCTATTAAGCATCGTAACCCCATAACGGACCTATTCTGAAAGATTGGAGTGAGATAAATGCTGCTTCTGCTTCTGTTTGCCGCAGTCATCTTAGTGCTGTACATTCGTGAAAAGCTTGCATCATACTCTGTCAGAGCGGTGTTGCTTAAATCAGTCGTCTCTGTTCTTTTTATTACGGTTGCTGTGTTGGCTTGGTACTTATCAAGCAGAGGAATACTTGGCATATTTTTCATTATTGGCCTTACATTCGGGCTGCTCGGAGATATCTGGCTCGATCTTAAATATGTGTTTCGTGATTATGATGACCAGTTCACTTACGCCGGTTTTGCCTCATTTGGGATTGGACACATCCTGTATATTGCTGGACTGTTGTCCCAGTACATGTCAGAAACGAAGCCGCCCTTTATTTTATTTCCTTTAGTTTTTGGCGCAGCTCTCAGCCTTTGCAATGCTGTGCTGGAAAAGCCTATGAAACTACATTACGGGAAAATGAAGGGTATCGTCATTGGGTACGGTGTACTGCTTTTCAGTACTGTTCTATTATCCGGTAGTCTTGCGCTGGCAAGGGGCTGGCAGAATCCCACGCTGAATGTTTTCTTTGCCGGCAGTGTTCTTTTCGCTCTTTCAGATCTGGTTCTGAGCGGAACATATTTCGGCGTAGGAAAAGAACGGACTGTAGATATCATTTCAAACTACATTCTGTACTATGGCGGACAGTTTCTGATCGCATATTCTCTTCTCTATCTCTGAGAAGTCATAATTCCTGTAATAATAAACCGGCAGCGATCTTGCACTGCCGGTTCCTCTAGAATTCCGTATATTTTTTGTTGCTCCCGTAGGCTTTATCTACGGTATATTTCTTTTCATTCTGGTCCATCTTGGCATTGACAATTTCATCTTCATCCAGGCCAAGCGCATCCAGCATATTTCTGCAGTATACAATAACATCAGCCAGTTCCTGTCTGACATGCTCGAGATCGGCCTCATCCTGCCATTGGTAGCACTCCAGCAGCTCCCCGGCTTCAATCACAATGCTTTTGGCCAGGTTCGCTGGTGTATGGAACTGATCCCAGTTACGATCCTTGCTGAATTTTCGAATTCTATCTATGGTTTCCTGCTTCATCTTTCCATTACTTCCTTTACTTGCCGTTCAATAGAAGCCAGGAGAAAGCTTTGGCTGTCCTCAGCTCAGGCTCTTTGAAATGACTGCCCGGATTCCATTCCAGCGTGCATGCCACATTTCTTTCCAAAAGCAACGAGTGCGTCTCGCGTATTCTATCACCGACCGTCGCCATGACTGGGTTTCGGGTCCTCGCCTCCCTGTCACCAAGGCTCAGATATACCTTCCCTGTATTGATCGGCATTGATTTCATATAATCCAGAAATCCTGGAAACCATACTGATGGAGAAGCAGCTGCAGCCCCCTGGAATGCATCCGTTTGACATACTGCCCATAGTGCAAACAGTCCTGCAAGAGAATAGCCACCTATATAGTATTCTTTCCCCGGTTCACCTGTCAGAGTTAAAACCTTCTTCAGCGTATCGGCTGCCCCATCTCCGAAAGGCTCGGTGCCAAACACGGCAGGAGCTTTCCATGGTGACAGGTCATGGTTCCATTGCTCAACTTTTATAGCTTTTAGTTGAAAATCCTTCTTTGACAATGCTTTGATGGCCGCGACCTCACTGCCCATGATTTCAAGGCTGTAATCGTCAACTAATTGAACGAGAACATTGGATGAGTCCGGACAGCCATATGAGAGTATCTCTTTCATCACATATCCTCAGGTTTCCAGCCAAAAAGTCCTTCTGCTTGTGCAAGTGTTTTGATCAATGTCAGCAGTTGTTCAGAAGGGTTATAGACCGTCATATGCGTTAAAACGTGTGTGCACGCAGCCATTCATATGCCTCATACACTTCAGCCGTAACATCCTCGCCTGAGCGATTGATCAAAGTTTCTTTCGGAAGCTCTTCTTTAAAATCTCGCTTATACTCTTCCGCAATCGCATTCAGGAGATAATTGTTATCATCGCTGAAACCGGGATCAGGCTGAAGCTGGCAAACATTATAGCCTTCCATAATCGCAGTGACCGGGACGCCATAGAGTTTCAGTCCTTCATACTTTTCAAAGTCCTTTACTGGTCCCTGAGAACGATACAGTGCATTGATCTCGCCGCTCAACCAGTTCATCTCTGATGCACTCAGCGGCTCCAGCTCCCTGTATGTTCTGATATTATCCTTCACCTGCTCCACCGTACTCATTCCGCTGAGGCAGCAGATCAGGCCATCCAAAGATCCGACAAATCGAATCGCCCACGAGGCAATGGAACGATCGGGTGCCTTTTCTTTAAGCGTCTTTTCTACCGCTTCCGGAACGGAAGCAAGCCCGCCACCCTTGACCGGTTCCATGATTACGACCTGCTTTCCATGTTTCCGGATGACATCATAGCAGGGACCCGCCTGAACGAGCTCAGAGTTCCAGTCTACGTAATTCGCCGCAATCTGTACAAATTCAAATTCCGGATGCTCCGTCAGAATACGGTCAAGCAGTTTTGCTGACGAGTGGAATGAAAAGCCGAGATGTCTAATTTTTCCTTCTTCTTTCCATTTCAGGGCGTGCTCAATCAGATGCTCTGACTGGATTACGCCGCCCTTTCCGTCATAACCGTCATACCAGCGGGTCTGGAAATTGTGCAGCAGGTAGTAGTCTATATAATCCACACCAAGTCTGTCGAGCTGTTCCTGAAAATATCCCTCGATCTTATCTTCATCTCCCGGCTTCAGCAAAAAAGTCGGAAATTTGGTCGCAACGGTAAACGAATCCCTCGGATGACGCTCTACTACTGATTTTTTGACTGCTTCTTCACTCTTTCCGTTGTGATAGACATAGGACGTATCAAAGTAATGATACCCTGCCTCCAGATAAGTATCGACCATTGTATTGAGCTGCTCATAGTCAAAATCTGTTGGATTGCCGTTGATTACCGGCAGACGCATCATTCCAAATCCAAGAGTTGATTTCAGGGACATAGTATTCTTCCTTTCTGTTTTTTTAATTATTTTACAACAAACTTCAGGATTGTACGAGAACAATATAGCCTGGCATTACATGTGAGTTGTTTGTAATGGCAATTCCTTTACATTATTACGCTGTTCTTTCTTGAAAAATACTGAATTTGCTGTTATAATCCATACACTGCTAACATTTTTAGCAAGTAGACGCAGGAGGTTTTGACTATGAATAAGACTGAACTCGTAAAGAAAGTTGCCGCGGAAAATGAACTCACTCAGAAAGCTGCAGCCGCAGCTGTTGACAGTGTTCTGAATGCAATTCAGGATACTCTTGTTGCCGGTGAATCTGTTTCTCTGCTTGGCTTTGGTACATTCTCTGTGAAGCACCGTGATGCCCGTCAGGGCCGTAACCCCGCGACCGGCGAGGCTATGGAATTTGCCGCAAGCAATACTCCGGTTTTCAAAGCAGGCAAAGCATTCAAGGATAAAGTTAACGCCTGATCTTTCTCATCAGGTTTCTTCTCCTTAAGGGCAGTCATCTTCGGATGGCTGCTTCTTTATTACCATAATCTTCCCCTGACGATGCCAGGTCAATCAAGCCTTTCGACTTTGCCAGTCCATATTCACAGGATGTTTCGCTGGCAACGGTCTTTACTGCTTCTCGCATCTCTCCGCCTATAGCTTCATCCATAATACTGTCTAATGTTTGTTGGCCAAGGACACTGAACGGTTTCGGAGGTGCCATCAGGATAAGCTTTCTCTGACAGAATTATGAATGGTCAGCCGGTACTACCATCCGAACAGATAATCGTCCAGATCTTTCAGCGCAGCCCTGATTTCAGCATCCTCTTCCTGATTAATCAGCTTTTCCAAATATATTGCATCGGCATCCGTCGCTTCGCAGGCCGGATCATATGACAGCTCAACCAGCCTCGCAAGCTTCCGTTTCCGGTGGGCTTTGCAGTACTGCTCAAGTATGATTCTTGAATACTCTTTCACGATATTCCTTGATCTCCTTTTTTATGAACTCAAACTTTTCTCTGTTTTCAGGATAACCAAAATCAAAATCCAGCATCCTGGTATAATATCCCTGCTCATCAATAATCCGCATTGATTCATCATAAATGATTCCAAAAATCAGAGCATACGGGATCAGAAAAAAGTCCGCGGCACTTGCTATCTGCTCAAATGGAATAGTTTCATGTCGACTAAAGCAATCAACAACAGCATCAGATATATGAGAGTGCTGGACCTCTTCCGGGGTCCTCTCATGGAAGGAATAGAAATCATTCTCATGAAACCCGCGGAAGTTATCGATCTTATCCGCATCACGTATGATATTACAATAGATCAGCTCTTTATTGCTTAATCCGTCCGGCAGTCCATACTTATTATGGTACTTTACCGCTTTCCTGATGATCTCGTCAGCTGAGTCGTCAGTGATAAACTCTCTTATCTTTCCTTCTTCAAACAGCAAACACTCACCATAATCCCCGTGGTCAATGCCCTTGCTGTCATCATAGCCATGGACAACTCTGATCTGCTCAAACCTTCCGATATCGTGAAGAACGCCAATGAGCCATGCAAGTTCTGCATTATATCCCAGTGCCGCAGCTATTCTCTCGCTGTTTTCAGCAACATGCCATGTGTGCCGGATCTTATTTGCAATCTGGATATTGGACTGATCAAACGCAGATGTGTAATGCTTGAAAGCCGTCAGCGCTCTATCTTTTAAAACAGTATTCTCCTTATGAATCGTATCCATTCTGAAGGCTGTCTTTTGCGTCATCTCTTGTCCAACCCATCGTAAAATGCGGTTTACCCGTGTTGATGTCCACGGCAATATTATCATTGAGCCGCATCAACGGTTTTCCATTTGCACTAATAGCGAATTGATCGGAAATAGGGAATGCAAATGAGCTGTCTTCAAAATCAAATATTGGATTTGTCATGTAAAGATTTTCCTTCCTGCTGCAGCCATTTACAGCACTTCAACAACATGTCATTTCACGCTATCAATCAATCGTACAGAATCTTCGCATTTCCAGGCAGTCGGTGAATAATATAGTCCCGAACGAATCCAAAGTCCTCATGAGCAGCGAACACGGGAATGGACACAACAGCTCCTTTTACTTCAAGCATATTGCGCGAGTTATGAACTGTTACTTTATGAATGCTGCCATATCTGAAATACGTATCTTCCTTTCCGTGTCCGACATAGTGAATATACTCATCATTCATTTCATATGCCTGCTGTCTGCCTTTCGTTGCCTTCATATATGGAATCGTAATCAATGACACTACCGCCATGACTCCTACATCTGAAAGAAGTGTAACCAAGAGCATCTCCGGGTTGACGATCAAGGCCATAACGAGGAAGAAAACGCACATTCCGCCCATTACGCCGAAGACAATCGTATAGACTTTTTTATCAAATGCTGCGTCAACAGTACCGGTCCAACGGTATGTTCCGTTCTCTTGAGTGATCATCCAAATCTTCTCCTTAAAAGGGCATCAGGTTCATTGGGACAGTTACCGTTTTCAGTGCCTCCATTTTGTCATAGTACTCTTCCCTTGTAATGCTGCGATCACTTTGCTTTCGTTCTGTGAAGAAGCTTTCCCTGTCCTCATATACCTCAAAGCATTCTGAATCAGCCATCACAATACCCGTTGCCAGTTCCAGCCTGTTGTCTTTCAGATAGAAGAGAATTGAGAGATTATATGGTGCACCACCGGAACCCTCATGAAGGATAAGATCATCTTCACACAGATAATACCTTATTCTGGCACTGCTCGCGAGGAGACGTACCGGTCGCCCCTCTTCCAGTGTAAACATGTCATAGATCAATGATTCATCATAGTACTCTGCCCCGGTTGCTCCGATCAGAAGTTCTGGAACGCCGTTGCCGTCCATGTCATGCAGCCAGAAACCGAGCTTGCCTCCGTTTCGGCTCATCTCGCTGATTCCTGTTTCCCCCAGGACGAAGTAATAGTCGCCGCGTTCAGTCGTACTCATTTCAGTTGGCTCTGTACCGTTCAGGAAAGAGAAATAGCTGTCCAAAACCGGCGTATAGTCTTCCAGATAATTGTGCTTGTTTCCCTGCGTGTATTTTTGGACCAGTGTTTCGGTCATAGCCCAGAATTCATCTGCGTTTTCAAGTTCATAATTATCTCTGCGTATGGTGAGACAATGTCCCTCAAACCTTGCGCCGTAGCGAGTTCCGTCGTCCAGATTAAAAACAATCAGAGGATACCAGTCCGTAATGCTCATACTTGTCGGAGCGCCAAGCTGTATTCTCGAGACCGCTTTCCACAGTGCCTTCATTTCCTCCGGATCTGTAGTGGTGAACTCCGAGACGGAAAATCCGTATCCGTCGGTATAATATACTGAATAAATAGCTGCGCCGTTATTCAGCGCTTCTCTCATTCCGCTCAGCCCGGTGACAAGCATGAACTCAGAATCCACGAGGACGCTTTCTGCTTCTGGTCCCAACAGCTCACAGTCGGCTACAACATCATCCAGCATGCTTCCAATCACCATTCCGTTCGACTCGATTTCCTTAGAAGCAAACATATAGGTTGTTTCGCCGGCTGTTATAATCACTCGGCGGTCTTTAACTTCGTATCCGCTGACAGTGTAACCATAGTCTATCTCATTGCAGCGTTTATTACAGATCGTTTTCTGTTCTGCAGCTGATGTAACTCTAAGATCAGAGTATTGCTGCTGCATATACTGTGTAAAATCTGCTATGAACTTTTCTGCGCTGTCGTATCTGTAGGTCCTAAGCATGACATAGGGAATCGATCCTTCATGCTGCCCGTAGATATAATACTCGCTCCCTTTCAGTACGGCTGTTTTACCTTCAGGTACGGAGATTCTGATATTCCAGTTTGAGATAGTGTCCGTGTTATCTGCTAAAGCGATTGGAGTCAAAGAAAGAATCAGAATAATCGTCAGGATTAAGGATAACTGTTTTTTCATAGTGCACCTCCCAGAGCACATGTTGGCGGCTTCCTACAGTCTTACACAAATCCTCAATGCAGCATTTGTCTTACACAGGCTATTTGACTTTTCCTTATCTCTTTCCGGCAAGATCAGCCATAGGCGAATGGCGTTACGAGATGATAATACCAGTCTGCACCGGCAAGGGAGTAAATTCTCATTACCGCTTCCAGTTCCCCGCTGCCATCCACAAAGAGAACTGCATCTTCAACATTCTCATCGCTGATTGTTTTCTCAAGCTGAGTATAATATCCCATTCCCTCTCTGGATTCCTGAGGAATTGTCCCATACATGTCTTCAAACATCAGCTGCGCTTTTTCACGCAGATTCTCTTTATAAAGCTCTGCATCGAGCCCACGCTGTTCCAGGATCATCTCATTTGTGAGCCGACTGTCTGTTACGAAATCATATCCATATACGGCATAGTCTTTAAACCCGCCTTCCTCATCTGCACTGATCAGGAGGAAGAGCTCGGAATCGACCCAGTAGGAATGCCATTCCGTATGCCAGGACCACAGAGAGAATCCATCTTTCATGTTTTGGAATTGCTCCTCAACGCGTTTTCCAAATCTTTCTGCTATTTCCGCATTGATCTCCTTGGCGGTCGGTGTATCAGAGAAGATCTGCGGCACATGGTAAGAATATGTTTCTGCATTTCCCACCGAGTCTTCATAAAAGCCTTCAACACTGTAAAGCTCAAAAACAGGTTTCTGTCTGGGGTTATCTGCAAAGCTGGTTACATTGCAGATAATAAGCAGTATTAAGATCATCATAAAAACCGATGTTTTTCTCATAGCAACATTCCTCCCCATATTAATGTTCGCGTAAACTGCATCCGGCACGTTTATCTGTCGTACAGGTTCTCCGCACTTGTTACGAGATCAGCAGCAACCGAAACAGCTCCTCTGAGATAAGGCTTCAGTTTTTCAGCCGTCTTCCCGATGCCGCTTCCGCCGGATGTAGCAAACGCATAGACCCTCTTGCCGCTCCATTCATATTCTTTACAGAATGTATTGACAACATTCGGTGCCGCTCCATACCAAATTGGAAACCCGATAAATACTTCATCGTAATCCGCGAAGTTCTCTACTTTTCCGGCAATCGGAACATCCTTCTTTCCGAATTTCTCTTTATTGCAGCGTGCCAAGGGATTCGTATAGCGGATATCTGCGTCTGTATACGGATGCAGAGGAATGATCTCGAACAGATCTGCGCCAAGATGTTCCGCCAGCTGTTTTGCCACTCTTTTTGTAGTTCCCTGTACACTGAAATAAGCGACCAATGTTTTACTCATTTTCTATTTCCCCCATTTCAATTAAACCAGATCGACTAAGTACATCTGCCTTTATTTGACAGGCTGTTGCAAATCATTCCTCTTCAGTATAGAAATACTCATCCGGAGAACCTATAGACAGTTTAAGTCCTTCTCTTATTCTTCCACTCAGTTCCAAGTCTTCACTTTCTATTGAGCCATTAACATCCCCATTGCGAAAGATAGTCAAAGACCAGTTTGTAATAGAATCGCCGTCTTCCCATCCGGCACTGTACATCTCTATGCACGTTCCGTCAAATTGACAGCAGATGTCCTCAAACGCGAATTCGAAGGGCTCAGCCTCCTCTCCTTGCTCAAATCTGCGAAGGGACTGCAGCACATATTTCCGGAAACCTTCAACAAGTTCCGAAGAATGCAACGAAGAATATGCTGAAAGGCTTTCATCCGCAAATCTCACTATCCGTCTCAACATAACGTTCTGCGAAAGATCGACCGGTTCAAGTTCATCCCGCAGAATCTCCAGATCCGCTTTCAGTCCCTGCTCAATCTCACTCAGCGCATCCAAAGAAAAGGTCAGGTATGGGAGCACCATACTGACAGTGTAATAATCATAGTTACGAGCGTCCCTTGCCGGAACGATATCGCAGACCATTGTGTATACAGCAGATATTCGATCAGAAGCCTCTATCAGTGTTGAGACAAGATCTTTCAGTCGTTCATCTTCGACATGCATATCCCAGGCTTCCTGAGCCTTCCATCCCGCTTCCGGGAACCGGTCTAAGGATTCCTGAAGTCTGCTTGCATCATATTCCTGCAATGGACTGCCGTTGCATGCATCCGCGGCAAGCTCAAGAGTTTTATTGATATCTGCAATAATATCTTGGGTAATCTGTTTCAGCGAAGACATTTTAACTTCCCCTTTGTAATTATGATTTACATGTGAAAACCATATTTACGGTTTGGTTTGATCCATCTGAATATTTGAGATCATACTGTATGGTAATTATACCAGAACATCCATATATCTTCAACAACACGAAAAATAAGGTCACTTTGTATCATAGTCTGTTTTTATGGACTATATTAGATATATGATATAGTCAGCGGCTGACAGAAGCTGAGGCTTCACTAGAGGCTCCCTCTAACTAAGGGCTGTTCATCATGGACGCCCGGCCCCTTCATGCACATGATGTTGCAACTGGTCTTTCACGTTTCTGTCAGCTGTGGTATACTATTTGCTAGAGGATAGGAACTGTGGCTATGCTGCACAAATAGTATTCCTCATTTATAATTAGAAACATAGTTGACCAGCGCGCTCATTGGCTTGTTTCAATAGATAGTAACTGGTTCTCAAGAGCGTCTATTAAACAAAGAATAATCCGCTTCATCTTCTCGAGAAATATACGGAGGTCGAAATTAATGAAGGAAATAATTGATCGCTTTTTCGTATCTGTAAAAAACAAAGATGTCTCATCACTCAATGATATTTTCACTGAAGATGCCGTGTATGTGGAACGAAATGGCGCTACCTATAATGGTCTTGAACAGATTAAATCACGTTTTACTCAGTTGTTGGCCGATGGCGAAGTTCGCGCGTGGGATATTCGCAGAGTGATTGATTCCGGCGCAGTTGTATGGTACTACGAATACCGGTTTTATTATGCTGGGTCTGTCTCCTATGACGGCGTTTCCATTTTTGAGGTACGGGACGGCAAGCTCAGCAGATGGAGCGATTATATACAGTCAGTAAAGAAAACCTACCCTTTAGAAGGGAAAAAGCGACAGGAACTTTTGGAGATGGCAGGCGCTGTCGAATATTATGCCGACTGGCTGGAAACACTTGCTTTACACGAAACCAGCACCAGAATGGACGATGCCGTTCAGAAACTGAACAGTGCTGTACAAGACCTTGCAGAAATAGCATCTTCTGATTAACCGGTCCTACAACGCAGTCTAATAACATAACCTGGAACTCAAGAAAAGATCAGGTACCAAAAATGATGCAACAGCCGCCATGTGTTTATGTGGAGTGCCAGCGAAGATGCTTAAGAAAATATAGTTTCCATCCCGTTAAAATGAAAAGGCAGTGGAGAAAAACGAACTCTCCACTGCCCCATTTTATATTCGCAAAAGCGTTTATCCGTTCATTGCAACCGTTGCAGCTGCAGTTCCTGCAATCTTTCCAGATACGAAGGTCCAGGACTGAGCTTGGCCACCCCATGGGGTATATGCCTTACCGTCAATGTTGCACACGCCTTCAGAATCCTGCCCGACAGCATAAAGATTAGCGATCGGAGAACCGTCTTCACGCAGTACGTTCATATTGACGTCAACGTCCAGACCGCCAACCGTGCCATAGCTCCAGCTGGTTACCGGAACAGCATAGTATGTTGTCTCAACTCCGCCGAGCGTCTCACTGAGGACCGCCGCATCGCAACCGATCTTTTCAGCCAGTTCTGCAATGCTTCCTGCAATCAGGACATCGTTGAACTTTGCACCGACTTCAAGAATGGTATCAATATCTTCTACCGGTGTTCCTGCTTCAGGCAAGGTTCCTCCCTGACTGAGGAACATGGATGTTGCCTTGGATTGGGCTTCTGACAAACCATTCGTTCTGATGCTGTCAATATCATCCTGAGTATAGATGTTGTAATACATAAAGTCAGGAGCAAAAACAATTTCAACGGAAACTGCGGCGTCCTGAGTTCCGGACTGGTTTGCGTTTCCCCAGACTTCACCGCCGGTTGTAACCATTGGCATATCTGTAGTCAGCGCCAGTGCGGAGAGAATGGCTTTCTGATCCGGCGTCAGATCATCCGTGCGGATGATATTGGCAACCTGAGAAATGTGGACCATGGGCAAGGTGTGGAGCATATAGGTTGCGCCGCCTGCGGACTGCCCCATCTTGATACCGGCACCTTTATTGACGGTATCGCCCATAGCGTTGAGATCACTGCCGTAGACTTCCATCATCATCTCATGGTTTCCGAGGAATCCGCCAGTTGCGAGAATAACCGTCTTGCCATAGATTTCATACGTTGTGCCGTCATAGTACTTTGCCTGGACGCCGATGACATTGCCATCATCATTAAAGAGGAGCTTTTCTCCCGTCAATTCAGTCATATACTGATTCTTCTCATTCTTTGATGTTGCGAGATCCATTGCCCGGAGGAACTGATAGGTCTTGTTCGGTCCAAGGACATTCCAGCCGGTTTCAGGATCCGGCGTATAGACGCACCATTCCTTATCCCAGCTGGGTACAACGAATGATCCAAGGAGACCAAGTCCGGTAAATTCAAAGCCGAAGTTTTCCACATAATAGTCTAACGCTTTGCCAGAGGAATAAACAGCTTCATAGATGATATCTGCTTTATCTTCGCTTTCGACGTATTCAATCCAGGTGTCATAGACTTCATCCGGATTGATATAGTCCTGACCTTCATTAAACAGATCCTTCAGGTACTCGCTGTTCAGCGCCATCGGGCCATAGGTGCAGACGGAGTTTCCACCGATTTTTCCTGCGGCGTCAAAGCCAAACACACTTGCGCCCTGGTCAGCTGCAGCACAGTAAGAAAGAACACCGGAACCACCAAGGCCGACGACGACAACATCGTATCCGTCGATCACAACCGTGTCGTCTTTCTTCTCTATCGGAGTATACCATTCGTCCGCATTTCCACCGGCGGCATCAATAGCCTTGGCAATGCAGTTCTTGATGCCGTTAGAAGAAGAAGTTGCACCCGTGATCGCATCGACTTCAAGAGACTGTGCATCCAGAATACGCGGGATAAGAAGCTCTTCCGCACTTGCAAACCACTCGCCTGTTTGAGAATCGCTTTCTTCTGTGACTTTAACGTCTTTGATCGCTCCGTTTTCGAAGGTGACCTCGCAGGTCATCTGACTGAGCAGGCCAAAACTCGGGGCTGTACCAGAATAAGTGCCGTCGGCAACCGCAGTTTTTTCACCTGTTCCATCAGACCCTTTCGCCTGTGCCAGAGCCTCTGCCACTGCACGCCTGACTGCAGCACTTGTCTCACTGGCCCCGCTGACTCCGTCAATCTCAGCTCCCTGAGCTTCGAGGACCTGCGCAGTCAGTGCTTCTCCAGCCATCCCGCCGATAGCCGGTGTTTCATTGGAAACATCAATTGAGACTTCTGTAATACTGCTTTCATCTACTGTAACGGTTACTGTCACTCCCTCTTCGTGACCGGTCGCCGATGCAGTATAGGTTCCGGGAGTATATGTCCCCTCAGCAAGTGCGGGAACAGCCAGCAAAGCGAGGCACAGACTCAGGACCAGAAACATGGATAGAGCTTTTTTCATAGATGACCTCCTAATATAAGATTTTTGTATTGCATATCTGAAGCTAATGCTCTTTCATATGCTTTACTACAGATTAACATTAATTCACAGCTACGGTCAAGAGGGAAAAATCATTTTTGCAATGTGACGAAGTCTCAGTCCTCGGCAGATTCCGCCTCAATTCTATGGTCTGTTTTCTTAACAACATAGTGTGTAGCATAATGCTTTTCTATATTTGGATCTCCGGATTTTGAGAATCTCAGTTTGCGTGACTTCGCTCCCCACTGTCGGTAGTCGCTCAAAGACGGTTGCAGATCAAGATCTTTTGCACAGATTCTAATGTTCTTCATAATCTCCGTGAGCTTGTGCAGGTTGGCATTGCACACTTGTTCGAGATAAGTTACCCGTCCATATCGCCAATCTTCGTGTTTTTTCTTTTCCAGAACCCCGACATCCAGTAACACATCGACAGGCGCAGCATATCCTCTGCGATGGCATTGTTCCGTCATTGAGCTGCGAATCGTTTCTGATGTTATTTTCATATCCGCAATGGTCTCCTATTAAACTGTATCGGTGATCTCATTCAAGCAAATCATTGCTCCCAAGCATTACGATTGTTAAGTCTGGTTTTCTGCTTCTGATCAGCTCTTTGTACACGGCAGCATTTTGAGGGATAGAAAGGCCATTCATTCCACAGTTCACAACCGTATAATCGCCCAGCTGATCCGTCCATCTCACATCTGCAGGATATCTTGATCCATAATAGGATCTCGGGTCATATCCCCAGGTGTTGGAATCTCCAATACACAGTATTTTCATTCTCAGCTGTCTTTCTCTGCGCTCTGGTCAAGTGAACTCTGAATAAGCTTATGAAAGCTATCTGCAAATTGCCGATCGTCTTCGTCTGTTCTTTTGTGTGGTCCCTTCAGATGATGCTTACCGGCCCTTCTCGCCTTTTTCTCAACGTGCCTCTGCATCAGGAGTCCGTCTATGTTTTCATCTGTAAACCATTTTCCACTCTGATGAATTGCCTTTGCGCCTTTGCCCAATGCCAAAGCAGCGACTCCGAAATCCTGAGTAACTACGATATCTCCGGAGTGGCATTGATTGATCAGGGCAATGTCCACGGCATCCGGTCCAGCTCCTATTATTTTGACAATGCTGTAATCAGAAGTCAGTACGTGATTCGTGTCACACAGCAAAACAACCGGGATCCCGTATTGTTTTGAAGTATCCTCGACAATGCGTGTAACCGGGCAGGCATCCGCGTCAACAAAAACTGTCATCGAATCTCTCTTCCCTCATCAAGAATCTCAGCCTCACAGTTTTCCTCTACAAAATGGGAGATCTCGTCCATCATGCTGTCAGCATATCCTTGATCAGGGATGATCGTGGCAACACCGATGACGATAATCTGATGCGTATCCTGCTCTTCAACCTCAGCTGCAGACACATGGAACTTGTTCTGAAGCTTGGCAATGATGCTTTTTACGATCATTCTCTTTTCCTTTAGGCTGTGCACCCAGGGAGCATGCAGCCGAAAAGTCATTACAGCAACTCTCATGATTACTTATCACCATCTAAGGAATCAATTTCAAGTATTTGTTTAATGTCTTGATTATTCCCGGAATTGAACCACCATGCGTCCATCCCGCAGCGGATGGACGCTTCCACATTGTCTTGGACATCATCAATAAAGAAGCAGTCTGCAGGGTTCAAACCAAATCGTTCAAAAAACATCTGATAAATGATCGGCTGAGGCTTTAGCGCAAGCACTTCTCCCGAGAAGAAAGCTCCGTCATACTGGTCTGAAGCCGGGACTACGTCTTTATAGGTATCTGTTAGACGCCTGCTCACATTGGAAAGAATATAGACTCTCTGGCCCCTTGTTTTTAATGCCCGAACAATCTGTTCCATGCCCGGCCTTGCCACATTATTGTATTCATGCCAGTGCTCAAAAGTTGCTTTGGCTATTTCTCGAACCTTCTCGCTTGAAAGTCTCGGAAGGATTCTCATGATTGCCTGCTCATCGGTCATGGAACCCATATCAAGAGCCATCCATTCCTGGGAACAGAACAGTACATTATGTATTTCCCGGACAATTTCCGGATCATCTGTATAGTGCCATGTCGCGTTGTCTGCCGTATAATCTACCAGCACGCCGCCCATATCAAACACAATATTCCGGTACTCTTTTGCACTCTTCATGGCGTAATCCTGCTTTCAGATATAATGTACCTTGTCCCAATTGAGTTCATCCAGCGCGTGTGCCGGATTCCTCTTCTCAGGTTTACCCAGAGCAAGAATACCAACAATCCGCATATGGCTGTCAATACCAAGAATATCGCGTACAGTTTCCTCAGCATCTTTTCCTTCAGCTGAAGAGCGCAGATGGATCTGGCACCAGCAGCTTCCAATTTCCTGCTCCTCTGCCATAAGCATCATAAAAGAGAGCGCAATGGAACTGTCTTCGATCCAGGTATCCGCCTTTTCACTGTCCCCGAACACAGCAATCGCCGTATCGCAGTTTTTAAGCATTGCTGCTCCCATTGCTTTTGCCTGTGAAAGCTTCATCAGAATATCCTTATTGCGGATCACATAGAACTCACATGGTTTTATGTTCCTGCTGGTAGGTGCAAGAAGCCCCGCCTGAAGGATCATATTCAGCTTCTCCTCCGGAATTGCTTCTTCCGTATATTGTCTGATACTCCGCCTGCTCAACATTGTTTCCAACAATTTCATACTTCATCTCCCCTGTTCATCAACTGTGTAAAGTTTATTTATAGGTAAACATCGCATGCGGCGTCTCTTTCCAGGCACGAGATGTTTCAGCTGCGACGCCCCGACGCTGCAGTCCAAATACTGTTTTACTCATGAGCGGTTCATTTCCTCACATTCTTGAAGTCTTTTTACCATCGCAGCAGAAGTCCTGTCCGGAATGTTCTCGATGCCGCAGTCAAAATATCGCAAAATATCCGGGTTTCTGAGGCGTTTAATATATTTCGCAAGAAGCTGTCTGATCCTTTCCCTTGAAAGGTTTTCTCTTTCCGCTATGATCTGCAAAGTACATTTTGCTTTATAGCGAGCTATAAGGTAATCATAAGCACGTTCATCCTTGATTGTTGAAGCAGCAATTCTCAATTTTCTATCAAAATCTTCCGGAATGTTTTCTTGAAGGACTGGGCTGGAAGACTGATATGTGGCACAGTTCATAATTGCGTCAATCAGATTGAGCGGAAAGTCTCTCCTCTCTTTTGACTCATTATCTTTTTTCCTTTTCTCCCTCGGCGGCAGTTCTCCTCCGATAACAACTTCTAATCCTGCTTCTTTTGCGCTCTCAATCATATCCTTGGTACTTCCGACAGAGCCGTTATAAAAGCCGATTACTCTGGAGCTGTGAGCTATCATCCATTGATTTCTTCTAGCAAACACTTCCTGATTATAGCTACGGCTGATGTATCTGACCAGATCTGCCCTCTTCAGTAGCTGCTCATACTGCTTTTTCCATTCAGGGTTCCATCTTGCTGAAAAGCCCTGCCATGGCACTGCAGCAATCAGGTGCAGTCTTGGATCCTGCTCCCGGAGACGCACGACGATCTCCCCAGCCCATATATCTACCCCCATAGCCATGCCGGTAATGAAAGTGAGATATCCGTCGTCTATGGCATTCTCAATCTGCTCAGTCAGCCACTCCCTGATTTCATCTTCTGACTGTTCCAGCTTTTCTGGACGATGTCCTGTAAAGCAGCATCGATGCAGCCTCTTTTCCTGTTCGGAAGCCATCATATCACCTCACCTGAGAGTTCATTCCCGTCTCTTTCTGATACTCTATAAGGTATTGCTCCATAAATCTATGCCGGTCCTCTGCCATCTTCTTAGCAGTTTCAGTATTCATTTCGTTCTTCAGAAGAAGCAGTTTGTCATGGAAATGCTGAATGGATGCATCAAGAGTTCTTCCGTGTTCACCGCCGAAAGCAAAAGTTCGGGCTATGCCGATTGCTCCGATCGCATCCAGGCGGTCTGCATCCTGGACAATCATTCCCTCAAACGATTCAGGTTTTTTCCCTCTGTTTTGGCTGAAGGAGACAGAATTGATCGCTGCTACTATCTGCTTTATTGTTTCCTCATCCAGATTTTGCCTGAGCAGAAACCTCCTTGCATTGGCATTGTTGTCTGTACGAAACAGTTTATGGTCATCCGCATCATGTAATAAGGCGGCAAGAGCGACAACGCTCATATTGCAAGCATTTTCTTTTTCTGCAATGTGCACTGCATTATGATAGACCCTCAACGTGTGAGAAGCATCATGCCCTCCGACATTCCCAGAGAACAGCTCCTTGATATATTCTATAGCAGCATCTACAATGTTCGTCATATTGTGCCTCGTATTCCCCGCTGGTTGCTCAGCAAAAGAGCCCTAAGAGTGTCGCTGTGTCTTATTACACTTTTCGCCATAGCGTATTGAGCCATTTTGCTCCTACATGCTCCGTGCGGACATCATCTGTTATCCAGTATTCGATCAGACCAAGATCTGAAATCCACTCCAGATCTGTTTCATTATAGAGTGAGAACAGCCTGCCATCCACAGTTTTCTCATCATCACCATACTTAAATGACGCGTACAGAACA
>Ga0256404_1007340_pt1 | contig 17527 bp, 10 predicted proteins | sample RumenRJG_01DNA_FD_185990 | JGI IMG/M metagenome (GOLD analysis project Ga0256404, IMG submission 185990) | Bovine rumen microbial communities from Lethbridge, Alberta, Canada - RJG_01 | ecosystem: Host-associated > Mammals > Digestive system > Stomach > Rumen | place: Canada: Alberta | collected...
TTCATATAAGGATGTTGTGTTTGAAACACCTGGCATTCCAACAAGAAAAAGAACAAAGAACAGTCGCTTTATCAATGAAGATAGTATCGCAAAGGAACGCAAAAACAAGTACGAGCACTTGCAAGAGAAGAAAACAAGCAAATAAGCTTGCAAAACGAACAAAACGAAATCACCCCAAGTTTGGAACGTCTAAGCTTGAGGTTGATTTTGCAAGGGATTTCCTTGATAAGCTTAACTTGAAATACGTATGGCAATACGAGGCAAAGGATATTGGAAGGTTTTATGATTATGCGGTATTTCTTGGTGAAGATGGTAAGAGAGTTAATGGTGATATGATTCTTGTCGAAATTGATGGTAGCTTTTTTCATAGTGACCCGCGCGTTGTTAATGAGAATAAACTTAGTCCAATGCAGAAACATAATAAGCATGTGGATGAAATTAAGAACAAATGGGCATTAATGCATGGAATTCCACTTATAAGAATATGGGAGAAGGACATAAGAGAAAACCCGAAAATGGTGATGAATGAACTTAAGAAAAAACTTGGTATTGAAAAAGAAAAAATGATACTTAAAGAAGAGAAGAGCCGAAGACACGTAAATAAGATTAAATAAGAAATGATTGAATGGTTTTCAGCCAAAGAACTAAAGAACAGAAGATATTATGGAAGCTAAGATATACCTGCAATATTCAGACTATAATGATGATTTATTTTCAATGAATGGTGATTATTATAAGAATGACCAGGAGTATATGGATGCCATGACGGAAGATTACAATAAGAACAAAGATATTGTTACAAATTCCGTTCTGGATATGTTAGAAGGCTCTGGAAGCCTTTATTCTGGTGTTGACGGTAATACATACGTGTTTGGACAAAAAACGCCTCAGAAAGAAGAAAAATACTCGTATGCAAAATGTAATTGCGTCATATTTAATGAAAATGGAGAAGATGAAACAGTTGATTCATTAATATCAAACATGGTCAGTCAACAACCGACAGTATATATGTTTGAACTTGATATGGGTTCAACAGAAGAAGAATTTGAAGAGGAGTTGAGAATGTGGGTGAATGAACATAACGGGATTACCCAATACTCAAATTTTTATGGAGATGATTGGGTTTTTGCGAATGAACCAACAAGGAATGTTAGAATTTCTTTTCAAAATAAAAGAGGGGATGAAATCAATATGATATTGGTTGATTGTAAAATTCTTGATATTTTACACAATTCTTCATATATTTTATATATTGAGAGAATGGAAATGTTAAAAGATATTAAACAAAAATAATTGTCATGGCAAATAAGAACAAAAAATTAACGGAAGAGCAGGAAGTTGAACTTAAGATGCTCTTATCGAATAAAGAGATGCTTGAAAGGTCAATAAGCGAAGCCGAAAAAGCAGGAAAGACTTCTGCTGCAAAACAGATTAAGAGAGCATTAGATGAAGTTGTGGAACATATCAATACGATTGACTCGTCAGCCCTTGAGAAAAAGGTTGAAAAAAAGAAGAAAGTTGATAACACGGCTTCATTATTCCAAGGTACGGATTTATCAGTACTTGATTTCCTGAAGGATGATGAGCAGACAACCGAGGTGGCAACGACATCAAGCGAACCAGCACAAATGGAAGAGGTGCATGAAAGTTTCGGAAACCTTGTACAGGACGAAACCGTACAAGCCGCTGCAACCACGTTTAACAATGTGGATACAAACGCTCAATATGATGTCATTCAACTTCCAAGCAACGGGCAATGTTATGCCAATAAACTAGACAGGGTTCCAGTTGCATATCTTACAGCGTATGATGAAAATATCATAACTTCACCAAACCTTTATAAGGATGGTCTCGTAATTGACTTTCTGTTGAAGAACAAGATTGTCAATAAGGATATTAATGTTGATGAGCTTGTTTCTGGTGACATTGATGCAATTATTCTTTGGCTAAGAGCAACAAGTTATGGGGCAGATTTCCCAGTGGTGGTATCAGACCCAGAAACTGGAGAGGAAATAGAAACGGTCTTAGACCTCACGACATTCAAGCCGAAGGATTTTAAACTGATTGGAGACGAGAACGGTTGGTTTGATTTCGAAACCCCAATAAGAAAGGATAAAATTAAATTTAAATATCTTTCAAGAAAGGAAGAGAAGGCGTTACAAAGGATAAGTGAACTTGAGGCGCTTGGTGCAAAGGCATTTATGCTTGATTCCGAAAGGGAGAGTCTTATTGCTGCAATGAACAACGATAAGATTATCACAGAAGGGGAGAAAAAGGCCATCAGGGCGGCTATTAAGACAATGGCAGATTGGTCTAAGAGACTTAAAGAGAAGAGCAGTAATCAGCACACGAACCTCATTACGAATTCAATGCTATTACAGATAATGTCCGTCAACGGAAATACAGACAAGGAATATATAGCTAAGTTTATTAAGATGATGCCAGCAAGGGATTCGCTGATGCTTAGAAGGTATATCAATGAGAATAAGCCAGGAATTGACTTTACTTTCAAGGTTGACAGACCAGAGAGTCTTGGAGGTGGCTCGTTTGAGACCTTTCTTAACTGGGACGATTCTGTTTTCCTTAATATATCCGAATTATGAGGAAAACCTTAAACAGGAATTGTTTGAATGTCACATGTATATCAAGATACCTTTCGACGTTCTTGACAAGATGCCGATAAGGGATAGAAAATATTACATCTACAAGTATAATGAGTACATGGAGGCGAGAAATGCTGCGATGGAAGGAAACACAACAAGTCACAGTACAGATATATCAATGTTTACAAATCTAAGTCAGGGAGTTACTGGTGATGATGTGTTTGAATAACAAAAAGAATGGGCGAGTCTTATATTAGATTCGTCCATTTTCTTTTTCTTTAAATTACCCAAAAAGAAAGTTTGAAACCTTCTCCATTATTGTCTCTTTATTTTTGTCGATTTCAAACTCTTTCGGGTCGTATGTAATTTGTATATTAAACCCTTCATTGAGATTGAAATCATTCATCATTTTCTTAAATTCTTTTCCATGCCTCACAATCCTGTCCTTCTTGGTGTAAGCCAGATAATAGTGTATCATTTCGTGAAGCATAATGTCACGAAGCTGTTCCTCAGTAAAATTATACTTATCCGTTACCATGATGACAGGGTTGGTTATTTTTCTCCACCCAACCACACATTCGAATTTTCCGAACGTATTCTTTTTATGAATTACCTTAAAGAAAGGAACTGGGAGGATTCCGTCGAAATACTTCTTATTGTATTCGTTGAAAAGATATTCAAGTTTTGATTCAAATAGTACCATATTATACTTCGTTTAATATTACAGCACAAATATACGATAAAAACCGCTATTAGACAATTTATATTAGTTAAAAAATACAAAAAAAGCTATTTATTGTAAATTAAAGCTATATAGAACATGATTATCGCCGATAAAATATGGGGACTCGTCCGTGGCAGTATTAGCATGGGTTTCCAGCAACTGCGTAAGACTCTTGTAGACGCTTTCAGTATGGTGACAAGCTACCATAATGAGAGTATGAAGTTTGCAAGGTCTGCTGGTATGTCCCTTCAGCAAGCCAACGCATATACCAAGGTTCTGACAACAAGGGCAACAGAACTTGGTATGAAATATGGTTTGGCTGCAAGCGAAGTGCAAAATCTTGAGAGGAGCCTACAGAATGCTGTTACCAGACAATTAATGTTGTCTGATACACAAGCCGAAAAGATGGTTCAAATCAATAGGCTTGTTGGAGAAAGCGTTAATTCCGCATATTCTGAACAAATGGTCACCAAGATGGGTGCCCAGATTGACACTGTTCAAGGCGCCATCGCAAAGGGTTATGCGACTGCAATGAAGAGCGGTCTTAACGCCGAGAAGATGACCCAGAAGATTTCTCAGAACCTAGGAATGGCAAACAGGTTGTCATTCAGGAATGGTGTTGATGGTCTTACAAGAATGGCAATGCTCTCAGAGAAGCTTGGAATAAACATGCAGTCAGTTGAGACGGCTGCTGGCAGTTTTATGCAACTTGACCAAGCAATAGAACATGCCGCACAATTACAGATGCTTGGAGGAAGTGCTGGTGCCATGTTCGGAAACCCATTAACAGCAGCATATGAAGCAAACTATGACCCAGAGGCATTTGCAAAGAGAATGTCCGACAGTCTTGCAAGCTATGCAACGTTCGATGCAAGCAAGGGCATATCCAACATAAATGGTATGAACATGGACTTTGTAAGAAGCATAGCGAAAGCCATGGGAATCAGTGCCGAGGAAGCCGCATCAATGGCAAAGAAACAAGCCGAGGTCAGGTATAAGGAGAACACTTACGGAACAACCCTTGACGCAATGTCTGGTGGCGACCAGATGAAGAGAGACATGTTGATTAACAAGTCTACCATACAGAATGGTAAGCTTGGAATGGTTGACTCGAAGCAGCAGTGGCACGAAATGTCTTATTACCAGTCTGGTGAAGGAAAGAAGGAAATGGATATGATGACATCCATGTACGGAAAATCCGATTCGGAGATAATGATTGAGCAGGCAACTAGGTTAAAATCCATAGATGAACAACTTAGGGGATTATGGACATCAATTACTGGAAAAATTGGTGAAGTACTGACTGATTGGAATGTTTTGCCTAGAATACAAAATTTCATAGATAAACATGGAAAAGAAATTGTTGAAAAGGTAGGTGTTGTTGCAAAAAATGTTGCCGAAAAACTGCCAGAATGGTGGAAGACAATAAAAGACGAATATGAATCTTTCAAAGGCATGATTAAATGGGCAGGTACTGGAATAATGGGCTTGCTTGGTATAATGTTGGCGAAAGACATATGGAGCATAGGAAAAGGATTTTTTAAGGTTGGTTCAAAGGTTGGCTCAGCAACAAGAGGTGTTGCGAATGCTGGTAAACGTGCAGTATCTGCCGCAAAAAAAACAAGCATCGGAAAAGGTCTCGCATACATGAAAAACCAGTTTACTGGTAGTAGGGCTGCTGGAAAAGGCATCTTTAAGTCGATTGGGTCAATGTTCAGAAGTCACAAAAATGCAGCTGGAATGCTTGTCGGAAGGACTGGACAAGGTGCTGGATGGGGTTTTGTTTCTAAAGCTGGAGTGTCTGGTATGAAACTTATAAGGGGTGCAACTGGTGTTGGTCTTGCTGGTATGGCTGGAAACTATTTGGTTGATAAAGGCGTTTTTGGAGAAGAAGGTTCAGTAGGACATCAGATAGGAAAAGCTGGCTCCACCGCACTTGAATATGGTGCGTTGGGTGCAACAATAGGTAGTATTATACCAGGTGTCGGTACTGTTATAGGTGGTGCTGTTGGGGCTCTCGGAGGCGCCGTAAAGGGATGGTATGATTCACAGGCTAAACAATATAAGGGATTTGGCGATTTTGCAAGTTCTAAGTTTTCAAGTATGAAAAACGCTGTTTCTAGCGTTGCAAGCTCTATTTCTGACGGTGCAAAATCTGCGCTCAATTGGGTTAATAAAGGAGTTAGCAAAGTTATTAAATGGTTAGGATTTAATACGGATGATGGAGCAAAACCAAAGAAATATGCAACTGGTGGTATTGTCACTGGAGGCACACCAGGAAGGGACAGTGTTAGAGCACTACTTACACCAGGAGAGAGGGTGCTCACAAAAGACCAATACCAGACACTTGTCAAACCAAAACCAACTGGTGCAAAAGAATACATATATAATCCAGGAAGAACAAACATATCAAATGTCAATGGAAATAAGATAACAGTCAAAGACTTTAATGTTAATATTTCTGGAACAATTAAGATTGACGCTGGAAATAGTTCTACAAATATTAGTGCAGCATCTCTGTTAAGAGACCAGGCATTTGTGAATCAACTTAAAAATGTCATCAAGGAATCAATTAACAACGACATGAATGGAGGAAGGTTCATGAATGACCTCGCAACCAGAAGAGGACAGACAACATCCAGCTCAATGGTAGGAAGATTGTAATTATTTAGAAAAATAAGGAATCGTTTATAATTTATATATGGCAAGATTAGAGGACACCACATTAAAGAATCTTGGTAAATCTGTTATGAATTCGGTATCTGAAGTTTTATCGAATAGTGATTTCATATCAAGAACGATTGGCATGCAGGATTCTTATAGTGATATTATGTTTATCGTGCAGGCGCTTGGAAGAGAACCAGTAAGCTTGCTCGGTAAGGATTATCCGTTTATTTTTGACCATGTAAGGAGAAATTACATGCAGGGCACGTATGTCATGAACAATGAATATGATTGCCCAAAGTTTACGTTTTATAAAGAAGTACCAACCGTAAGGTTCGCAGACCCAGATACTGACCCTAACTTCTTGATTGACAAGTGGTTTCCGAAAATGGTGTTTGAGACCACGCGGGGTAAAGATATCAGTATCCATTATTCGGAGTCAAATGATGACCACGACAACAATAAGGAAATCGGACAGTTACAGGTAAATACTGGAACAAGGACTGGGGAAATCAGGTCGTATGGTCCTCACCTCTCTGGGTGTGACCTAATAAAAAAGACAAACGACAACTTTACACATGGAAAGTATAAGACGCTTATTGCCAGGTTTCACACCAATTCTGAGGATTCAAGAGACCCAAATAATCCTACACAGACAGCAATAAGCAACACATACGGAATGTCGCATGGAAGAAATCTTCTAAAAATAACACCAGACAGTCCAAATGGTTATGACAACCCATATTGCAGAGTATGGACTTATCATCACCAATACCATACATTGGAAGACACGATAAGACCATTTGGCGATGCTAATAGTAAAGAAGAACTTGAGAGTCTTGAAAAGAGTGGTGATTTTGATTTCGTCGGCTTTAGGACGACACCGTATGATGACAAGAAGGGAAACAAATTCAGTGGTGGCAGTAAGAGACTTGATGACCACGGTGTTCTGAATTATAAGAACAATATGGTCAACATAGCTCCAACCGCTAAAATTAAGGATTATTTTGACGGAAAGGTTGATGGAAATAGCGATGAAAACAAGATTTCCATAAAGAAGTGTATGTTTTCAATTGAGAACCTAGCCTGGAAGGATACAAATAACTCAAAGTTTGGGGAATTTGAACCAGAAGGGCTATCCGCCGAACAAAAAGGTCCTCTTGGTGGAAGGATTATGTGGTTTCCACCGTATAACATCACATTTAGTGAAAACGTTGCTGTTAATTGGAATCAGAATGAATTTATAGGAAGAGGGGAAAATATATATACATACAAGAACACAGAAAGAAGAGGTGATTTATCATTTACGTTATTAATTGACCACCCAGCAATAATTGACTATTGGACTGGGCGTGAAAAAGAAATGTCAAACCAAGGAATGCCGCTTCGTCCAGGAAACACTGACGGTGTAGATGGAATAGATAATCAAGAACAGACTTTGTTAAGGTTTTTCGCTGGTTGTGATATTTTAAGTGCAAAACCACAAGAATATTGGACGAGAAAGGTTGAACCGAAACCAGAAGACCCCAAGCCAAAAGAGCCTCAGCCAAACCCACCAGCACCAGAAGAGGTCAAACCGAAGAGGAAGGTTCTATATTGTTTATTATATTATCCAAACAACTACAGTGGTGTTGATGACACACCTAATGGAAGTAACCCAGTTGTGAATGCCGTTGATTATCTGATGAACGGTATAGGAACGCAGAAATACATAGACCAGAACACAAAATTAGCAACAGATTTCATGGTTGATAAATATACCAACGTTTCAGTTTCAGGCGAAACTGGTTATGGTGGTTATGAAATGAGATACGGAAAGGGAATATCGGTTGCAAAGGGTGTTTTGGAGAAGGATTATGATACGATAACATCTACATACGCCGATTTACAATCAAAAGAAAGGAAGGGTCAATATCTAACAAATGGTAATGGAAATATAATAAGTGCTGGATATGGTTCTGCTGATAAAGAATTGGCAAAACAAATTGGTTCTGAAGCCATGTCTCTTGGTAACGCAAAAGGAGCAAACGCTGGTGGTGTAAGTAACTATGTTGCAAAATCTCCTTATTTGTGGTATAGGAAGAGATGGTATTATAGAGTTGATAAGGATACGGAGAACCAGAAACTAACATTGAAAGACAACACGTCTGGACAAATAAACTATCTTGATACAATAAGTTATTCGTACAACGCAAAAGGATACCTTAACAATGGTGAATACCTCAAGACAACGTTTGGTATCAATTATGATAAAGAAGACCATGATATCATATCTTTTGCTGATATGTACGTAGGTCTTGAGAATGATTCCAGAATAAATAGTGTTCTTAGTGGCTGCTATGATGAAAACAGGGTAAAAACAATCGTAAGACCATTCGTCGAAGAGAAGGATAGAATAAAGGTTACGAAGATAACGTTCTATGGCCATGCGTCTGTTCAGGGTAATAATGCATCAGATGAGGTAAATAGAACCAGAAATAATAAACTTGCTAAGAACAGGGCACTTACGTTTAAAAAATGGATGGTTTCAAAAGGTTTTCCTGGAGCTGAAAGCGCACAAATTGACTATAAAAATGGTGTCCAAACAACTGGCAATAAAAACGATGTAAACGACCCAATTACGAAATTGTGGAGAAGTGCTTCTGTTGTTATTGAATATGAGGAAAGCGCTGTTGAAAATGGAGCAACAAACGAGATGCCGATGACTGAGCCAGTAGAGATTCTTAACGATGAAGGCAATGTTATTGGATATGAAGAAAAGATTGTAACCGATAGGGTTGAAATAAAGAATAAAGAACAATCAAAGAACCTATATTCAACCGCAGACGAAGTTGCTAGAAATATATATAAAAACAACAAAGAGATACAGAAGATTATTGACAGGGGAATGGAAGGAAAAGATAGTATAACCTATACGGATGCTTCTGGAAACACTATAATAGAAACAAAACATGACTTAAGTGAGAGATATGATAATGAAGGAGAATTCTTTAAACTACTTGAGAGAAATGAGCCTTTCCTGCATCATCTCATCACAGACAAAGTTAAATATTTTGACCCAGCGTTCCACTCGATAAGTCCAGAAGGATTTAACGCAAGACTAACATTCCTGCATCAATGTACAAGACAAGGTTCTACGGTTGAGAACAGTGCGTTTGAATCTGGTACGGCATATAATCTTGCGTTTGGAAGACCGCCAGTGTGTGTGTTAAGGTTAGGAGATTTCTATTATACAAAGATTATCATAAACAGCCTCAGCATCAATTATGAACAACCACAATGGGATTTAAATCCAGAAGGTATAGGAGTCATGCCGATGTTTGCAAACATAACAATAGGTTTTGTGTTCCTTGGAGGAAGCGACCTTGCTGGTCCTATATCAAGATTACAGAACGCCGTTTCGTTCAATTATTATGCGAATACAAGCGTATATGATAACAGGGCTGAGATGGTTGAATATGACCCAGAGAAGACTGGTAAGGAAATAAAGTTCAAGGGATATAGATATCCTAATACACCCAACGAAAAGGCAAAACAGAAAGCGTTTATTTCATTTGGTGGTTCCACCGATGATTTCGAAGGTACATCTCTGTTTAAGAATAGTGGTACAGAACGTGAATATGATAATATAGATGGTTCTATAATTAAAAACTCTTAATAATGGCATACAGCAGATATAAATCATTTATTGTTGACGGAGCGTACAAAAGAGTCCCGTTTATAAAGGTTCCAGAGTCTCCTACTGACTGTTTTACTTATTATAAAACAGGAAGGACGAGACTTGACCTTTTGTCATATCAATATTATAATAACCCTAATTATGGTTGGCTTATCATGCAAGCAAACCCTCAATACGGGTCTCAGGAGTTTAAAATTGAAAATGGTGCCAAATTAAGGATACCATACCCACTTGAATCCGCAATACAGGGTTACGAGAACGAATTACAGAAATTTATAAAATTATACGGTTTAGATTAAGGATATTTTATGCCATCAGCACACGCATCAGTCACATACGTAGAGCCTAACATGGAACCAATCAAGGATGGTTGGGCAGTAAACGATACATTCGAGCGTTCTCCACGCCTCGAAGACTATTGTATTGCCATGAACATTGAGGTTGAGGTTTGTAGTAGAGACAAGGTTGGAACAATGTCACAGGAGCTTTCCGAAGTACTCATTATGCAATGGAGAAATGACGGAAACGGAAAACAAGATTACGTCAACTTTATGGGTGGAACAAAGATTGGAGAATATAACATAGATGGAATTAAAAGGACTCCAAGACTTGAAAACACGTATGATGCCTTGACAACATATTATGCAGACATGTATGTTGGGGACTTGGTTAATTATGGTACAACCGAGATGGTTGGAATCAAGTCGGTGAATATTGAATATGAGAGGAGCTGCGTACCTATTATTACCGTTGTGTTTACAGATGTACGAGGAATGTCCATATTCCAACCACAGGAATTGGCAAGAACAAACGTATACAATGGAATTAAAGGAATTGACAAGCATAACGTTGCGCAATCTTTCTTTCAATGTTTCTTTAAGATGCCGTTACCAAAATTCACGATATACCTCAAAGGATTTTACGGAAAACCAGTCGCATATGAGGTAATGTGTGATAAATTTGATACGAACTTCAATTCAGATACTGGTGACTTTGAGGTTACCACCAGATTTATAGGTTACGCCTATTCTTTCCTTACCGATGTTTCAATGGATGCTCTTATGGCAGCACCATATTCTGATTATAAAGGAAAAGACTACTGGAACGAAAAGGTAGAAAGCGATGAGTTTTTCGTCTACGACAAGACTGGAAAAGTACATAAGAAGATGCCTACATTGTGTGACATTGTTACAAAATATAACGAATTAATTGTAACTGGAAGACCAGAAGATGAAACAACAACCGTAGAATATGAGGAGGCAAACCATGAAATAGAAATAAAGGAACTTAAGGAATTAAGGGACAGCTCATATAAGAAATGGTATGATAATCTGTATGAATCGCTTTCATTGCTTTACAACAAGGAAGGCGAACAAAGGTGCTTTGACTTTAAGGAAAGCGGCTCAGATGCGGACTATCTATATCTTCTTTTACTGACAGACAAAACAAGTCCAGATAACTTAAGTGAACTATATGAAAATGGTCTACAGAATTTTCATGAATTAAATGAGACGGTATATAATACGATTAAGACATATAATGAGAAAGAAGACAAGTTTAAGGAACTTAACAACGTAAGTCTTGACTTCAGTGATTATCGTAAAATCAGGATATTCAATAACATTGAAACCAACGTAACCAACGTAGAAAACGGAAACGTTACAACAAAAGAAGGAATGCCTACGTTTAATCCGAACCTTCCTGACTCGTTAAAAACAGAAATTGCGAACAGATTATTTTATCACCATAATGTTGACAGTAATGGAAATGAGTTAAGCGACTCTATTTTTGACCAAACTGTAAAAACCATCAAACAAGTCAATAAGGAGGACGGACAATTAGTTTATGGATATATTATACAAGTTGATTATTCATTCATAAAAGAAAGGATTAATTCGCTTAATGCGGAAATGAACAAGAGTGATTCCCAGAAAAACGAGGAGAGGAGATTGAAAGAATTAAACGACAAGATGATGAGAAAAATGGACTTCTATCCTTCAATCGAAAACTTCACAAGAATCATGATGGCTCATTTCGAGACCTTTATGGATATGATGTATGGTGTTGCGAATGAGATAATAAACGAAGAGCGCACGTTAGAAAAACTTGGAGTAACTGGTGGAGAAGACGGAAATATTCAGGATACCAACAAAAATGATACTTATATTCCTCCATTTCCTCGTATTACCAGAAAAGTCACTGGCGATGATAACATAACCAGGAGCGAAGATGCTTGGGTTGGCAGTTTCAATGATGGTATAGGATTCAGAGAAGTCGATATAATAGATGGATTATTTAACGGAATTGACGAAGTTCTTAGTTTGATTGAAAATAGTAATAGGGTTGCGGAAGACAACGCAAGAGGTCTTGAGCTAAAAGAAGGTGGGTGTTTGGTTCCGTGTCCAATAACTTCATACGATTTCTTTATCAATTCTTCACCTTACGGTAATGACCAGGAAACGCTTAATGACTTGGATGCATTTATAGGAAGGGTTGCGATTAGAATGTTTGATATTATAAGCATAAGTTCTTTTAGGCTTGGTGGAATAATGGACGAAAAGCCAGGCATAAAGGAGATTGCAAAGATTGAAGCGATAAATTTCCACAAGACAACCGTCTTCAACAACCCAACACTTATACAGGCACTTGGTCATGACGAAAGTTCATCCACATTGACAATTGATAAGATTAAGAGACTTCTATTCAATAACGAAACACTGTATGGAGATGGTAGGATTGTTCCTTGGGCAACCAAAGAGAACAAGAACAGGGTCTTATTTTCTACTTTGAAACATCAAAAGGGAACTTGGCTGAACTTGTTCCAAAATGAAAATAAGACAGACTGGTATTACCCAATTCAAGGAGGTACGTTTGAAGAACTTGAAAAGGACTATAGGGTTTTTGTCAGTCAGAAACAAAACAATATCAACAAACAGAGTGTCGAGGTAGGAAACTTTGCGGTTAGAAGAGAAGCGTTTACTAACACTGATTTCAACACTTTCATGTATAGCGGTAATAAAACTGCTTTCAATACTGTGTTTTTTTCAGATGACCATAATTTTGTTAATAGTATACTTGCAAGTTCCGCACCAGATGATACGGAACAAAAAGACTATAGCAAAATTTATAGCGCAATAACTGAAGGTGCTAAGATACCAGAAGATGGTGGAGACCCACTATTGAGTGATTGGAATGTATTTAACCAAAGAACTGGTGTGATAAGGAGTGGGGCATTGCAAGATTTCGGAAACGCAGGAATAAATCCGTTTACAGTCAAATATAAAGAGGTAAACGCAAAAAGGATTTTATCAAAAGAAGGTTCAAAAGAAGACACCTATGGCGCCGTGTCGGAAAATTACTTTTCATTTGCTGATAAATCATCGTTCAGTGATAAGACTATAACAGAAATGAGGGGAATTGTAGCAGAGGACGGAAAGCATTGCCTCGTTCATGATAGGAGTCTTTTCATGGGTGATGAAAACTTTAATAGTGCCAAATATGAAACAAAAAGAATTGCGTTTGCAATACAGACTATAGAAGCCATAGACTATGATTATGTTTATAGGTATATGTCTGTTAGTTATGACGGTAAAACACCAACGTCAAGGGTATTCAATTATCTTCCAAGACTTGCAATATTGCAGATTGGTGCCGTCATATATACTTATGCAAATGCGACTTATAGTATAGAGTTACCAGAAGAAAACGGAAATGGATTGACCATTGACTCATACATACCGTTATCTGATTCAGCAAAAACAAAAATATATGACATTAATACCAAAAAGCGCATATCCATAATGTCGATGCTCATAAAAGGAATGTCTCCGTTGGCAAGAATCGCTTATGCAAAATATTTCAAAGATTGGGTTGACAATGATGGAAAAGTCTTCAAAACCATACTTAAACATATGGAAGACCCAGAAAGTGAAATATATTTGGCTAAGTATGGTGAAAAACGACGCTTGCTGGATGAAAATAACGAGATGGTACAAAGTTTGACGGAAAACCTTCTTACGATGGTGCTCATAACAAAAGGTAATGTGAACTACAACGCAAAAATCAGTAGCCACACGCCAAACGTGGAATTCGACCCATCATGGATTGATACTTATTTTTCTGCGTTTCTTGATAAGTTAAGGGTTTTGCATAAATTTAAGGAGGAGGATGTCATTGATAACAACGGTGTTTTAAGGTTGGCAAAACCAGCAAAAAAGACAACGGAAGAAATGAAGATTGAATTGTATAGATATCTTAAACTATTATATGACAAATGGATTCCGACAAACTCAAAGTCCTCATGGAGCATGAAAACCTTTTTTGATAAAGATGCCGAGGAAATAAGAGCATTGAATGGTGGCGGGCACTTGTTCCACTTTATTGATTCATATTACAATAAAGTTGGAAACAGACTGTTAATTAACATTGGAAAACTCGCTGGGAGACTGACACAACTATTAAATTCAAATGATGTAAGTGTCATGATGCTTGGATTTATGGCTGACATATATAGTGACAACAAATGCATGATGCTGTGCATTCAAAATTTCGCTGATATGTCGCAAAAAGACAACATGATGAAAATGTTTAAGCCAATACCATACAATAGTATGCCTTCTCCTAAGAGACACCCAGATTTTGTCGTCGTGTATCCATATGAGCCTTCAAAGAACTTGGATATTAACAACGGAGAGTTTAAGGATGATGGCTTTATGCTTAACGATGAAAATTATACTCCAATAGCCATAAGGTCAAGAGGAGATAATGAAGATATGTGGTATCACATACCAGCATTCGGCGTGTCATATGGAAAACAGTATCAGAGCTATTTCAAGAAGGTAAATGTGAACATGTCAAACCCAATTGCAACGCAGCAATCTATAATTGCAAAACATGTGATACTGCAATCTGCAAACGGAGATACTTCAAAGGGTGTGCAGGGACAGGACATGTATGATGTGTATTCAACACAATCGTACACTTGCACTGTTGAAATGATGGGTTGTGCATGGGTGCAGCCGATGATGTATTTTGTCCTGACAAACGTTCCAATGTTTAAGGGTTCTTATATGATTATGAAAGTGACGCATAACATAACCCCAGGAAACATGACAACCACGTTCACTGGATGCAGGATGAGCAAGAATTCCAACAAGCTTATTGAAAATGTATTCACGGACGACCTTGACAAGAACTCTACAGATTATAGTATTGATAGTAAGAAGGAAAGATACGCAGATGTCGATAATGATTGCGGTTATAAGATATATAACCTATTTGAGAGTAGTGATTTGGATATTACTGGCGACGAGAGCGTTCTCTATCCTAAAGCTATGGAGCTTCTTATGGAAAAATACGGATTCACCAAAGAAGCAGCCGCTGGTATATGTGGAAACATTTACAAGGAGAGTACGTGGCAACTACATGTAGTAAACGGAATAGATGCATACGGACTATGCCAATGGACTAGTGTTGGTGGTAGAAAAGAATTATTATTTAAAAAATATGGCAGGAAACCTAATTTTGGCAACCAAATAGACTATATTGATTATGAGTGGTCAAATGAAAGTGTTGCAAAGAACCACAGGAATGAATTGATGGCGTCTAAGACGCCAGAAGATGCCGCTTATATTGTAATGCAATATTTTGAAAGGCCAAGCGAGAAAGAAAAGAAAGATACCATTGGTGATAGAAAGAATAAAGCCAGGTATTATTACAACAATTATAAAAAACAGAGTCCGTCAGTGGCTTCCAAGAACGTAAAGCCAGACAAAATGAGCAAGGATGATTTATATACCGAATTTATGAATTGTGTCCAGAAGACGGTCAATTCCACCAATAATGGAAAAGTCAATCTTAAATGGGTAAAAGCGCATAATGGAAGAGGTGAGTATATAAGAATAACACAGGAAGGTAAGGAAAGAGATAAACTTCCACTTGTGTTCGATATTATCCTTCAAGGTTATTATGATTACGTAAAAGAGTTGTGGTGGATTTATGAAGATGATACCAAGTTTAACAAAGACCCAGTATGCATTGATGCTATTGTTCAGCTTAATGTACAACCAAAAGATAAGCTTGTGTATATCGTGGATGGAAAGGGTAAAAATTATGGCGTGAAATATGGTACTGACCACACAATCTTCAACCAAAAATTCCTAAAGTCTTTGGTTAAAAAATTCCACAGGGATTTCAATGGAACAGACCTTCCACAATTCCCACAGTTCCAGGAACTCATCAATAAACCAGATATTTATGTTAATGATTGCGAAGATATGATAAATAAAAGTGTAAGCGAAAAACCAGGAGAAATAAGTCCTGGAGATGCTGGGCAGATAGATGGATGGGATGTTGGAAAAGCGTGTGGATATCTAATAAGTCATGCGCATCAATCAACCACCTATAATTGTGCAGTATATGTGGAACGAGCAATAGCTGCTGGTGGCGGACCATTGTCACAGAAGATGGCTTGTGGTTCAAAACCAAGGGATAAAGCCGCTACAAATCTTAGATATGCCAATATTCTCAGAAATAATGGTTTCATTATGATTGATTCAGAAGAGAAAAGTGGTAACATACCGCCATATGGTAGTCCAAAAATTGAGTTACAGGCTGGTGATGTGGCTATTATTGGCGCAGCAAATAGCGGTCGTTTCCATGCAGCGATGTACACATCAAGCAGGGGGTGGGTCTCTGATTTCTTCCAGAAAAGCATGAACCCTTATCCGTCCAGTATGCCATACGCTGTTTATAGGTTCCGCAATAAAAAGAAAGTCTAGAGATTTGTTTTTTTCCAAAAAAGTCCATATATTTGCAATGGCTATTATAAAATTGTTATGAAAATATTAGGATATATTGTTACGGAAAAGAAATTAAGTGGAGTATATGGCTTTGTCAAGCAGGTGACTGATATATCAGATGCCGACCTGACAAAGCCAACTCTTATTGTTGGGTGGAATTTGGCAAAACAGTTTGATGGTTATAATATTCTTGACAGGAGAATCAGCGAGAACATGTTTTGGACATTCACTAGAACAGAGAACCGTTCAATACTTGAAAGTGATTTAGTTAAATTCTATGATTTTGTAAAGAATAAGTCTATATCAGATTGTAAGTATGAATTTGTAAGCATATTTCATATTGGTTTTGGAAAAGCAAAAAAACTTGTCAACATACTAAATTCTAAGAATAAAAGGAATATTTATATTAGTAATGATATTCTTTATTTCATGTATGGAGAGACTATTATTGGTATTTCATTGGTAGAACTTGAATATTGCAAAATTAACCCAGAAAAAATACTAAAGAGAATAGATGAAAATGCAAACCTAAAAACATTCTCCAGTAATGATTGGAAGATATATAAACTTGAGAAATTTCTAGGTAATAAGAAATACGCAGTGCCGTGTTTCATAGACAACAAATGATAACATGAACAAAAATACTTTGATTATTGGTGTTTTCGTTAAAAAGAATAAGATACTATCATTTCTTGAAACACTGAAATATCAATACCGAATCAACATCGACAAGGTCTTTATTTATCATATTGAAACGAATCGATATGAATACTTAGTCACGTTTAAAACAAACAATAAGGACGAATTTATAGGAAAATTACAGAATTCTACCGTCATGCACACTAAGAATGGCTGCATATTTTCAATAAATGCCCTTAACAAACTAATAGACACGTTGAACGACGGAGATGTGCCTAATAACGAATTTATTATCAATTGGGACGACTATAAAGATACACTTATTATACAGACGAACGGTGAATTAAAGGTTTCAAAAATAGTAAAGATAGACGACAAGTCCATATTTTTTAAGTAAAAAAAAAATATGATATATACT
>Ga0256404_1007341_pt1 | contig 17525 bp, 13 predicted proteins | sample RumenRJG_01DNA_FD_185990 | JGI IMG/M metagenome (GOLD analysis project Ga0256404, IMG submission 185990) | Bovine rumen microbial communities from Lethbridge, Alberta, Canada - RJG_01 | ecosystem: Host-associated > Mammals > Digestive system > Stomach > Rumen | place: Canada: Alberta | collected...
TGGGACACATTGAACACTTGGCGAAGTATTTTTGAGCCTAGTGAGAAAGCGCCCCCTTGTGGGACACATTGAACACTTGGCGAAGTATTTTTGAGCCTAGTGAGAAAGCGTACAGAGTGAAGTGTCCGACAAATAAAAATGATTGTTCAGACTGCCCGTAGCTTGTTAACAACCGAGTGCAATTTGAACAATCATTTCTATCAGCTAAACTGTTATCAATTAATTGTTGCCAGCAATTAAAGCAGCAATCTCTTCCGGAGTCATAACGTGGTTAGGATCGTCGCTGACAGAAGGAGAAGCTTCTTCGACAGGAGAAGACTCATTATTACCAGCGACTAAAGCGGCAATTTCTTCCGGAGTCATAACGTGGTTAGGATCGTCACTGACAGAAGGAGAAGCTTCTTCGACAGGAGAAGGTTCGTTATTACCAGCGACTAAAGCAGCAATCTCTTCAGGAGTCATAACGTGGTTAGAATCGTCACTGACAGAAGGAGAAGCTTCTTCGACAGGGGAAGGCTCATTATTGCCAGCGACTAAAGCAGCAATTTCTTCAGGAGTCATAACATGGTTAGGATCGTCACTGACAGAAGGAGTCTCCTCAACAGGAGAAGGTTCTTCGATTGCAGCAGAAGCTTCTGAGATAGTGTCAGGAGTAGGAATTTCCACTGTAGAAGCACTGTCTGTGTTTATGTATGTTTCTGAAATATCCTCTTGAACTGGTTCAGAAGTCACTGCTTCCGGTGTTTCTTCCATCGAAGTGGTAGCCTCCGGTATGGTAGTCGTTGAAAAGGTATCAGTGGTTGGAATTCTAACGGAACCATCAGCCATGGCATTTATAATTATGTCTAATTTTTCTTGTGTTTTTTGTAAGGAAGCAGAAAACTCATTTGCTAGTTCTTCCATACCAAGCACCACATTGTCATAGGCTTTCTGTTGGAAAACCATAAGACTTTTTGTATTTTCACGTCCGTATTTTACAGAAATTTTAGCATTACGTTCCCCGGTCTGTTGAATTTGTGTAACCACATTTTCAAAGTCTCCGGCTAGATGTTGGTCTAGTTGTTCCAAACTTTCCTGCATAGTTTTTGTATTTTTTTGTACTGCAACATAAATTGCTTTTTCTAGTGTTTCTACGCCGCTTAGTTCGTGTTCAGGTGTTTCTGTAGTTGCATTGGAAACAGAAGTACCAGAAAGTAATTGTTCTAATAAAGCAGTTTGTTTTTTTAATTGTTCTTCCTGTACCTGTTGCTGTTCTAACTTCCATTCTTCACGAAGTGCAAACAAATTGGAAAAAAGGAGATGGAATAAAACAAGCAGTATTCCCATCCCTACAGCAATAGCAGGAATCTGGTTTTGGTATACTTGATAGAAATATAATTCTTCTAAAAAAACTCCAATACAACAAATTCCTAATATAATACATTTACTTTCTCTTTTCATAAGCATCCCCCTTGTTTTTTCACTACTATACCATAAAATACATTTTATGGTGTAGCAATAACGGATCTTTTTCACATATTTTGAATGACCATCTTCAAACCAATGACATTTTTACAGATCTATTTGCAATCTAATTCATTCATAAATGTTTTATGCGAAACAAAATGTTATTGGTCTTAGGACAGTAACAATATAAGGGACAAAATAGATTGTCCCTCTATCTTACTGAACTTGGATGTTTTCACATTCAGACCATTTCTATTTTATCACAAAAAAGGTAAAAAAGATACCTACCGTTTTTCACTTGTGGGAAGACTGACACGGCAGAAGTTGCGAAGCAATGCTTTCCAATGGAAAGGAATAAATGGATAGATATAACTTTTACCTGAAATCGTTTTGTTACGGCATATTAGAACAATTACAAAAATAATTCCCGCAATATAACCATAAATTCCTGCAATCTGCACTAATAGAATTAGGATAATACGCATAAATTTCAGAGCATAGCCCAGTTCAAAGCTTGCCTGTGAATAGGTGGCAATGGCTACAAATGCCATATAAAGCATGCATTCTGCATTAAACCAACCGGAACTTACTGTAAAGTCACCTAAAACAATACCTGCAACGACACTTAGAGGGGTACTTAGCATACTTGGTGTGTTTAAGGCTGCCAGTCGTAAACCGTCAATGGCAAACTCTAAGATTAAAAATTGAATAAAGGCAGGTACATAGACGGTTTCGGCAAAATTGATAAATTCCAGCCGAGGTGGAACCCACTGTGGATGGTTCATCAATAATAAGAAAGTAGGAATTAACAGCAGTGCTACAATATTTATAATAAAACGGGATAGACGCAGGTAAGTACCTGTGACGGGAGGAAAGTAGTAATCATCTGCTTCCTCAATAATGTCAAAAATGGAAGTTGGAATAATCATTGCTGCGGGAGAATTATCCACTAATATAACAATATTTCCCTCTAAAATTGCGGCTGTGGCAGTATCCGGGCGTTCGGAAAACTTAAACTTTGGAAAAGGATTGATCCAGGGACGATGATAAAGGCATTCTGCCAGACTTTCCTGATTCATTGTCAGGGAATCAATTTTAATATTCTTTATTCGTTTTCGTAAATCCTTTAACATTGCCTCATCCACACGGCCTTTATAGTAGCTGATTACAACATCCGTTTTGGAGATTTCACCCACAGTAAAAATTTCCATTGTCAGGTTTGGGTTTCGAATACGACGGCGAATTAAGGCAGTATTAAATACTAATGTTTCTACAAAACCATCTCTGGAACCACGCATGACTTTATCTTTTTCTGGTTCATCTACACTTCTAGCGGGATAGGTACGGCAGTCAATGGAAATTGCCTGTTCAAATCCATCCATTAAGAGAATTGTCATACCGGATAATAAAGCGGTTGAAATGGCATCTATTTCATCCTGTAGGGATACTTCCGCATAGGGAAAGATTTTTTTACACATGTTAGCTGCATCTTCTGGCATATCTTCTGGTTTTAAGTCCATAAAATATTGTAGAAGTTTTTGTAGCACTTCATCTTTGGCAAATCCATTTAAACAGTAAATGCACGCATTTTTTCCTCCGATTTCTATTGTTCGGTAAATCATATCAAAGTTATCTTGCAGATGAAAATAATCTTGGAATAACTCCATATTTTTTTTAAAATTTCCTGATTTTAGTTTCAAAGTGAACCTCCTCTTGACAATTATTTCTTCATTATAAATAAACAAAACGATACTGGTTGCAAATAAGTAATAGCATAGTTAAGTTTTTCCAAGAAGAATAGAAATTATGCAAGAGAAGCTGGGTTTACTTTTATTCATAGTAATGGATAATAAAAAGATGCAATCCTAGGGCATATAGAGGTGTTACTGGCATATATTAAGAGAAGAAATAACTTGATATTTATTGTGGAGAAAATTAGAAAGGGTGCGTTTACAGGAAGGAATAAATATAACGATAAAGTAGAATTTTGGAAGGGAAATAAAATGAAGAAAGTTGTAGGAAAGACGATTACTTTAAAAGCACCAGTTGCAGATCAAGGATGTTAAAAGAATAGAGTAAGAATAGTAGCCTGTTTGTTTTCGCATATAGTTGAAAAACAAGCAGGCTTTTTCGCTCTATGGGAAAGTGTATCCTATAGAGTAGAACGCACCGCGGGATGTGAATAGATGTGTAAGGAAAATTAAAGTTTTACTAAGATATAGCCGATATATATTATTTGAAATGCACTACTCTGCTGTTTGGTGTATTTTCAGTTGGAAATATGAAGAATATTGCAAATACTGCCACAGAACAGCTTTCTGCAAGTATGGAGGAAACAGCAGCTTGTTGTCAGCAGATTAATACAATTGCACAGGAGATAGAGGAAGCATCAAAAAATATTGCAGAGCGTTCACAAAAAGGAGCCGACAAAGCAATTAATATTCATAAACGTGCTATAAAAGCAAAGGACGATACAGAAGCAAATAGTAAAAAGACATCGAATATTAAAGAAGAAATAAGTGTAAGTCTTGTTCAGGCATTAGAAGAAGCAAAGGTAGTAAATCAAATTGAAGATTTAGCAGAATCTATTATGGAAATTACTTCGCAGACAAACTTACTGGCTTTAAATGCATCAATTGAAGCGGCCAGAGCAGGAGAGGCAGGTGCCGGGTTCTCTGTGGTTGCAGATGAAATTCGGGAATTGGCAGAGCAGTCAAAAGCAAGTGTTGAAAATATAAAGCGAGTTACAGGAAGTGTAATGGATGCGGTAGATCGACTATCAGCAGATGCAAAGCGTATCTTAGACTTTGTTGCGGAAGACGTAACTGACGATTTCCATTCATTTTCCGATGTTGCGGATAGATATAATGAGGATGCCACTTATATGGATGACCTTGTAAGTGATTTCAGTGCAGTTTCGCAAGAGTTGTTGGCCTCTATTGAGGGTGTATTAAATTCTATATCAGAGGTTAGTAAAGCTTCGGAAGAAGGAGCGATAGGCACAACAGAAATTGCCAATCGAAGCACTAGCGTGGTGGAATCGGCAAATGGTGTATTAGAAGAGATGAAAAATGCAGAAAGAACCGCAGAAAAATTAAGAGAAAATGTAAATAAATTCATTATTACAGAATAATAGAATAGGTGATTGCGAAACTCAATTTACTTTGAGACTTTCGCAATTACCTAAAAAAATAGGATATGCAAAGGAGAATATGTACATGAGGACAAAAAAGGGAAAAGGAATACTTCTTTGTACCGGAGTGGCGATATTAGGTGCGGTTGCAATGTTGGAGGGCAATGGAATTGCCAAACAGATGGTTCCAACTCAGGCATATGCAGCAACAACCAATACATATGAAGATTTCGAGTATGAAGTGAATACCAACGAAAACAACAAAGAGGTAACAATTACAAAGTATACTGGAAGTGATGCGAGTGTTACGGTTCCAGATACAATTGATGGCTTACCAGTTACAAGGGTTGGGGAAAGAGCATTTAATGCAAATGGACAGATTGTAAGTGTGCAAATTGGAAAGAATGTAAAAAGTATTGGTAGATATGCATTTTCTTCTAGCGGAAATTTAAAGACAGTCCAGTTATCGAATGCTGTAACAATTCTTGAAAGAGGGGCATTTTCTGATTGTAAAAATCTAAAAGAAATTATCTGGGGAAATGGATTGGAGACATTAGAGAATGATGTATTTGCAAATTGTGCCAATTTAACAACGCTTACAATTCCAGGAAGTGTAATTACAGTAGGCGAATCTGCTTTTTATGGTTGTAGTAATCTTATAGAAGTGACAATCGGAGATCAGGTAACAAGCATTGGAAACAGTGCGTTTCAAAATGCTGTAAACCTGACAAAGCTTACGCTTGGAAATAATGTAGCAACATTGGGGGAACGTGCATTTGCAGGTTGTACCAACTTGACGGTAACAGTTCAGCCGGGCAGAAATGATTGTGGAAATTGCACATGACTGCTAGCAGGCTAAGTGCAATTTCCACAATCATTTCTATTGGGCTAACGCCAAACATGAATAAAGTGTCCAGCCAAAAAGGATATTTTTAGTCATGTTGTATATTCTGGCACTTTATGAATGTACCCAGCTGAACTGTTACACTTGACGGAAGTTACCTTTGGTATGAACTTGACAAACATTGGTTATAGAGCCTTTGATAGCTGTAAAAATTTATTGTCTGTAGTATTTCCTGATACAGTGCAAAAAGTAGAAAGATATGCTTTTGAGAATTGTACAAACTTACAGAAAGTGGTATTAGGAGAACAAACGGCAATCATTGAATCGGGCGCATTTGCTAATTGTAAAAGTTTAGCACAATTGCAATTAAACGAAAAGTTGTCACAAGTTTCAAATGAAACCTTTACAGGATGCATTAGCTTGACGGAAATAAAGCTTCCCAATAGTGTGTCGGAAGTGGGAGAATCTGCATTTAAAAATTGTACTGGAATTGAAAAGATAGACTTTGGTGATAATGTAGCAACGATTGGCAGTGAGGCATTAAGAGGATGTACTGGATTAAAAGAAGTTACCTTATCAAAAAATCTTACCAATATTGGTTGGAGAGCGTTCAGTGGTTGTGCTTCCTTACAAAAAATAACATTGCCAGAGAATGTAACCAATATAGATAAGTATGCATTTGCAGATTGTACTTCCTTAAAATCTGCTGTTTTAAATGGAAAATTGACTGCAATTGGATCAGGAGCTTTCTATGGAGACACTACTTTAACGACAGTTACATTTGGAGATAGTTTGACTACGATTTCGTCAGAGGCTTTTTATGGTTGTATCAGTTTAAAGAAGGTGGAAATTCCAGATAGTGTTACTACGATTGGTAGTAGTGCCTTTTATGGTTGTACCTCTATGGAGGAGGCTGTTATCGGAAAAAGTGTTACTACAATAGAGGGAGAGGCATTTCGAAAGTGTTCTTCCTTGAGTAAAGTAATGATTGGAAAAAGTGTCACAACTATTAATAATAGAGCATTTTATGAATGTAGCAGACTAAGAGGAGCTTACTTTAAGGGAAATGCACCTGTGTCTTTTGGAAGCGATGTATTTAGCGAAACAAGAGACAAATTCTGTATTTATTATGATGTAGATACCCTTCGTTGGGCAAGTAATTGGAATGGATACCGAGCAGTTGCAACAAATGATTTGCAGGCTGTTTATGATAAACAAAAACAAATGGAAATAGAAGAAGCAAAGGCATTAACGGTAAAAGGAATTAAGGCAGATTGGACTTATAGTAATTCTGTAAAAGTTTACTGGACTGGAGTGGCATCCGCAGAAAGTTATACCTTATATCGTGCGACTTCTAAAAATGGAACGTATACAGCAATTGCTACAATTACGGATAATTATTATTATGATCAAAAGGTAGGTATAAACGGAAAAGTATACTATTATAAAGTTGTTCCTAATATGAGCATTAATGGCACGATGTATAAGGGAATGGATTCGGCAATAAAGACGATGGTTACTCCGATTAACCGTGTAACTGTATCTTCGGCAACCAATAAAAAAGGGAAAAAAATTCTTTTAAAATGGAAAAAGGTATCTGGAGTTACAGGTTATGAAATTTATCGTGCAGAAGGGTATTATGGAAAATATAAAAAAATAAAAACTGTTACAAAAGCAACGACTACTTCTTTTACAAATACAAAATTGAAAAAGGGTAAGAGTTATTATTATAAAGTTCGAGCTTATAAAACCGTAGACGGAAAGAAAGTATATGGAGAGTATTCTTATTCATCATCAGCCTATGTTGCAAAATAAAAAAAGTTTTAGATAAAAAAGACGCCACAATATCGATCTATTCAATCGTATTGTAGCGTCTTTTTCTTTTTATCGTCTACGTCTTCTTTGATAAGGGGTATCTATTTTTTTTCGTCCACCCCAAACAACAAAAATATAAAATCCGAGGAAACCAATAACCAAAATAGCACATATAATAATAAAAATTGTACGAATTAGATGGTTTCTGGTAGCTGTTTTTCCAGCGATATTTGTCTTTTTGGTATAGGTGACATCGTCAGAAGTAAGTAATTGGTTGTCGATGGAATCTGGTTCAAAATAAATCGTTGTATCACCGACTGTTTTGTTTCCGTAAGTATAGGTGACATCGCCAATTTTATGTTTTCCATTTTCTTCTTTATTGTTTTTAGAAAAAACAACCTTTTGAACAGCGCTTGAACTTTTTGCAGAGTTTGGAAGAATGATTTTGCCATTACCACTTGTCTGTAGTGGGGCGTTTTCATAATCCAAAATAGAGTCAAACTGCGTAAAAAATGGTGTCTCTTCGGAAGAAGTAGTAGATGGATTGGAAAGTTCGTGTACCTGATAATTGTTAAAGCCATATTCCAATAAGGAAATGGTATCTGTGTAAATATTATGTTTTAAGTTTGTTTTTGAGCTTGTACCCTTCATTACGACGCAGACCAATGTCATACCATCTCTTTGTGCGAAAGTAACCAATGTACTTTGTGCAACGGAAGTATAACCGGTTTTTCCACCAATACAATCATCATACAGAAAATTAGAAGTGGAGTAAGGATAAAGCATGTTATGATGATTTGTCAGGGTACGTGCTTTGTGTTTGTTTGTAGCATTTAAGTAGGTGCTTTTGGTACCGGCAACCTTTTTAAATACAGGATTTTGTATTGCGGCACGGCCAATTAGAGCCATATCATAAGCACAAGTGTAATGGTCATCACTGTGAAGACCGTTTGGATTGGAAAAATGTGTATTCACACAACCAAGACTATTTGCTCTTTTATTCATAAGATCTGCAAATGCGGGAATACTTCCGGCTACATAATCTGCCACACCATTGCAGACTTCGTTGGCGGAGGCGAGCATAATACCATAAAGGCATTGTTCAATGTTAAGCTTTTCACCTACCTGTGTTTCGATATTACTTGCACCATATTCCAGGTTTGTAACCTCACTTTTTGTAAAAGTAACGGTTTCATCTAGTTTACAGTTTTCTGCCACTAATAAGGTGGTCAAAATTTTTGTGATACTGGCAGGATAATGTTTTTTTGTCATATTTTTATTATAGAGAATAAGTCCGGAATCTGCATCCATTAAAATAGCAGAATCGGATGTGAGATTTTTTTCCTTGGGACCGGATGGCCAGGTGACATCGCTGGAACCATCGGATATATCAAATGGATTTGGTGTGGATTGCGTTGTTTTTGCTTTTATCGTATCCTTTTGTGTAGCTGCCTGAATGGGACAGGTTACAGGTTGGACAGAAACAAAAGCCGTTAATAACAAGGCAACAATAGTCCGTAAAGTTTTTCGTTTCATTTTTAATAACCTCCAGATTTCAAATTTAGTATACTACTCCATGTATATACTTGTACAAGTTTTCATAAGCTTTATTATAAACAGTTTTTGTAATAGTAGCAAGTAGGGAAAATTTGAAATAGGTAGCTGCTGATTTTGCAGCGTTCTGCGTGGGTTTTGCGCAGAGTTTTCTGAATGTAGAGAAGAAAGGCTGTGAATAGTAACTGTAAAAAAGAAAGGGGACTACACAAAAACAATAAAATGAAAAAAATATTGCAAAAAGTGAAAGAATAGTCTTGACATATGTATATACCGATTGGTATACTATTGGTAGAAACGTATCTGAAAGTAAAAGAAAGCGAGGGATACATAGCAAACATGATACAGGGTGGATCAAATCGACAAAAGATTTTAGCTTGTGCCCAGCATTTGTTTTTTGAAAAAGGATATGATGCCGTTGGTGTACAGGAAATTGTAAATACGGCAGGGATTACAAAACCTACTATGTATTACTACTTTAAAAGTAAGCAGGGGTTGCTGGAATGTCTTTTGCAGGAAGGCGGCGAACGATTGTTGCAGCGAATTGGAGACATTACAGAGCAGGACGGAGATTTTGAGGACATGCTTTATCAGGTGACAGAAATATATGTCTGGTGTGCAGTAGGAGATATGGAATTTTATCTTATGTTAATTAGCGTATTTTCCTCTGCAAAGGACAATGAAGCTTTTCATCTGGCAAAGCCGTATATATCCAGATTGATTCAATTGATGACTGCCTTTTTTGAAAAATATGCAGAAGAAGTACCTGAGATGAAGGGAAAAGAAGAGTATCTGGCGATTAGTTATACGGGAGTGATCAACATGTATATGTTGGTTTACTTCGAACGTGGAGAGTTACAATCGGAAAAAGTGTTACGAACATTGGTAAAGGAAACCTGTGCTTTTTTTAAAAAAGCATTAACCTAAGTAAACAGCGGAGTCAGGTGGATATTTGCAATCCGTTTTGTTGCTTGCGCAGAACCAAATAAGTGCTTTGTGGTAGATTAGGAGGAACTTTCACTTGATACAGGCAAGTTTCCGCTTATTGTTTGTTGTTGTTCACAGTGGCAGCAGGCAAATTACTTGCTTCGGTTAAACAGATAACAAATGGTTAAGAGTATATAGATGGGATAGAGGAGGATTTAATATGAACGAGAAACTGCAAAATTGGATTAACTGGACCTTATATGATGAATTGGTGGATTGTAAGATCAATGCACCAAAGCAGTTATTGGGAATACATGAGTATGAAGGTGGACAAGTAATTACCGCATTTCGTCCGGATGCAACTGCGGTACAGGTCAAGAGTAAAAATGGAAAATTAACAGATGATATGGAGAAAATCAATGACAGAGGTTTTTTTGCATTATATCTGGATAAGGAAAAGTATACAAAATATACTTATGTAGTAACGTATGGAGATGGTACTGTAATTGAAATCGAAGATCCCTATAGTTTTAAATCACAAATTTCAGAGATGGATTGCTATTTGTTTGGAGAGGGAAAGCATTATGAAATCTACGAAAAATTAGGTGCACATCCAATGACGATTGATGGTGTGGAAGGTACGTATTTTGCAGTTTGGGCGCCACACGCAAGACGTGTTAGTGTAGTAGGAGATTTCAATCTTTGGGACGGAAGAGTACATCAGATGAACATGTTAGAAACATCCGGTGTGTATGAATTATTTATTCCTGGGGTAAGACCTGGAGCTATTTACAAATATCAGATTTTAACAAGAGAAGGAGAAATTTTACACAAGGCAGATCCATATGCAACTTCCGCACAATTGCGTCCGGAAACAGCATCAATGGTTGCGGATATTCGAAATTACAAATGGACGGATGCAAGTTGGATGAAAAAGCGTCATGCAAAGGACCGTCTTGCCTGTAGAAAAGAGCCAATTTCTATTTATGAAGTACATCTTGGCTCTTGGAAGAAAAAAGACGAAGATGCAGATGATGGATTTTACAGTTATCGTGAGCTTGCAGAACAATTAGGGGATTATGTGGTTGAAATGGGATATACACATATTGAGATTATTGGTCTTGCAGAGCATCCATTTGACGGTTCTTGGGGATATCAGGTAACAGGATACTATGCTCCAACAAAGCGTTATGGAGATCCGGATGAGTTCATGTATTTTGTAGATTACATGCATAGTAGAGGTATTGCTGTTATTTTGGACTGGGTACCAGCACATTTCCCAAGAGATGCACATGGTTTAGCCAAATTTGATGGACTTCCTTTGTATGAACATCCAGATAAGAGAAGAGGAGAACATCCACATTGGGGAACTTTGATTTTCAACTATGCACAAAAACAGGTAGAAAACTTTTTAGTAGCCAATGCATTGTACTGGATAGAAAAATTCCATGTAGATGGGCTTCGTGTAGATGCAGTAGCATCCATGTTATATCTTGATTATGGAAAGGAAGCTGGTGAGTGGCTTCCAAATGAACATGGTGGTCGTGAAAATACAGATGCCATTGCATTGTTCCGACATATGAATGAAGTATTAGAGGAGAGAGATCCGGGTGCTTTGATGATCGCAGAGGAATCTACCGCATGGGCAGGAGTGACAGCACCAGCATCTATGGATGGATTAGGATTCTTGTTCAAATGGGATATGGGTTGGATGAATGACTTTTTACAGTTTATGCATTGTCCACCAGAATCAAGACATTACGATTTTAATAAATTGACATTTAGTATGATGTATGCTTATAGTGAAAACTTTATTCAGGCATTGTCTCATGACGAAGTGGTACATGGAAAAGGTACTTTGCTAAATAAGATGCCTGGAAATCGTGATGAGCAATTTGCAAATTTACGTACTGCTTATGGTTTTATGTATGGGCATCCTGGAAAGAAATTGTTATTTATGGGACAGGAATTTGCGCAGGACCATGAATGGAATGAAGCGGTAAGTCTTAGCTGGGGGGATTTGGCATACGAACAGCATCGCGGCATGCAAAGATATGTAAAGGCATTAAATAAACTTTATAATGATTACCCTGCTATGTATGTACATGATGGAAACGCTATGGGATTTGAATGGATGAGTTGTGATGATCGTAAGAGTAGCGTAGTTTCTTTTGTACGCCGTGGCGAGACAGCAAAGAAACAGTTGTTATTTGTATGCAATTTCCATACTAACGAATATCGTGATTATCGTGTAGGTGTACCATGTGCAGGTCACTATAAAGAAGTATTAAATTCAGATGCAGAAGAATTCGGTGGAAAGAATCGTGTGAATAGTTTTAAACCATTGAAGGCAGAAGCTGTTCCACACGATGGAAGAGAATATTCGATTACATTCTCATTGCCACCTCTTACTACGGTAGTATTTTCTTTTGATTATAAGGAAGATAAGAAGAAAAAGGTTGTAAAGAAGAAGGTAGAGTATTAAAATAGAAGAATAACTAGTGTATAATGTCGCCTAGTCACTTTTGGAAAAGAGAAGTGGCAAAGCGACATTATTCGTGTTGTGCTTCTGTCAGATGAAAAATTTTTGTTTTTGCAATAATTTACGTTGGTTGTCAGTTAAATATTTGCTGATTAGGCAAGAGGTTACAGAACGGTGGTTTGTGAAGCCTCTTAGCGGAAAGATGGTAAGTAGGTTGCAACATAATTTCACCCGAGGGAACGGATACGATTAAAATTAGAAGAGGAGATACAAAATGCGTCTTAGAAATGTAAAAGGCTCAAGAGAGACAATTGCGGCAAATGATTATGTAGTGCATGCTCCAGAGGAACAAAAGGGAAAATGGAGTGAAGTGTTTGGAAATAGCAATCCTATACACATTGAGGTTGGTATGGGAAAAGGTAAGTTTATTACAGAATTAGCCAGACAAAATCCAGATATTAATTATGTTGGTATTGAAAAATATTCTAGTGTATTAGTACGTGCATTGGAAAAAAGACCAGAGTTGGAACAAGATAATTTAATGTTTATTCGTATGGATGCAGAAAATTTGCCAGAGGTATTTGCAAAAGATGAAGTGGAAAGAATTTATTTAAACTTTTCTGATCCATGGCCAAAAGACCGTCATGCAAAACGTAGACTTACTTCTGTACAATTTTTATCACGTTATGATCAATTTTTAAAGCCAGATGGAAGAGTGATATTTAAGACCGATAATCGCCCATTATTTGATTTTTCCTTAGAACAGGTAGAAGAAGCGGGATGGATTTTAGAAAGTCATACATTTGATTTGCATCATAGTGAATATTTAGAAGGTAACGTTATGACGGAATACGAATCAAAATTTGTTGCAGAGGGAAAACCAATTAATCGTATGGTTATTTATCGAAAATAGGACAGAGTAAGAATTAGTTGCCCTACTTTTATTTGATTGTAAAAATAGGTGTGACGCTGGAGTAGCTTTTAAAATTGCTATAGGCTTCAGCATCACACCATTTTTTGTTTGATTATGTATGAACTATTCCTATTTTATAGTCACACTTGCGTTTCCTTTTCCTTTCCATAATTTTTTATATGCTGTCTTTTTAGCAGATGGAACTTTTATTATCAGCTTTTTATTGGTTCCTATGAGGGCAGTTTTGTCTACAGAGGTAAGTACTTTTCCCTTTATGGTAATAGATTTTAATTTTTTGCAATGGAGAAACGCTTTTTCTTCTATTTGTTTTACATTTTTTCCTATTACAACACTGGTAAGTTTTTTTCTTCCATAGAATGCCTTTTCATCTATTGCAATTACTTTAAACTGCTTTCCTTTGATTTTTATGGTATCAGGAATTATAATATTTGGAACTTTACTACAACATTTATTAAAACTTACAAGCCTGTTTTTTACACTAATGACCCGATACATACCACCTTTATATTCATATGACTGATCCAAAACAATGTTGGGTTCCACTACCTCTTTACTATCTTCTAAAATATTATAATTTTTTCTTTCCGTCTCCACATAGCAATAGCCTTTGCCTCTCGCCACTTCCTTTTTGGTATTTATGTCAAACCAGGCAATTCCGCCTCCATCACTTAGTTTCATGGCGTAGTAATGTCCATATCTGTCACGGCGATAGTCATATACATTTAATCCTAAGTAGACATCCGTTAGCTTATCATATTTTTTTATAATCGTGTCTGTTTTGCTATCATAGAGAAATCCCATGAACTGTTCTCCCGCATACCGATTATAAATACTGACCAGACCAGTTTCCATAAGACTACCCCTTACGTTATCCTCCTCTTGAATATATACAATTCGCATTTCTCTGCCTATAACATTAAAATCAAGGTCAAATAAAAATTTTCCAAAAAGCAAATAAGAACCAAATTGCCTACACTTTGTTGTGTCATGATAGATATTTTCATCTCGAACAACTTTTGTTAACAAGGCATCTATTTTTATATTTCCCTGCAAATCCATATATCCATAAAAGTTTGTCGTTTCATCTCTAGGAACGGTGTATCGAATATAAGGTTTCCCGTTTAGTTCCTCTAGAGAAGCAACTGCTTTTTCTCCTTCAAACACATCTCTTAGATCTGTTTCTTTTATTGTTAAAGTTTGGGTATTAATTGTATAAACCATACCGTCTTTATAAAGATAACAATCGGAGCCTAGTGTTAGTTTATAGGTGATAGTCTTTTGTGTCATCCAATTTGGTACTTCATCCTGTTTTCCCAGAAAGTTTACTTGTCCAGTTTTCATATTTAATAAAAAACTGTAATAGGTGCTGCTTGAAGAATAAGGAATATGCCCCAGTCCAATCGTAAGTAATCTTTTCTCCCGTTGTCATCACATAACCGGTATGTTCTTCACCAATCCCCAATAAATAATCCATTGTATAATCTACGGAATACGAGGCTGTATAATCTGCATAATCTACAGGTGGATTTGCTTTATACACTTTATTTTCTACTAAGCCTCTCAAATGATACTTTTCAAAATATTCTTCCTCGCAAGTATCTATCTCGCAGAATAGTGTATTGGCATTTGTGGTATATAGAGTTTTTATTTTACCTGTATATCGTTCCATACATCGTACCGTTCCGTCTTGGGATAGAATGACAACATCCAGCATTAGTACATCATTTTCTTCCAAGTCATCTTTGGACAAATTGGTCTGTCCCTCCATAACTAATGTCTTGTCCTCTTGATACACAAACGCATAATTGGTATTTCCTAAAGTTATGGTACCTTCCTCTTCCGTTTCATAACTTACTTCTGCCTGCACAATTACGTAGTAAAAATCTCATTTTGACGCCCTTTTACATAATTGTAACCAGTAAAAGATGCCACATTATCTACACAGTATCCCATTTTCTCATAATATGCTTTTGCTTTTACTTCTGCCTTTTGACAATTACCTTTTAACCATTGTGTACATGCAGATTCATAGCGGTCTAGATCCCAGGAAGTGTTATAAGGTGAATTTATCAAAGTGTGGAAAGACACAGTACCCAGTTTTTTTCCTTTTAAGTCATAATAAGTATAGTTTTTTTTGTCTTTTTTGTTTTCTTCGTATTCATCGGTATCACCTTCTTCAAAATTATAAGAAAATATGCGTACCTTTCCTTTGTACTTTAATAAAAATGGGTATTTTATGTGATTTATTTTATATTTTCCATCTACCCAGGTTTCCTTTTCTTTTTCGGATTTACAAAGGGTATAAATTCCATGTCCATTTACGTTTTCTTCAAAATCAATGGAGTTATATTTACAGGGATAGATTTCTTTTCCCTTTAAATCACACATTCCGTATCCTCTTACTGTTCGTACAATAAGTGCTGGTTTCCCCTTATAATAAGTATAGGTCCAACTTTCACCATCATTTTCCCCTTCTTTTATTTCAAGCATTGGATATTCTGTTTGTGCAATTAACTTCTTTTTCTCGTCCATTACGGCTACTGTCCCATTTCGGTATCCCACATAATATTTGGCATTGCCATGGTTCTCATCCACTACATGTGCTTCTACCCGATCCAAAGGATAAGAAGAATATACATTAAATTTCCAATCATCTGTAGCAGCTACTGCCTTTGTCTGTTTTCCCTGTATTTGAAATAAGGAACATACAAATAGTATACATAAGATACCTGCCAATAATTTTTTGCCATATCTCATACAACCCCTCCTTTTGCATTCCAGCGTAACACATGCTGTCTAATAACGATTCACCACTAAATATACCTTGCTCCATGGTCCATATACCTTTTTTCCTTTTACCTTTCGGTACATGCGAACTCTTCCTTCACATCCAAAATAATCATCAGAAATTGTTACCATGTTACTTGATGTTGTTTTTTGTTTTTTTACTACATCAAAATCCTGACTCGAGCTAAATTGATATTCATAGCCAGTTGCCATTTTATTTTTCGATATCTTTATGATTATCTTATTTCCTTTTTGCTTGATAGACGTAATCTTAGGCTTTAGAAATGCCTTTGCATTTCCCGGCAAAGCGGTTATTTCATCCGATTTATTTGTATAGAGCATTTTGCTACCCTTTTTCGTATAGGCTCTCATAGAATAGCTGTAATAATGTCCCTTTTGTACATTCGTATCTTTCCATGAACCAATGGTAGGATTTGTGATTACTGCTACCTTTTGTTTTTTCTTTCCATCTACGGAACGATAGATTTCATAACCCATACATCCAGATCCCTTTTCCCATTTTACCGTTGCTACAGAGGAGGTTGCCGCCACAGATTTTAATATAGCCTTTTTTCTGATAGGGAAAACTGTAAATTCGTGTGTTCCATAAAAGTCACCATCCATTCCGCAAATTGTTTTAGAAAACTTTGAAATAATCTTAGTTGTAGAATTCCAAGAGTAACCATCTCCTCTTATAAAGTAATCTTTTTCTTTTTTCAAAGGTTTTCCACGAAACGTCAATACATAACTAGAATTGACTTGGTTTTTTTTGAGTTGTCCAATCTTTGTAATTGCTAATCTACATTCTTTTACAGATTTTGGAAATACATCAATCTGTTTTGGATAAGTGACGGTATTTTTCTTCAAGGTACCTGTCTGATCAATGCTATAAAAACAAAGCTTTTCATTGTTTGTCGTATACCAAACTACTTTATTACCTTTCATAATAGGTTTACAGTCTGAAATATTACCCTTCTCTGAATGGATTTCTCCAATCTGTTTTCCCTCACCGTCTATAAATTCATAGAAAAGGTTTCCTGTAGGTTCATCATATTTTGTATCTGACCATATTAATAAAAACAGGTTATGATTCCATCTTATTAAATAGGGGGTAGTTGCACAATGACGGAAATGTTCATCTTTTACATTATCCTTATAATTTGTAATCCAACGTATTTTTGTTGTATTACTTTCTTCGTTTATTGAATATGTTTCTAATTCCGTTCTGTCTGTGACCGATAAATACAAGTTTTGAATGGTACGTGTGGATAATTGTTCATCATAATTTATGGATGTACCAGCTACTAAGATGCTACTATCTGAATAAGAAAAGTCGCCTAATGTAGCATGCGTTGTATTTTGTCCATATTGTCCGTCATAAGAAAAGGTAAGTAATGGACGATAACTCCCACTTAAACAATATTCCCCAGGTATTTTGCTATATCGTCCAATCATCGCTCCTCGCGGTGCTCCATCTCAGTCGGTCATTTTTTGCGGACAGTTCATACATGCTATCCTTTTCTGTTCTCTGCTCCTGCGTTTGCTCTCGTTTGATTTCTCCCTCCGTATCTTCTTGGCACAAGCAGGACAATACCTTGATGCA
>Ga0256404_1007342_pt1 | contig 17523 bp, 13 predicted proteins | sample RumenRJG_01DNA_FD_185990 | JGI IMG/M metagenome (GOLD analysis project Ga0256404, IMG submission 185990) | Bovine rumen microbial communities from Lethbridge, Alberta, Canada - RJG_01 | ecosystem: Host-associated > Mammals > Digestive system > Stomach > Rumen | place: Canada: Alberta | collected...
ATACGCAACTACATCCGCGAGCAAGAGGAAAATGACAGGATTGAGGATGGAATAAAATAGTCATAATGCCGTCGGAGGCGGCATCCAAGTATAGTGTGTTGCGAACTCCGCCATGGGCGGAACAGTACAATGCAGCGGAGCTGCAAAAATTAAACCCCCATTTGAAATGGGGGTTGATAACTAAAGTGCCATACACATAGTGTGTCGTTAAGAAAGCCATGGACAGGGCCTGTTCATGGCTTTTGTGTTCTGAGATCGGTCCTTTTTTCTTCAGCACCCTGGCAGCTGCGCTTGGTCTTTTTATACTTTTGTGATAAACTCATTGTAGAATTACTTAGTTACGAATTAGTAAATTTGGAATTAGCTATTTTGCTATTTCGATGACTATATGAGAAGATAATGATACAGTGCTGGGCATACAAGGACAAAGAGCGGAGGCACAGCTATGTTTACTGGAAGAAAAAAGGAATTAAAAAAGCTTGAGAGCATGTATCAGGAGGATACATTTCAATTTGCTGTGATTTATGGAAGGCGGCGGATTGGAAAGACAACTCTGATTTCAGAGTTTTTAAAGGATAAGAAGGCAATTTCGTATATCGCCATCGAGGGAACGATGAAGGAAAATCTGGCGGGACTTTCTTTGGCGGTCATGCGCGGCCTTTCAGACGGGAACAGCTTCCCAGAGGCAGTGTATCCTGATTTTGAGTCGCTGCTGTCGGGAATCGACCAGCGGTGCAGGGAACAGAGACTGGTCCTTGCCATTGACGAATACCCATATCTGGCGGCGTCTTATCCCGCGATATCCTCGATGCTGCAGAAGCACATTGATACCTGTTGGAAAGACAGCAATTTGTTTTTGATTCTGTGTGGCTCTTCTATGAGCTTTATGGAAAATCAGGTGCTTGGCTATAAGAGCCCTTTGTATGGCAGACGGACGGCGCAGTTTAAGATTAAACCGTTTACATTTTTTGAATCCAGAGAGATGCTGGGGCAATTTGAGCCGGAAGACCAGGCCGTACTCTACGGCGTGACAGGCGGTGTGCCGGAATACCTGAATCGGATTCAGGAGAATAAGACAGTAGATGAGAATTTACTAAGTCTGTTTTTTGACGATAACGGAATGCTGTTTGAGGAACCGACAAATCTGCTCAAGCAGGAAATGCGCGAACCGGCTTCATACCATTCGGTCATTTCGGCTATTGCTTCCGGAGCAAGTAAGCTGAATGAAATCGCTACCAAGGTAGGATTAGAGAGCAGCGCGTGCAGCAACCTTTTGACCTCTTTGATCCAGATCGGAATTGTAGAAAAGGAAAGGCCGATTACGGAGAAGGAAAACAGCAGAAAAACACTGTATCGCTTGCAGGACAGTATGTTTTTGTTCTGGTACCGATTCGTGCGTCCGAACATCACGGCGATTTCCATGGGAATTGGCGAAGCAATTTATGAAAACAGCGTAAAACCGCAGCTTGCTGACTTTATGGGAGGTATTTTTGAAGAGATCTGCAGACAGTACTTGTACCGCGCTGACGTCTATACGAAGCTTCCGTTCTTATTTGGGAAAATCGGAAGATGGTGGGGAACAAATCCGAAAGAACACCGCGAGGAGGAAATAGATATTGTAGCAATGGGTGAGAACCAGATGCTTCTTGGCGAATGCAAATGGAGAAATGACAAAACAGATGAGAAGGTTCTTCGAACGCTGGTGGAGCGCGGCGAACTGCTCCATTGCCCGGAGAAATTTTACTATGTCTTTTCAAAGAGCGGATTTGCGAAAAACGCGGAAGAGGCAGCAAGACAGTATGCGATCAGGTGCATTTCATTTCGCGATATGCTGTGACGATTTTTCCTAGTTTTTGCAGAGAACAGTTACATTTCGCGTTTCATGTCCCATGGCGAAATGCTGACTTCGAGGGACACGGGCTTTTTGCTTTCAGTGGTCGGACAGCTCCTCATGATGACCGCGGTTTTCATTTTGCAGCACCGGGTGTATCATAATCTTCAGGAGGAACATGAAATGCGCGCAAAGAAAGCAGTTGTTGCAGGCCATATCTGCCTCGATATCACGCCGGTTTTTCCGGCAAATGCACACACCCCGGATATCGGCCGTCTGCTCCGGCCGGGCAAGCTCGTTCACATGGATGGCGTCAGTGTTCATACGGGCGGGTGCGTCGCAAACACGGGGCTTGCGATGAAGATCCTCGGCGCGGATGTGCGGCTTCTTGCGAAGGTAGGAGATGATGCATTCGGCCGGATGGTCCGCGTACTGTTTGACGAGTATGAGGCGGGCGGGGACCTGCTTGAAGAGAAGGGTGGGACAACGAGTTATTCCGTTGTCCTCGCGCCGCCCGGCATTGACCGCGTCTTCCTGCACTGCCCCGGCGCGAATGATACGTTCCGGGCGGAGGATGTGCTGAAGTTCATACCGGAAGAAAAAGGAACGTTTCATGGTGAGACGAAATCACAGGCTTTCGATCAGGTTCCATCTGGTAGGGCGGCAATTGCCGGAGCTGCAGCAGAGGCCGCAAATCCGCTTCGCGGCGCATCGCTCTTTCATTTCGGATATCCGACACTCATGAAGCGGATGTACACAGATAACGGCACGGAGCTTGAAAGGCTGCTTCGTGCGGTGAAGAGTGCCGGGATCGCGACAAGCCTCGACCTTGCGGCCGTGGATCCGGACAGTGAGGCCGGCCGCGCAGATTGGGAGAGTATTCTGCGGCGCGTGCTTCCGTATGTCGACTTCTTTGTTCCGAGCTTCGAGGAGCTCTGCTTCATGCTGGACCGGCCGCACTATGATGCGCTGCAGGATGCATTCGGGAGCGATGATATTACAAAGCATCTTGACCTTGAGACGGACATTCGGCCTCTTGCTGAGAAGTGCCTTGCTCTCGGGGCAAATGCGGTGCTTCTTAAGTGCGGCGCTCCGGGCATGTATCTTCTGACATCTTCGCATATGGAAAAGGTCGGCGCAAAGCTGGAGCTGAAAGCACGGAAGTGGAATTCATTTTCGCGGTTTGAGAAGAGCTACAAGATTGATCATGTCGTCTCGGGAACGGGAGCCGGTGATACGAGCATCGCGGCATTTCTTGCGAGTCTTCTGAAGGGCATGGGGCCTGAAGAGGCGCTTGAAAATGCAGCCGCGACCGGCGCGCTCTGCTGCACCGGAATCGATGCGCTTGAGGGACTTGAGCCGCTCGAGGCGGTCCGCATGATGATTAAAAGCGGCTGGAAGAAGTATGATGATGCGTAATAATTCAGCACCCCTCGGAAAATCGAGAAAGATTACGAGCGAGAAAGCGCTCCATCCATTTTTCCCGACCCTCCGAGGGAGTGCTGAATTGCTATAAATCTGGGATAGAAGGAGGACAGATATGCTTGCAAATCTGAATGATGTGCTTCGCCCCGCGAAGGAGCAGCACTATGCAGTGGGTCTTTTCAACTCGGTGACGCTTGAGATGACGGACGCAATCTTTAACGCGGCGGAGAAGCTGAACGCGCCGGTCATCATGGGCACGGCGGAGATTCTTCTGCCGTCTGCGTCGCTCGCTGCGGTCGCGGACATGGTGAGAAACCGCGCGATGCATTCGCACGTGCCGGTCGTGCTGCACTATGATCACGGCCTTACATTTGAAAAATGCATGGAGGCCATGAAGCTCGGCTTTACTTCGATCATGTACGATTGTTCGACGGCATCCTACGAGGAAAATGTCAGCCGTCTTGCGGAGATGGTGAAGATCGCGCACGCCATGGGCGTCACGGTCGAGGGTGAGCTTGGTCACGTCGGTGATAACGAAGGCGCCGGAAAGCTTACGAAGCCGAGCGATTACTACACAAAGGTCGATCAGGCAGCGGATTTCGTCAGCCGCACAGGAGTTGACGCGCTGGCGATCGCGGTCGGCAATGCGCACGGCGATTATAAGTTCCCGCCGAAGCTTGACTTTGAGCGGATCAGTGAGATCGCCGCGGCGGTCGATGTCCCGCTTGTTCTGCACGGCGGCAGCGGTCTTTCAGACAATGATTTCCGCGAGGCGATCAGGCGCGGCATCGCGAAGGTCAATATTTTCACGGACATCAATAAGGCGCAGGTTCGTGGCATGAGGCAGGCGATGGATGCCGGCGTTACGGCCGCGTCGGACATGGTTCCGTATGAAGTCGAGGCCATTCAGAGCGTCGTCGAGACGAAAATGCACCTCTTCTCAAGCGAGGGGCATGCGGTCTGAACGACAAAAAATTTCAGATATGGTGCGAGCCCATGGTTTCTTTTGAGGAGCTATGGGCTTTTCCTTAGAATTCATGTCTGCGACAAATAAGTACACAATACATAGTTGTCGCAAATGCGACAAAACCGTATGCTTGTGAGCAGCGCTTTCTGAAGCAGACCTGTCATGCATTGATCTGGCGTCCCGCGCATCGGCGATTGCCGTGACGAATCCCGGAGTAGCTGACTAAATCCCGCTGCGGGCGAATATTGAAAGTCAACAAGATATAGACCTTCTCGTGTCTTCGGTGATAGGATAATAAGGACATATAATTATGATGAGTGGAGGAATCTGACATGTTGAAGGCCTATTTTGGTGATATGGCAGAGGCTGTATATAATACTGTGGTGTTTTTTAAAAATGATTTTGATCCACGCTGGCTGGAGGACCCGTTTGTCAGAGAGATGATTTTGGATGTGGATCGCTCAACGGTGCTGAGCAGCGGGGCGATAGACAGTCCGGTTATGGGAATAATACCGCCAACCAGCCTGTCGGGTGGGGTAAAAACACTGATTTTGATTATGAAAGAGCCTGATCGTGTATTCAATGCTTCCAATTGCGGCGATAATTGTGCGAAATGGCTGCTCAGAATGGGGCAGGATCGTGATGTGACGATTAATTTGAGACACATCATGGATTTCGGAGACGGCGATTTTGAAATAGAAGTGCTGAATGACAAGAAAATTGCTCATAATATGGATGAGTTGCTTTATCTGGCGGGGAGGTATGTCTGATTATGAGGGGAAAGTATCATATCCACGTCAGTAACAGAGCTCTTTCATTTGATTTTACACTCAGCCGTAACATAACTATTATTTGTGGCGACAGTGCGACGGGCAAGACTACGCTGGTTGATATGATCAGGGAATATGAACTGCAGGGGACTGATTCCGCCGTGCAGATTTCCTGCGAAAAGCCATGCGTGGTAGTAGAGGGAAATTCCTGGAAGCGGCAGCTCCGTGAACTCGAGTCAGAAAGCATCGTTTTCATTGATGAGGGCAACCGTTTTGTTTCTTCGCAGGAGTTTGCAGAAGCAGCGCAGAACAGCGGCAACTATTATGTGATTGTGACGAGGGAAAACCTCTATAATCTTCCATACAGTGTAACGGAGATATATGGAATAAAGAGCTCAGGAAAATATAATTCACTGAGGCCGGTATATCATGAGCTGTACAGAGTATATGGAGAAAAAGTTGACGATTCCTGCAATATATACAATACAGTAATTACAGAAGACAGTCATTCCGGATTTCAGTTTTTTAAAGACGTCTGCAGTGATACTGTGACCTGCGTTCCTGCAGATGGAAATTCCAATATTCTTGCAATGATCAGAAAGGCTGCAGCTGAAAATACGACTCCATGTCTTATCATTGCTGATGGTTCAGCGTTTGGCGCATTCATGGCGCAGATACACATGTTTATGGAGCATCGGACAGATGTGCATCTGTACCTTCCAGAATCATTTGAGTGGCTGATCCTGACATCGGGTTTGATTGATGGCAATCGAGTCAGAGATATTTTGGAGACGCCGGAGAAATATATCGAAAGCAGTCAGTATTTCAGCTGGGAGCAGTTTTTTACAGCAACATTGATAGATGAGACCAAGGATAGTTATCTTCGTTACCAGAAGTCCTCATTAAATCCGGCATATCTTCGGAAACGGGAGAAAGAAGCCATCCTTGCGGTGATTCCAAAAGCCATTAGAGAAAATTTATAAACCTTCCAGGGTGGATTTTACAGAAACGTGCATGGAAAATGTAATCAATATGGGAGGACATTATGTTAGGAGCTGTTTTCGGAGATATCGTGGGCTCTGTCTACGAATTCCACAATACAAACAGGATGGATTTTCCGCTCATTTCCCGTGCGTCCCGGCCGACTGATGATTCGATTATGACGCTGGCAGTCGCGGATGCCCTGATGCGCACATGGGGAGAGAGCGACGAGAAGATTAAAGAAGAAATTGTAAAGTCTATGCAGCGGATGGGCCGGATGTACCCGAATGCCGGATACGGAGGAAGATTCCGCGCCTGGCTTGCCGCAGAGGATCCGAAGCCGTATGGGAGTCTTGGAAATGGAAGCGGCATGCGGGTATCATCCGTGGGCTGGCTGTACCGGACGCTTGAGGATACGCTTCATGCGGCAGATCTCACGGCGGAGGTCACGCACAATCATCCGGAGGGAATCAAGGGCGCGAGGGCCATTGCCGCCTGCGTGTTTCTCGCAAGAACAGGTGCGTCAAAAGAAGAGATCCGGACGTATGCGGCGGACACGTTCGGATATGACCTGTCCCGGCCGCTTGACGATATCCGTCGGAACTATTCCTTCGATCCGACCTGCCCGGGCTCTGTCCCGGAAGCCATTCGCGCCTTCTATGAGAGCAGTAACTACGAGGACGCGGTCCGCCGGGCAGTGGTTCTCGGAGGAGACAGTGACACGCTTGCGTGCATGGCCGGGGCGATTGCAGAGGCATACTTTGGCATGCCGGATGAGCTGAAAATGAAAGCCCTGCAGATTCTGGACCCGTACTGCGGGAATATCGTGAGGCATTTCCATACGTTCTGCCATACACATGACGGTACGGTATAAATTGTTTGGCGCTGATTTTACCAAGGAGGAAGAGACTGACGGAACTGTACGAGGGAAGAGTTCTGACAGAAAATCGGCCGGGACAAGGGGCAGCTTATACGGTTCTGCTGCCGCTTTCCCGGCCATAAAAAGCATTCTCTGAAGCATGATTCGCACGGCTAAAGCAGTTGATTTTTGCCGATAGGGCATCTCTCCCAAATGTGCCAACCGCTTTCTCCTTGACCGGGCGATGCGGCTATCCTGCCCTCACACCATGTCAAACAGCACGAGGATCACCGGGAAGACCATCAGCACCCATCCTATGAGGAATAGCAGCAGATGCTTCTTCTCGCGGTGCACAGCGAAAAATTCACGGATCAGCGCGCTCGGCCAGTAGTAGGCGGCGACATGCGCGCCGACGCCCGTGCACGCAAGACCGATCCTTCTGCAGTAGCGGAGCGCGCGGTAGACGTGGTAGTTGCTCGTCACGAGGACCGTGTATTTTCTGCCCGGGCGCGCGTCGATCAGCGCCTTTGAATTCTTCAGGTTCTCGAGCGTCGTGAGCGACTTGTCCTCGAGGAGGATGTGGTCGTCCGGAATTCCGTGCTCGCGGAGGTACTGGGCCATCGCAGCCGCCTCGGAAATGTCCTCATCAGAGCCCTGTCCGCCGGACGGAATCATGATCGGCGGCGTCGGATCCTTCCTGTAGAGCGCGATCGCCTTGTCGAGCCGGTCGGAGAGGAGCTTCGAGACACGCCTTCCGCCAAGTAACCCGCAGCCGTGGATAATGACATAGTCAAAGTCGCGCTTGTGCGGCACGATCTGAAGCAGCAGCGTGTAGAACATGAACGAGACGAAGACGAGCGACCCGTACACGACGGAAAATGCAATCAGCACGAGAATGAGCGTGAGCACCGAAAGCTTCAGCGCGCCATGCTTTGTCATGGACTGAAATGCGCCCGCATAGGGCAGCAGGATCGAGAGCACCGCGCAGATCTCACCGACTCCGACGACAATACCGAGGAAGAGGGAGAGCAGGTTCTGTAGCCGCTTCCCCTCCCTCCGAATCATCTGCACGCCGTTGATGATGAGAATCACCGGCACACAGAAAATGACAAGCGCTATGACCAGCGTGATGAATGAGAATGCGGCATTCTGCCACGGGCCGAACAGGGCGCTGATCAGCGGAATCGTGCTGAGAAGCGCGATAAAGAGGAAGGCCGTGTTCCGGTAGCGGCTTCTGTCTCTCCACATGGAAAATGCGAGGATCCCCCAGAAAATCAGCGCGGGGATCAGCATTTCAAGAACATTTTTACCGTAAGCAGCAGGTGACATAAACAGAATAAGCCCCTTTCAGATATGTAATGATATGCTTAGTATACAATATCCCGGGCGTGAAAACAAAGGCTTCCAATCATTGCAGCTGAAGGGAAAGTAAAAAAGACACCTGCCCCGGTTTGTGTGAATCGGGGCAGGTGTTATGTGAAATATCAGACGTCGATCACCTCGTGGTCGATCTTCAGCTCCTTCGCGTTGAAGCACCCGATGAGGAGCGACACGCCGCCCGTGATCAGGTAGATCGCGACGAAGAGCGAAAGAAAGGCAGCCGATGTCTTCGGTACCATCAGGAAAATGACTGCCGCGATGATGTTGATGATGCTGTTTGCCATCAGCCAGCCGTTTCCGGCCGCGTTGAAGAACCGGATTTTTGCGTAAATCTCAAGCTCCTCGATACCGACCATCAGCAGATTGACGGCCAGGAGAAATGCAAAGGCCGTGAACAACTCCTCTGAGGGCGATGTAAGCAGAAGGATTCCGAGGATCACGTTCAGTATGCCGGAGATCAGCGAGCCTCCGAAGCGGACATAGATCGGAGCATTCATGTAAATGACAATCTCCGCGATTCCGAACGCAAGAATGAGAAGTGACGCGATGATTTCCATCACGTAAGCTGAGCTGAACGGAAATGCAATGCAGAGAATTCCGAGGACCAGCATCACGATGCCGACAATCGTACCCACGATCCGGGTGTGCTTCAGCTCCTTGTTCCAGTATTGGGCGGCGTCATCCAGAAGATCTTCGCCGTTGTAGTAAAACTTCAGCATAACTGCCTCCTTATCTGACGGGACTTGCGCCTGTCAATTGTTTTATTCTACATATACTGTAACAAAACGCTGAGACAAACTCCATAGATAGATTTTCAAATTTGTATAAGTTCTCTATACAAATTCTTCTGATTTTTACAAGAGCGCATTTTCTCCCGGTGCTATGATGCAGCTTGTAAACAGAGAGACGGCAAGGGCGTCGGCTGAAGGAAACTTCATCCGGCGCCCTTCATACTTTTCAGTAACTATTCAGCACCCCAGACTCGGAACGCTTCGCGTTCCTCGTTGTGGGTGGGCAGAGCAGCAGGAGAGGAGCGATTCTTATGGCATATCCGGAGGTTGATTTTCTGTATCTCAGCGAGGAGGACATGATCGAGGCCGGCGTCAGAGACATGCCGGCGTGCATTGACACAATGGAGGAGATGTTCCGGCTCATGAAAATGGGCGACTACCGCATGGGCGGGCAGAACGGCAACTCACATGGCTGCATGGTGACATTTCCGAAGACATCGCCGTTCCCGGAAATGCCGACGGACGGCCCGGACCGGCGCTTCATGGCGATGCCGGCGTATCTCGGCGGAAGGTTCGATATGGCCGGTGTCAAGTGGTATGGCTCGAACGCGGAGAACCGGAAGAAGGGTCTGCCGCGAAGCGTCCTGATGCTGACACTAAATGACAAGGACACAGGCGCGCCGCTCGCGTACATGTCGGCCAATATCCTGAGCGCGTACCGGACGGGCGCGGTCCCCGGCGTCGGCTTCCGCCATTTTGCGCCTGCAAATGCAAAGACGGCCGCGATCATCGGCCCCGGCGTCATGAGCCGGACGGCGCTCGCCGCGATCATGGCGACACGCCCCGGAATCAAGACACTGAAGGTCAAGGGACGCGGCCAGAAATCGCTGCAGGCCTTCATCGAAGAGGCGAAGAGGCGCTACCCGTCGATCGAAACAGTCATGGCTGCAGGCTCAATCGAGGACGCCGTGCGGGATGCGGACATCATTTACGCGGCGACGTCGAGCCCGACCGGTGATCCGTCCGCGTATCCGTATATCAAGGAGGAATGGCTCAAGAAGGGCTGCATGATCTGCACGACAGCTGCGCTCCGCTTCGACGAGGATTTCATAGAAAACCGCGCGAGAAATGTCGCCGACAACATCCATCTCTACGAGGCCTGGGAGGAAGAATACGCGCCAAATGCATTTAACACAATCCCGATTCCGGCGGTCCTCGCGGAGGACCTGATCGCGCAGAAGAAGATGGATCCGAAGCGGGTCGACGATCTCGGCGATGTCCTCATGGGCCGCGTTCCAGTACACAGAGAGAAGGACGAGATCGTCATTTATTCCGTCGGCGGCATGCCGGTTGAGGACGTCGCCTGGGGAACGGAGGTCTACAGGCGGGCTCTTAAGGAGGGCATCGGGACGAAGCTCAACCTGTGGAAGACGCCGGCGCTCGCGTAAATCGGAACCACAGAGTGGCCGCATTCGCCGGTGCCACGTGCTGGATGACATCGGCGTTACGTGAGGCGGCCACCTGGGCGGTTGTATCTGGGAAAAGAGATGTTTTCATAAGGAGGTGCGCGTATGAACACGAAAAAGCTGGGACTCCCGAGCGTGATTGCGACCGGAGTCGGTCTCATTGTCGCGACGAGCTGCCTGATGTCGCTCGGACAGGGCGCAGGCGCAGTCGGCATTTCATTTATCATCGCGATGCTCCTTGCCTGCGCGATCAACATCATCACGGCGCTTTCCCTCGCAGAGCTGAACGCGCTGATGCCTGACCTGACGGGCGGCCTTGCGCAGTACACGCTCGCCTCGCTCGGCCCGTTCGTCACGATCATCACGATGGTCGGCGGGTACCTGGTCTGCAACACGATCGCCGGAAGCGTCGAGTGCGCGATGTTCGGAAATACGATGGTGACGGTCTTCGGCGGGAAGATTCCGTCCTCCGTCTACTGCGTCGTTCTTCTGCTGCTCCTGATCGCGGCCAACCTGAACGGCATCGATATGTTCGCAAAGATTCAGGACATCGTTGCGTACGGCTTGATCGGCTCGGTTGTCCTGATGGGTCTCATCGGCGCGCTCCGGCTCGGGACGGGGAAGATTGTCCGCCAGCCGCTCGTCCTTTCCTCGGACCCGAAGACCGTCTTTTCGATGGTCGGCCTTGCATTTTTCCTGTTTCTCGGATGCGAGTTCGTGATTCCGATCTCGAAAAATGTCAGAAACGCGAGGAAGACGATTCCGCTCGGCATGATCCTCTCGCTCCTTATCGTCTGCGGGATGGAGATTCTCGTCGTGCTCGGCATGCACAATTACACGGACTGGTCCGCGCTCGCCTCGAGTGCGTCGCCGCACATCTACTACGGCGTCCATCTCCTCGGAAATGCAGGGCGCATCTGGATGGCGCTTGTCTCTGTCTTCGCGGTCATCAGCACGGTCAATTCCGTGATCAGCTCGCTCGCCTATATCTGCGCGGGCATGGCGAAGATCGGCCTGCTGCCAGAAATCTTCATGCACCGCAACAAGAAGGGCGCGCCGCACGTCGGCATTCTCCTCATCGGCGGCGCGATGGTCCTCATCAACGCGACGGGGCTTTCGAATACGTCGCAGCTCTCGAACCTCATTTTGATCGGGTGCTTCTTCTGGATGATGGCCTACGCGGTCTCGAACGTGAATGTGCTTATTTTCCGGGCGAGACTGCCGAAGGCGCCGCGGACCTTCCGCGTGCCGCTGGGCCCCGTTCTTCCGCTCATCGGCATCGCGGGAAATGTCTTCATGATGGGCAATATTTCCTCCGACCCGTCCGCAAGGGCGATGATCTACCGCGTTGTATTGCTCACATTTATTGTTCTCGCCGTCTACGCCGCGGTCTGGACGAAGCGCGTCATGCATTTGCCGCTCTTTCGGCCGATCCGGATCGAGCACGTCATGGCGATGGAAAATGAAATGTACGGCCGGGTGAGACGGAGGAGAAATGCGAAGAGGAAAGAGGCGGTGGCAACGGCGCAGGCGGAGTGAGAGCTGCCAGGATGGTACACGACAGAAAAGAATATGAGATGATAGTGGCAGATAGGCCGGCGCGCACGACTGGTGAATGACACGACAGACAGGCCACATGAATGATGCTGCACAACGGAAATCCCTCGCGGGTAGGAAGAAATATCCTGCCTGCGGGGGATTTTTGCTGTGTCAGGATGCGCTATTTTGGACAATTGTGCGTAAAATCAGACGCTGTAGACTTTTCCGCAGGCGGATTGAGATGAAATTGGACATGCGATTGGACAGAGAAGATGAACGCAGCTGCGTTGACGGCGGATGTCGGATTCTTATAATTATAGATAGATTTTGGTGCAGAGTTCATTGCCCGATTGTTGAAAATCAACAAAGCGCGGGAGATTATCCATTGCGGATGCCGGGCCTTGTTCCTATATGGCACACGCATTCGGGAATAGAAGTTCCGGGCTCTGCGATCCTTCAGCTTTCCTGCTCATGAAGCAGGCCTGTACCTTGATAACTGCACAGCCGGCGGGAGAAAAATTTCTGTCGGCAGTATCTTGGAATTCTCTTAAGGGCAGGATTCTATGTATCTTAAGCCCCGCGGATCCTTTGGCAGAGGACCGTGGGAACAATTGGCAGGGAGGAAAACAGGATGAAGAGAAAACGACTCCTGGCAGCGGTGATGGCTGCCGTGATGGCATCGACGCTGACGATGGGCATGCCGGTGACCGGGTATGCAATGGATCAGGGAACAGAGACAGTGGCAAATGAGCCGGAAGGAAGCAATAGCAGTGACACGGCCGTCACAAATCCGGAGCTGGATGCGGACAGTGTGCCGGAAAGTACAGATGAGAAAAGCACAGCAGAAGAGTCTGATGCAGTGAGCGAAAGTCAGGAAATGAAGCCGGACTCTGCATCGGTGGCTGAGAGCACGGAAGCAGAAGGCGGAGCCGTGGCAGCTCCAGACGCGCAGAACAATACAGTAGGCGTGGCGGAAGATAGTGAAGCGGTGTCAGAAATAAAAAAATTTGCTGACTTCAATTATGTTGAAGAACGCGGTGGATTTTTTCCGGGAATATATATTTCGAGTTACACGGGAATTGAGGCGAGTATAACAATACCAGATGCTATTGATGGAAAAACCGTGGTCGGTATCAGGGGCAGAGCTTTTGATGGCTGTACATCGCTTCAGCAGGTTACTTTCTCGAAAAATCTTACCCAGATTGGAGAGGAAGCGTTTTGGGGTTGTACAAATCTTAAAAAAATTGTATTTCTAGGTAATGATACCGAGGGTACCAATATCGGAGAATATGCCTTTGGTAAATGCACAGCACTTCAAGATGTTACACTTCGAGACTATATAACTATTGGAAATGGAGCCTTTTCTGGTTGCAAAGCACTTACACAAATCACACTCCCAGATAGCGTACATCTTGGAATAGGAGCTTTTTCAGGTACTTCGCTTAAAGAAATTACTATACCAGATACAGGGTGGGATCTTCCAGATACAGGGTGGGATCTTACGGAAACTTTTATTGATTGTAAATCACTTCAAAAAGTTACGATTTTAGGTGGAGTGGATACTGGTAATCGTACAATGAAGTGCACCTTTTTTGGTTGTACATCGCTTCAGGAAGTCTCCATATTTGACAATAATATAACTGCGATAACAAATTCGACATTTAGCGGCTGCACATCGCTTCAGCAGATTACGATTCCGGATAGTGTGACGAATATCGATGACAGTGTCTTCGAAGGCTGCACATCACTTAAGGAGATTACGATCCCGAACAGTGTGATGAATATTGGCTATTATACTTTTAAAGACTGTACATCGCTTCAGCAGATTACGATCCCGAATAGTGTGACAAGTATAGGCGGCGATGCTTTCGAAGGATGTACATCGCTTAAGGAGATTGCGATCCCAAACAGTGTAACAAGTATCGGATGGGGAGCTTTTAAAGATTGTACATTGCTTCAGAAGGCTATTATACCAGAAAGTGTAAATAGAATCGGAAGAGATGCTTTTCAGAATTGTACATCATTAACGGAGATTACAATTCCGGGCGGTGTGACCAGCATTGAATGGGGTACTTTTTCTGGCTGCAGCTTGCTTCAGCAGATTACGATCCCTGACGGTGTGACCAGCATTGGAGAGGACGCTTTTTCTGAATGCAGTTCGCTTATTCAGATCACGATTCCGGGAGGCGTGACCAGCATTGGAGAGGATGCTTTTTCTGGTTGCAGCTCACTTAAAGAGATCGCCATCCCAAGTGGTGTAACCAGCCTTGGTGGCGGAGCTTTTTCCGGATGTAGCTCGCTTAAAGAGATCACCATCCCAAGTGGTGTGACCAGCATCGAACACGGCACTTTTTACGGTTGCGAAGCACTTCAACAGATCACGATCCCGGACGGTGTGACCAGCATAGGAGCAAGGGCTTTTTCCGGTTGCACATCGCTAACTGCCATCTATTTCTATGGAAATGCCCCGGAACATAATAATGGAGATCTCTACCCAAGCTTTCCTATTGATGATTCACTGACTTTATATGTTCTGAAAGACAAATCTGGTTGGACAGTGCCCAAATGGGACAAGTGGCATACGGCATATTTTACGCCTGGAGATGAAACGAAGTCCTATGTTCCGGTCAAAAGTCTGACACTTTCTTCAGATAATTTGAAGCTGAAGGAAGGAGAGTCAACCCGGGTGACAGTAACTGTTGAGCCGAAAAATGCGACAAATCAGGGCATTACTTGGACATCCGCGTCTGACCGCATCGCCACAGTGAGCGCAGACGGGACCATCACAGGAAAGCGCGCGGGCCAGACAACTCTGACTGTCTCGGCGGACAATGGAAAGATCATTCGGAAGCTGACAGTTACGGTCATCAAACAGCCGGTTGCTACGCCGACTGCTAAGCCGACGGCGGCTCCAACGGCTGCGCCGACCGCTAAGCCGACGGCGGCTCCAACCGCTACGCCGACCGTAAAGCCGACAGTAACTCCAAAGCCGGAGCTTATACGAGGAACCCTGAGCGCCGGAAATATCGGACAGGACAAGAAGAGTACTGACATATCTCTGACTGGAGCGAAGATCCCGAACCTGAAGCAGCTGTATCTTGCGATCTGGTCTGATCGTGACGGACAGGATGATATCATTTGGGTGAAGGCGGATCAGAAAAAAGGTGGTACTTTTGAAAAGCAGATTCAGCTGTCCGCATTCAGCCCGAAGAGCAATCTGTATGACGGCACATACAACGTCCATGTCTATGCGGAGCTCACGAACGGCACAATGGAGTTTATCGGTAATACGACATTTACCGTATCGGGTCATGACAACAAGCAAACTTCGTGCAGCATGTACCGTCTGTACAATCCGAACAGCGGTGAGCACTTCTACACGAGCAACAAAGATGAACGCGATCATTTAAAGAGCGTCGGATGGAGATATGAGGGGATCGGATGGAATGCTCCGATGTCTGGAACACCGATTTACCGTCTGTACAATCCGAACGCAGGAGATCACCATTATACGGGCAGCTCAAAGGAGAGAGACAATCTCGTGAAGCTCGGATGGAAGTATGAGGGAATCTCCTGGTACTCCGCACCGGCATCGAGCGGCAAACCGCTCTATCGCCTCTATAACCCGAACTGCACGGGAGCAGGTGCGCATCACTATACGGCAAGCAAGGATGAAAGAGATCACCTTGTTTCTGTCGGATGGAAGTACGAAGGCATCGGCTGGTACGGCGTATGATTCCATCCGGTCGCGCGGCAGATAGGCTACAAGAGATGAGTGCAAGATAAGCCACACGACGGATAGTGCACGAAAGGTGGCGCACGGCGGATAGTGCACGACGGAAATCCCTCGCGGGTAGGAAGAAATGTCCTGCCTGCGGGGGATTTTTGCTGTGTCGGCGACAGCATACGGACCTTGCTCATGCTCGGATAAGGCCAACCCTGGGGTTTCCAGAGCTGCTCCGGCCGATCCGGATCGAGCACGTCATGGCGATGGAAAATGAAATGTACGGCCGGGTGAGACGGAGGAGGAATAAGCAGAGGAAAGAGGTTGTGGCAACGGCGCAGGCGGAGTGAGAGCTGTTGCAGATAATAGGCCCTACGACGGAAATTCCTCACGGGTAGGAGGAAATATCCTGATTTCATCTCGAATGTTACTGCAAGAGCAGCGCAACTCCTGATCCGGAGGATGACGAAGAAACGGCCTGGATGAAATTGCATGCCGTGCTTCCGCAAGGGAGGACAGCTGCCGAAAGACAGCATGTCCCGGCCATGCAGCTGAACCCGCCCTGGTGAATAGCGGATCCGGCCGACCGTGGGCGGTTTCTTAGAAGCTCTTCCAAATCTTTGATTTGGTGGGAGAGTTTTACTACTTGTGTTTACCTGATAAGAAGGGCAGAAGTCTTCTATTCGGACAATACTGATTTCCATTCCCTTGGAAATCCTATAAAAGAAAGCCTGATGACATCACTATACTCATCAAATAAGAGCTCAATATTCTTTTCAAAAGCTCTCCACAGTTCGCTGTTATTCTGCATGCGTTTGATTACGAGGAGGACCGGGAAGACTTTATTTATGGAACCTCGGCGGTATTTCTGATTTTCCGAATACAGGTATGGCGACTGTTTGAGCGGCATATTATACAACCTGCTGTAGTGGGCACATATGTTTCTTATTTCCACGAGAGCAAGGATCCAACTTCCTAGGTGCTTACGATTTGTATGGTATAAATCAGCTATTGCTTGCTGATCTTCATTTTTCATGATGCTGTAAAGGGATGAAAGATTACCGAAAGTAAATAACTCAACAGCGACCCATATGGGAAAATGACCTTCATACTTAATCATATGGTGCTTCACAAAGGGAACCTTCTTTTGGTGTTCACATTCCTTCCTGAAATTACTCAGGATAGCTGCATGCACGGACTCGCCAGAGCTGGTCTTTTTATCGGCAAAGTTGTTAACGTCTATATATCCTTCGGGACCATATTTAAGGGCAATATAATTTGAAATTTGAGCTCTGAGTTGTATTTCCATCTGCTCAATAACATGAATGAGCTTATTGCGGAACAGACTGTCAAACTTATAAAGCCGGTGGATGTGCCTTAAAGAAATCCCATCTATGTATTTTTCAGGATCTTCCTTTTGTGTGAGTCCGATACCATATGCACTCAGACGATAATAGTTAACTCTCTTTAAGGTCCGGATCGCTTTTTCTGTGTCATCTATGGAAAGGTTATGTACTGTGATGAGGCGTTCAACTTGCTCCTCGTAAGTAAGGGCCGGTTTTAATTTAACCATTTCAGTCCTCCAAAGATAAAAAAAAGTCCCACCGTGGTCCGCAGTACGTTTGTTGCGCAGGTGGTTTGCACCTGAGCTTCCGCCTTATGCGTGGTGGGCTCTGTCACTAACAGTGTAGCAGATTTCGGGAGATATGCAACCTGTTTTTTCTGAGGCTTCGGGCATGATTGTGGGTAGCCTGCCCCGTCTCTGACTACAATTGCATATTGCAAAAGCCACCCTGGCTCCTGTATAGTATCAGCGACCAAACATCTACTTTTATAGGAGAACCAAGATG
>Ga0256404_1007343_pt1 | contig 17521 bp, 25 predicted proteins | sample RumenRJG_01DNA_FD_185990 | JGI IMG/M metagenome (GOLD analysis project Ga0256404, IMG submission 185990) | Bovine rumen microbial communities from Lethbridge, Alberta, Canada - RJG_01 | ecosystem: Host-associated > Mammals > Digestive system > Stomach > Rumen | place: Canada: Alberta | collected...
ACGAGTGGAACTTCGTTTAGCAATTCACCCTTGTGATGCCGTCGTTGCAATGATGGATGAACTTGTTTCCAGGCAGTAGATCGAGGAATCCTTCAATGTCAGGAATTCTGACACGAAAGTATTCGGTATTTCCCGTTCAGCCTCGTATAATCAGAAATGAAGGAGAGCAAATCGTCGCAAGGCATAATACGGAATAGGAATGTGTTAATAGCAGAACGACGTGCGTTGAACGATTCCGTCAGATGCCGTGATTGATTCTGGCAGGAGGCAGAACTGGGAAGTACAACACTCTGTAACAATGGATTCGATGTACAACAAATTGACAACAGGCACATGGCATGACGTAAACGATAAACCATGGTGACAGACAGGCGATTTCAGGCAGCACCGTGACGAAACCTGCTTAATATTACACGAATACAAAGAGGCGCTTTCCCGGGCTAGATTCCGGGAGGGCGCCTCTTTGATTTACGCGGACAGTGAGCCGCAGCCGAATGCGAAGTATTCGTGTGCGGCGAGCGTCGCGATAACGAGATAAAACTCGCGCAGCGCGTTTTATCTCGTTATGGGCTTTAGCCTGTTGAGATCGAGCTCATATTTCCCAACGGAAATATGAGCCGGGCGAAACAAAAAACCACCCGCTATGCGGGTAAGAGTCAAATAGTTATACAATTGAGATCACCTCTTTCTATAGTAGAGGTGTCCAAGCCGCTATTTTAAAAGAAAGAGATGATCTCATGGCGAACCAGACGAATGGCCTTGCACATACCAAATGGCTGCGTAAGTACTATATCGTGTTCACATCAAAGTATTGGCGAAAAATCATTTACAATCAATTATTCTTGCTGCAAAAAAACATTGACAGATAGAGCCATACATGTTAATGTATCCGTAATAGATACAAATACAACACCAGTAAAAAATGAGGGAAGAAATGAACACAGAAATTATTAGAAATAGAAAGAGCGTACGGACCTATAAAGAGCAGGCAATTCCGGAGAAGATACTGGATCAGGTGAGAGATTATCTGGAGCAGGACACCGGACTGTTTGAAGTACCCATTACCTTTTCCGTTTTGAATGCGCGGGAAACCGGGGTCAGTAGTCCTGTGATTCTTGGAGCGGATACCTATGTTGCTGGAAAATACAAGAAGCAGAAGAATGCTGAAATTTCATTCGGGTATGCTTTTGAAAAGTTTATCCTTTATGCGACTTCCCTTGGACTTGGGACAGTATGGCTTGCAGCAACGATTGATCGCAAAGCATTCGAAAAGGCTGTTCACCTAAAGGATGATGAAGTGATGCCCGCAGTCACTCCCCTTGGATATGCTGCCGAAAAACGATCCATCCGTGAGAGTATGATGCGAAAAGGAATGAAATCTGACAGCCGCCTTCCGTTCAAAGAATTGTTTTTTCATGACAATTTTCAGAATCCATTGAACGAGATTGATGCGGGGGTATGGCAGCTTCCGCTGGAAATGGTACGTCTCGCTCCTTCTGCTACGAACAAGCAGCCATGGAGAGTTGTTGCAGAAAAGGATCAGGTCCATTTTTATGAAAGGAAGACGAAGGGGTATGCCAAAGAAGCTACCGGAGATATTCAGAAGGTAGATCTGGGAATTGCACTCTGCCATTTTGAAATAGCTGCTGAAGAAAGCGGCTTAAAGGGCAAATTTATACAGTCGGATCCCGGTATCATGGCAGCAGAAGACTCAGAGTATATTGCGACATATAGACTGGAGGGATAATCGTGGACACTAAATTTTCGTCGGCTATCCATACGTTGATTCTGATTTCTGAATCAGAGACGCCAATGAATTCCGATCAGATTGCGGAAAGCGTCGGCACAAACGCAAGCTATATCCGGAAACTCACCACGAGGTTGAGTAAAGCCGGAATGATCGAGGGGCGCCGGGGGGTCAGCGGTTTCCGGCTTGTCAGGACGCCGGAAGATATTTCTCTACTTGATATCTATAAGGCTGTCATGGAGACAGACAATCTGCACCTGTTTGATCTCCATCAGAACCCGAATGATGCCTGTATTGTCGGTCATAATATCCGGCCGGTTCTCGGAGGTATGTTTCGGGATATGGAAGAAAGTGTAGAAAAAAGATTACAGGGTATGACGCTCGCAGACTGTATTGGCAACATGCAGGAATATATCAGGAAGAATAACAAGGAGACCATTCATTGAAAGCAGCAGTTTTAACTCATTATGACAAAAAGGGCACAGATCTGGAAATTCAGGATATTCCGGTACCTGTCCCGGAGGATGATGAAATTCTTGTGCGTATTATGGCAGCAGCCGTAAATCCGCTGGACAATATGATCATCCGCGGGGAAGTAAAACTGATCGTGCCCTATAAGGTGCCGCTCATTATGGGAAATGAATTTTCCGGAGTGGTTGAAAAGGCCGGAAAGAAAGCAACACGTTTTAAAGCCGGTGACCGGGTTTACGGCAGAATGCCGCTTAAAAAAATCGGCGCATTTGCGGAATATGCCGCAGTGAAAGAATCTGCTCTGGCTCATATTCCGGACAATCTGTCCTTTGAGGAGGCGGCAACAGTTCCACTTACTGCTCTTACAGCGATGCAGGCTTTCGAGATTATGCAGGTTAAACCGGGAGAATCCGTGTTCATTTCCGGAGGAACAGGAAGTCTCGGTGCGATGGCGATCCCGGTAGCCAGAAGTCTTGGACTGCATGTTTATACAAATGGCAGTGCGGAAAATGAAGAACGTGTACGAAAACTTGGTGCCGAAAAATTCATCGATTATAAAAAAGAAAGCTACACCGAGGTATTATCCGATGTCGACCATGTTCTTGATACGCTTGGCGACCGTGCGCTTCCTGATGAATTTAAGGTGTTGAAAAAAGGCGGCAGTCTGGTATCTCTAAGAGGACTGCCAATTGGCAGGTTCGCAAAAAGAAGCAGGATGTCGCTTGCTAAGAGAATACTTTTTCAGGCTGCCGGGAGGAAATACGATAAAATGGCGGTGACAAAGAACCAGACCTATGATTTCCTCTTTGTACACGAGGATGGGAATCAGTTGAAAAAGATAGCCGGCCTGTTTGACAAGAATCATCCGCTGGAAACTTCTATTGATGCCGTATTCAGTTTGGATCAGGTAAATGAAGCATTGGCTAAGGTAAAGCACGGCGGTTCTAAAGGGAAAACAATCATTAAAGTTCATGAATCTCGGAGCACGAATGGATAAAAATGCGGAATCCGCAAAAATGTCACAGGAAGCGTTGATAATCAGGATCAATACTATGTGCTATTGGGCTTTTAAAGCGTAAAACATACGACAATCAGTCCAAGCATTATTTCACAGACCTGGGCTTTCGAAACGCCAGATTAGATTTCCGCCAGGTCGAAGAAACGCATGCGATGGAGAATACCATTTTCAATTAACTGAAAGCCAGAGGATATAACGTCGATGTAGGTGTCGCTGTGATGAATGAATCGTTTCAGAGTTCTTCAACACCTATTTTTCTGAAAAATCCCCTTGCCCTGTACGGAATATCTTTGTATAAACAAAAGTAGGAAAACCCAACTTTCCTACTTTTTTTCAGTAAGTCCGATTTCCGGGCAGTGAAGGTAAAAGAATGCTCGGCTGTTCCGAAGTCCAAGAAGCTCTTAAAGTTCGTTCTGGACGACGGTACAGGCACGGACCGCGTGATTTTAAGCGGTATTCACGCCTATTACGAGCCGGAAGAGCTGGTCGGAAAGACCCTGATTGCCATCACGAATCTCCCGCCGAGAGCCATGATGGGGATCGACTCCTGTGGCATGCTCCTGTCCGCAGTAAACGAGAGAAACGGCGAGGAAGAGCTCCATCTTCTGATGGTGGACAACCACATCCCGGCCGGCGCGAAGCTGTATTGATCCGGGGAAAATCACGGCGGAAACCTGCGGATTTTACAACAAATCCAAGCCAATTTTTTGCAGTGACACCGGATTTACAACATTTGTGCAACAAAAAGTCAAATGACGGTACATCGTAACAGATGACAGTATAAAGTAGAGAGTACGTCCCAGTTCCAAAAACCTTCAAGGCACTCCTTTTCAGAATCAATCTGAGAGGGGGTGCTTTTTTTTTCGTGCAAACAGCAGGAAAAGAGGCTGAAAAGCCTTTTATTCCTGTTTGAATAGCAGCCAGATGACGCAGATGCGTATGATCCGTGCATCTGCCCACAAATGCGGGGTGGAAAGCGTTAACGAGAAGTGCCCGGTCTGCAGAAGCGATATCACACTCTGCCAGGGTACAGAGCCGGAGAAAGCAGAAGAAAGCACGAAAGCAGCGACGGAATCTGTGCCGGATCCGGACGCAGATTATCAGGAGGGCGAAGAGGAAGATTATCTGAAAGATCTTGAGGAGGATGACGGCAAACCGGAAGAAGCCGTTGGAGCCAGGACAATGGTTCAGATGTCTGAGAAAGGACCTTTCTCTATCCATAGAGGATACTGGCACAGGGAGAAGTATTCATTGTTCTCCTTGACATTTTATTCTATGTTCGATTTGTGCGCATGATCGGTTGAGGACGCAAATTATGACCTCAAGTTAAGATCCGAAGTTTGATATCTTTCAACGACTGCCCTATGAGGTGTGTCACTTTAGTCTCAGGGGCGCCGGTTCTGAATTGAATCAATTCCTCGACTTTCCAGAGACGGTTCTGCTCATTGACTGCTGGAAGGATCAGGCATCAATTGATGCGCATCACACTTCTCCGATGATGCAGACCATCTCGGAGCTTCGTGAGAAATATGATCTTCATATGACAGTGGAGCGTTATGTCAGCGCGGAGACAATTGAATCGGATGACCGGTTTATCCGAAGACAAATCAGAATTTTACGGAGGAAATTCATAAAAAAAGAATTTTTAAGTGTTGAGAAAGATGGTTTTTACGGAACCTATTATGAAAATCCCAAGGAAAGCGTATGGACGAACGACTTAAAGAGAGACCGCATACTTGTGATTATGAAGCACTTGCATACGAACACGGAACTCATTTTGTATTACCGGAATCATTACTTCGTATCGCACTCCCTGTTGGGCTTAAATTTATATTACGATTCATCTTTAAGGCGGCGAAGGAGTATCCTGATGAATGTGAGGCAACTCGTAAGGATATTGATACAAGACTTTCTATCGCATTAGCTGAATGGATAAAGTAGGTTCAAACATACAAATTTCAGTTTACCGAAGCAAAGGGATGACGCACTTATCTAACACCAGATTGCTGATTTTATGGCACTTGTCGGACCCGTTCTGTCCGTTTTTGGAGGTGATTTGACGGAAAAGCCTTGCTTCACGGGAAAAAGATTTTCAAAAAGTTTATGTCACGGGGTTGACATTATCGGGATCAGGTAAAACAAGATTCGTCCTGAAACCGAACATTCTTCAGTGCTGCTCAAAGAAATATCCTGTCTCTTTTGTGGTTACGGATCCGAAAGGGAGTATCGTCAACGAATCCGCCCACGCCCTGGTGGAAAATGGCTATGAGATCCGGATCATCAACACGATCAACTTCCATAAGTCTATGCACTACAATCCATTTGCCTACATCCATGATGAGAAGGACATTCTGAAGCTTGTTACGACATTGATGGCCAATACAAAGGACGAGGGAAACGGTGGGAATCCGTTCTGGGAGAAGTCGGCAAAACTGCTTTACACGGCACTGATCGGCTACATTCATTATGAGGCACCGATGGAAGAGCAGAATTTCACAACACTTCTTGAAATGCTCAACTCCATGGAGGTTCGAGAGGATGACGAAACTTTTAAGAATCCGGTGGATCTTCTCTTTGATGAGCTGGAACAGAAGGAGCCGGATCATTTTGCAGTCCGCCAGTATAAAAAATACAAACTGGCATCAGGGCAGGTGAGCAAGTCTATACTTATTCATCTGCTTTTTTCGGACAGTGGATATATAGCAGCGATATATTGGGCTGCTTCAGTCGCCTTATTCAGAAAGGACCTCAGCAATATATCCCCGTACCGTTTCATAAACATCTTCAAATGCAGGCTTGGAGACATCTCCGCCAAACCGGAACTTATTATAGGCATGCCGCAGTTCATCGGGCTTGTTTAAGAAGCCTCAAATGATCCGAGGGTTCTTCCGCTGTCTTTTACTGCCTGAAGAACTTTTTGCCAGTCGGGAGTATACACCTGTGCCGCGTAATACAAATCGATCAGGTCTTTTACTCTTCGGAATACTTTATCGCCAGATATAACAGAAAGCTTATCTGCCAGCATAGGCAGCAGAGTTGAACCTCGGAACCGTATTTCCGCGACCTCGTAGATTTTTGTCTCAACTGCAGGACGGTTTACGTCGATATCCATGGTAAACAGGATTTCACCGGAAGCTGGCTCGGACAGTTCAAAACCTGCCGAACGGCCCTCGCCGTACATCCGGTATAGCCTGAAATTCAGATCGATGCTGCTGTTTCGGAGGGCTTTTTGAATGGATTCCTCCACCTGTTCTCCGGAGGACCATTCATCGGAAGACCAGTTTGCATCGATATCGACGGTGTGACGGGTGTCATCCGTGAAGCCGGCTTCCATCAGACAGGCTTTCAGGACCATAGAGCCCTTGAAGCTGATGTGGATCCCGCTCTCATAGATGGCTTTCATAACAGTTTACATAAGTTTTTCTTCTGCTGAAATCTTCATGCCTGTCCCCCCTTAGCTGTCGTAATAGGACTTGGCGTCCTCCGCCAGTCTTTCAAATGCTTCCTGGTATTCTGGGGGTATGGATAGTCCTTCAAAGCTTTCTCCGTTGGAAAAATAATAGCGGCTGACAGCTTCGGTTACTCCCTGCATATCCAGGATAGATTCATTGGCAAGTGCATCTGATATCGTCCGGTTCAGGTCGGTGAATCTCAGGCCGTTCTTCTCAAGAACACAAAAGGGGCTTACCTTTCTTCCCAGCACAGCCACACCATTAAAGCGATTCAATGATTCATCGCCGTATACCCATACAATATACTCATTATTTCTTCCGCCGAAGCTGCCCTGACACATCAAAGCCTGATCCAGGGCAAAAACGACATCCTCACCGATGCAATCCCGAACGGCTCTCAGCCATGAGAGGGATCCGATGTAGTTTTCTCTCCGGGGAAGGTCGACCTTCTTCGGATCATACTTTGGCAAAGAAGAAGTCCTTCTGTTGACCAGATCTTCCCTTACCTGACGTTCCAGCAGGCGCACGATGTATTCAGGAGGCTTGCGGACCCCGGTTTCCCAGTTCTGAATGGGATACGATAGCGGTCAGCGAATTCACTTTGGGTGTCACCCAATTCCATCCTCATTTCACGTATAGTCATGACCATTCCTCCTTATTCATATCAATACACCCAATGGGTGCATTCGTTAAGAAGGAAGAACGAAATGAGTAAGTTGATTCTTCAATTGGTGATTGTATTGACGTATACAATCGTATAAATTGGAAATATAAGTGATTTTCTGTACTGGCGGGATTGAGAACGCAACAGTATGACCAAACGGTATACTGAAAGGTGAAAAATGAAAACGGAATTATTGATAGTTTCATGCCTGATCGCTGTAATGTTAACAACAAACGGCTGTGCGATCCACAGCCCAAGTGTGAAGAACAATGAGTCAAACCTGAGTACCAGCAATCAAAATAATACGGAGTCGGAGGATAACGATTTTTCTGACACAGCAGAATCTCCTATAAATAAGAACTTTTCGTCTGTCCCCGATTTCTTATATGGTTATTCTGATTATGGTACATACAGCACGCCATCAAGGATCTCTAATCCGGATCAATATGATGAGATAGATATTTCTGCAGATAATAACTTGGATTTTCCTGAATCATCTGTTTTGGCTGTCATTATTCATAAATGGGGTTTCTCTCCATACCTTATGGAGCAAGAGAATGCTAAAATCGAAAAATTATTTAAACTGCTGAAAGAGGTGAAGATACAAAGGGAAGAGGGTATATCACAAAAAGGGGATCCAGAACAGGATTCTGAAATTTCCGTTGTACTAGTGACAGGAAGCGCGAACTACGCATTGGTTGAATTGCGCAGTTTCAAAGACGATTCTATTTACATTCGCATTAATCAGGAAAACATGAGTGATGCTTTATTATTATCGGCAAAGTCCGAGGAACTCCATACCTATTTACGCGAAATATGCGGTATACAGAGAGGAGACATTCAGTTGCTGTCGAACGCAGATACTATTATGTATTTATCTGCGGATGGTGCGTGGGTGACACTGCCGGATAATCAGGTCGGAAAGCTGAAATCAATGACTGATGGTATAGAAGAGATCCCAAATTATTCTACAGGGTGCCCGTTTGAACTGAAATTAATAATAGAAAAAAACGGAGAAAAGTATGATGCAGCCATTTCAACAGACAGCTGCGGAATAATAATTATTGGAGATCAGACATATCAGTTAGAAAAATCACAAAGAGATGCTATCAGATCATTTTTTGAAAATGTTTCCTGGGGTGGTGGTTAAGTATGACTTTATGTCGTTTTACGGGATTGGGGAGCTCTTTGAACGTGGGGCATATGAGAAACCCAAGAGAAGAACCTCGGACTATATCTTCTGTGATGTAGAGTTTGAAGCCGGAGGGAAAACGTATTGCTATCTGGCGGACGATGATACTTACGAAGTGAACGACACTGTGCTGGTTCCGGCCGGACGCGATAATCATGAAGCTATAGTAAGAATCGTTTCAAAGAACCATTATTCTGCAGAAGATGCATCATTACCGGTGGATAAAGCGAAGCATATCATCAAGAGGATTGATGAGGATGAGATAGATGAGTATCTATCCATGGAATGAGGCATTGATAAATGAGTTCAATCGAAATCAAGAAGATTGGTATAACAAAACTTGATACTGATGCGGTGGTCAATGCGGCAAATACGGGGCTTTGGGAAGGCGGTGGAGTATGTGGATATATTTCCCACGATGCCGGATTCAAGGAAATGACTGCAGCATGTCAGAAGATAGGTCATTGTGATGAAGGATCAGCGGTTATCACTCCCGGTTTTAAGCTTCCGGCAAAATATGTGATCCATGCAGTAGGACCGAAATGGTCCGGCGGAGAGCATAGCGAACCAAAGCTTCTGTATAGTGCATATAAGCAGTCTTTGTTGCTTACAAAAGAGAATGGTCTGCATTCCATAGGGTTTCCGTTAATATCTGCAGGAATATTCGGATATCCGGTGGATAAAGCTTGGAGAAAAGCTATCCAGACCTGTAATGACTTTATTCAGAATAATCCCGATTATGATATCAAGATTATCTTTGCGGTATTGGATGACAAGATCCTTGCGATTGGTGAGGAAACACTTAAGGAAATCGTGGGAGACGAAAAGATAGAAACAGGAGAATAACAATGACAAGAAATGATCTGTACGATGTGGCATTCCGCTATAAGAAAGCAGGACTTTGGAAGAAACTTTGGGATAACGATGTATTTGCGGTGCAACTGAAGAGCGGAGAAATTGGTTATATCAGCATCATGGGTCAGTACGGTGAATATAACGCTCTGGGGTTATATATTGGAGAGGAAGGCTTCGGTTCATATCGTATTATGGCGAATGCGGGTGGACCGACCGGTTCTCCGTTTAAAGATCATGAGTTGCTTCTTCAGCAAAGATGTCTTCAGGCGGCATTGGAGATAAAAGAAGATCTGATGCCTGAAGAGGTTGAAGAAGTGCATGCTTATGCAAAGGTAAACGGCATTAAGCTTACCGGCAAGAAAGCATATCCCCAGTTCATCAAATATGAGCCCGGATATCATCCTTGGAAGGTCCAGACGGAAGAAGATACCAATGCTCTGTATGAAGCATTGCTGGCTTCCTGCTTGCTGGCAGAAGTACTAAAAACAGCATCTCCCGAGTCGATAGGGATCACTTCGATACATCCGGACACGGAGGAGGTTCCATTGTTTGAAGTGAAGGGAGAAAACCTTGTTTCACTGGGGTTCACATCCCTTCCCGGAGATATAGAGGTTCATTACGCTCCTGTGACAGCGGAGAATCAGATCGCACTTGCGGCAGTAAAGAGGCTTCCCAGGAAAGGTATTTGGGAAACGGAACTCCTTTGCATGATGGAGCCGGTGCAGAATTCACCGGAAGAGACACCTTATTATCCGATGCTTCTTCTGGTAGTGGAGAGCAAAAGCGGATATATGCTTCCGGTACCGCTTGTAGATCATGCGGAAAAGAATCCGCAGGAAGTATTGCAGGCTTTTGCAAATGCCTGGAAAAGCCAGGGCAGTTATCCTAAGGAATCAAGAATTTTACTGAGGGGCAGATCGTCGGGAGAACGGATTCTCTCGGAAAGTGCTACTTATAATCAGAAACGAAATTAGGCGTGCATGCCACGCATAATAACAACTAAATGAGGGCTTCATGATATGGGGCATGACCCACCGCGGACGCATGAAAAGATAACCGGTAAAACGGATTCTTTTCGTGCGTTTTGTTTTCCCTTTTTCCGGTTCGCCCGGAAAGAAGGAGAAGATGAACATATCTATTAAGGAAGAAACATTAGGACAGAGGATCAGGGCACAGCGTATCAGACTTGGGATGACCCAGGAGGAACTGGCTGGGATTACTTTTATCCACAAGCCTACCATATCGAATTATGAGAATGACAGGATCGATATCAAGAGCAGTGCGATTGCCGAGCTGGCGAAGGCTCTTGAGACAGATCCGAACTGTCTGATCCTTGGAAAGAAGAGGCAGCTGATACCGGATTTGCGGCTGAGGCTGAAGTTCTACTCTCCAAAATCACAGATTCTAAGATTCAGGAGTTGCTGCTGAAACAGATCCGGGCGCTGGTGTAGGCTCACATTCTTCCAATTAAAAAGTTGATATTCTTCCGATTTAAACATTTAACGTGCGCGAAAATGATGAAATTCAAAAAACGCACACGTTAAATACTTAAAAGTCTTTACCTTTTCTCATGAAGTCCACAAGATTAATGTGTTCTATACCATTGCGCTTCTGAAGTAGCGAATCGGCAGTGGCAACATATTTGGGGTAATTGTCTTTTATAGATTCAAGAGGTTTGTATTCGCGGTCTTCCGTATCTTTGGACAGTGCGATTGTATAAGCAACCTGGACATAGGAATAACGCATCTCATTGTCCCTAAGGATAAAGTCGCATTCCAGTCTCCCGATCCTTCCGACACTTACAGAGTAGTCGTGGGATCTTGCGTATATATATGTGATGTTTTCAAGGACGGGACCGAAATTTATCCTATTATCGGTGTTTTGGACATAATAAAAACCGGTGTCGGACAGGTAGTATTTTTTCTCTCCGCTTAAGGATTTTTTCGATTTCATGTCAAACCTTGGACATTCATATAGAATCTTAGCATCCAGTAAGGCTTTGATATATCGTGCTATTGTTGCCTCACTGATTGGGGTCCCGGTTTTCTCAATTGCTTTCTTAAGACTTTTCAGGCTTGTTGTTGCACCGAAATTATTAATGATATATTTTTGAACGGTTTCAAAAGTGCTTTTATTGCGGATTTTCAATCTTCTTCTGATATCCTTTTCGAAGATTTCATCGATAACGCTTTGTACATATCTGCGTTTTGCAGCCATATTATCAAGAAGGATCGTTCTGGGAAATCCGCCTTCCAATATGTAGTTCTGTAACTCTTCCTGACGATCCGGTGCGATCTCTTTTCCGTAGAACTTCTTAATGTCTTCATATTCCTCGAAAGAAAGCGGAAACATCTCAAATTCGATATATCTTCCGGTAAGTTTTGTCATAAGCTCACCGCTTAAAAGATATGAATTTGAGCCGGTAATGAAGATTGACCACTCATTAGTCTCGCGAAATCCATTCAGAACAGTCTCAAACCCTTCTACATTCTGTACTTCATCGATAAAAAGATACTTTGTACCGTTTATATCAGAAACCGATTCGATCAATTGTTCCAGCTGTTCCGGCTTCAGGATCTTGTTGTAATCCTTACTGTCGAGATCAAAATAAATAATATTCTCTGACGGAATTCCGGATTCCTTAAGTTCGCAGGCAATCGTCTCCATAAGGCAGGATTTTCCGCATCTTCTGACTCCGGTGATTACCTTGATAATATCAGTCGCATGATAAAAGCCGCGGATTTTTTTTAAGTAGTTTTCTCGAGGGTACCAATCCATATCATCATTCCTTTCGAAGGTGTTTTCATTCATATGCTATCAAAATCAGACATCAAAATCAAGTTTAACGTGCGCGATATTGCAAAAATATCAGAAACGCCTACGTTAAAACCACTTACTTTTTACATAGAGTTCCGTAGAATGACATATGTAAGCAAGAGGTGACGCAAGCCGGCAAGCCAAGCCTCCAAGAAACTTTATGGAGGTGCGAACATTTGCATTACAGAAGAAAAGTTAGTGGAAGCCTACGGTAATTCGAATCCGCATGAACGCTTTCTGCTGATTTACAAGAACTACAGCGTGTTTCCACAGTTGGTTGACTGCTATGAAACAGGGCTCTTTAACCGGATCCTTTTCGAGGTGGAATACAACAGACGAAAGAAGAATGACGATGACCTGGGCGTGAGAGTTCAGACAAGTTATCGCAGCGATCCGACAGCTGCAAAAGCAATTGAGCATATTATGATCCGGGATGCGATTGAGGAATGTAACTTTTCCGGAAATATCCTGAAGGAAACGGATACCCCGGAAAAACATAAGCATGATATCCTCACGATCCATATGATAAGACGGGAATTTGAAGTCTTTTACTCAGCGCTTAAGGCGCTTCCGGCGAAGGAACATGACATTGTTTATACCTTCATCCATAAGGATCGAAAGATCCTGGAGATCGCGGAGGATCGGGATCTGGCTTATCAGATGGTGAAGAACCTGATCGGCGACATCAAGAAGTTATTGGAAAGCAAAACAGTCCCTTATTTCAGGGAAACATGATGCCAAGATGCTCTATGGTCTGATGCTGGATCGGATGTCCCTGTCAGCGAAGAATGGCTGGATAGACGCGGAAAGCCGTGTCTATATCTATTTTTCCATAGAAGATACCATGGATCTTCTGAGGATTGGCAGGAATAAAGCTGTGAAAATCATGTCCGAGCTGGATGAGAAAACAGGCATCGGTCTCATCGAGAGAAAACGTCAGGGACAAGGGAAACCGGCGCTGATCTATGTGAAAAACTTCTGGAAAGGAGATGGAAAAAGCGGTTCAGAAGTTTACATTTCAAACTTCAAGAAGTCCCGAAATCAAACTTTTGGAAGTCCCGAAAGTAAACCTATAGAAGTCCCTTCTGGTATTCAGCTCAGAATCTACAAACTTTATTTCCTGCACTGAAAGACAGCAATGCTTTGCACATGGCTTACCTTAGCTTCACTGTACATTCCGGAAAGCCTCTTCTGAAGGCTGTTTACTGTTTCAAATGGCGGTGTAAAAAAACCGGGTCGGACATAAAAGCGACGGATCATATTGTCTGTATGCCTGTTCGCCTGCTCAACATAGAAGCATCCTGTAAGGATTCCGCCGGGCTTCAGGACGCGATGCGTTTCCTTGTATGCCGCCTCTTTATCCGGGAAAGCATGAAAGCCATTTAATGATACAACCACGTCAAAGGATTCATCCGGAAATGGCAGTGCCCCGACATCTCCCCGTTGAAATGTTATGTTGATAATCCGCATTGCCTCTGCACGCTGTTTTGCCGCCGCCATCATCTTTTCAGAATAATCCAGGCAGGTTATATCGGCATTCGGCAGTGTTTTGAAAACCGGCATGGAAATAACGCCTGTGCCTACCGGCACCTCGAGAAGCCTGCCCGAAAAGCCGGCGGGGATCGCTTCCAAAGCCATGGCTTCATATTCCAGTGCGTCCTCCTTTGTCATGCCCCAGACGTGCCTCAGCATCCACCTTCCGATACGGGTGGTCCCAAGCATCTGTCCGTCATAAAAGCTGTGCGCTTTCCCTAAACCCTTATAGGCTGATTTGATTTCATCTTTCCTGCTCATAGCATCATGTCTCCTTGCATTGATATCATCGAATTGGCTTCCTTTGTGCTCCACGAATGTTGGCATAATCATCCGTCTGCAGGCAGGCTACAGGCTTTACCACTTCCTGATTTCATCCGCCAACAGAGCATCGAGTTGCTTTCTGCTTTCCTTGCATTCTTTGCCATTCTTTCTGCCTGAGCGGAAGAGTTTAACAGCGAGAGCAGCGATATCAAGAGGCCCGATTCTGCCGGCGCTGTACGGGAGCAGCAGGTGTGTGCCGTATGGATAGATCACAGCTTCGGCTTCTGATGGATGGGGAAGAGAAGCAAGTCTTTGATCCATGCGCATGGCATATTTTTCCGATTCCCACATGGAATCATCTGCTGCCGCAATGATAAGCAATCTGCCGTGAATTCGTTCAATTGGGATGAAACAATTCTCCGGAACCTCCTGTTTTTCCGCATGCTGAAATAACTCCCTGGAGCGCAGTTCATGGTGCTTCTTACAGCTTTTCACAATCCTGTTATAATACTGATGTTCTGTAAGCTCATAGGGCAGGTATGGCAAGGCCTCTCCCCGGAAAGTAAATGCGGATTTGCCACAGCACCATTCACTCATGCCTTCCTTTTTCCCTTCTTCAAAGCCTTCCATGACGATATCAATTGCTTCACAGGCAACGGTTAGCGAAATGTCCGGATACAGGGAAGCAGCCATCAATGCTATATTGCCGCCAAAGGAAATTCCATAAACGCCGATTTTTTTAATTCCCCGGGCTTTTAACCAATCAATCGCTCTCCCCAAATATTCGAGCGGCCATTCGTGCAGACCGTCTCTCTGCGTATGATCCTGCCATTTTCCGAGACCGAGAGAACAGCAGCCATGTTTGCCAAACCACCTGGCAAGGACTTTGTTTACGATATTATTTCCCTCTGAATCAACCAGTGTGATAACACAACGATCAGACTCCCCAGATGGGAAAAACCAACCTTCAAAATCGTTCGTTTCCAATTTCGTATGGATTTTTTTCATATTGCTTTGTTCCCATTCCTGTAAACAGAAGAGCAAATAGAAGCAGTTCCAAAATATTATCCTGTATCAGACCGAAGTTTGCCTTCGCTTTCTCCTCAGTGTCGTCTGCTTCGTCATATCCGTCAAAGGGCGCGGTTAGACCGATAGGCGTCTGTCTTTTTTTCATCTACTGCGGATTGTCCATCCTGTCGCCTACGACCCAGTAGTCACAGACCGCATCGCCGCCTGCAATGGTGTGTTCTCTGTGCAATTTCCCATGCTGATACCCAAACATCACAGAATCGGTTGCGCACAGGGCGGGCATGATCTCACCCAGTCCCTTGCCGGTCAGATAGCTGCAAATCGGGCAGAGTGAAAAGTAATAGAAGCTACCGTCCCGGTGCAGGTTCTCATCGAAATGAACCTTCCAGGTCGTGGGATACCTTTTGCCGTTTCCGGCATCGTACCACTTCTCATATTTTTTCATGTCGCAATACCACTTGTCGGGCGACTTGTTCATGTCGGTCACACTGAAAAAGAATCTGAACTTTTTCAGCACATCGGTCATGACGAGTCCCATATCCTCCGCCGTGAGTTTTTTCTCCGTGCCGAGCCACGCACCCACAAAGACGTAGGCGAAATAGGCGTTGGATGCCATCGGGTTGTCACGCCCCAATTCCGGTGCGTCGGCAACAAGGGTGGGGTATTCTGCCTTACCTTTATGAATAGCCTGATCCGCAAGTCCTGTGCCGAAACGCTTTTTTATACTGCACTTGATCATTGGCGCAAAGAGTGACCAGTAGAAATTGTTTTGTTTCATGATACTTGCTCACTTTCTTGCCACTATCGTGATCCACGGTTTTTTCGGATGATGGTCGGTAGTGATCTCCGAAAAGCCTGCCCTTTTCAGTTCATCCTCGATCTGCCGCGGGGTATAACAGATCATGCCATCAATGATATTCTCGAATTTCTTTCCGGCGGCATCTTTGCCGTCGGATTCGTTGCAGATGAGGAAGTATCCTCCCTGCTTCAAAATCTTCGCCACCTGCGCAAAGCATCTTTCAAGCCCCGGCCAGAAGTAAATTGTCTCAAAGGCGGTGGCAAGGTCGTAGCTATTTTCTTCGAATTGCAAGTCCGACACGTCGCCTTGTTGCACCCTGCAGCGTCCGCTTCCTATCATCGCCTTGTTATATTCCGCTGCTTTCTCAACGGAAAGCGGAGAGTAGTCGATCGCTGTCAGCCTGGCATCCGGATAACGCTTAAGCAGTTCTCCGGCGCCCCGCCCCGCCCCACAGCCAAGCTCAATGATTTCCTTCGGTGAAATTTCGGACAAGTGTCCCATGCCCCAGTCCGCCAGCTTCGCGTGACCGGAATTCATCATGCCGAGCATGAATTTGCCCAGTGAGCCTTCCGGCTTGCGTGTTTGACTGAAAAAGTTCTTCATAAATTCCATCGTCCGTTATCCTCCTTTAGAGTACGCTGCCTTAACTGTTTTTCTTTGTTTAACAGATGCACCCAGCGGCGCTGTCTGTGTGCATAAAACTGATTTGCCCATATCCGAACAAACGGCGTTTTCCAACCGGCATCTATCTATACCTGATCTGTATTGGAACAATAATTGTCATGAATGGGCTGCAAAAATGATTTCATGGGCCAGATGCTTTTTCAGGATTCTGAACAGCGTCTTGAATTCCACGGCAGCAGCCTCTCCTTTCTCCTCATTTTTGAACCATGACAAACCACGCTGAACCAAACCATCCCAAAATGAAATACCCGGTTTTGTATAGTGAAGGTGGACTTCGGAACAGTTATGACATACGTAGTAAGCCATAACTAACTATACCATGCCGTCGTTCGAGAGTCAAAATTAATATTGCGTCAGGGATGCAAGCCTGAACGATGCGGAATACGCTGAATGCGCTGATTCCATCCATCCTGCACGCGTGCCGGATGATCAACGGCAGGCTCAGACACCGTCAGGATATGGGACTCACTACGTCAAAGCAGATACGCTGCCTCGAACGGTACGGATTCCGGAAGGTAGGTACATGGCGGTTCCCGGAAGCAAGCTCCCTCATATCAGGACTTGCAGATAACCCAGCGGATCGAGTGAAAATAGAATTTACTTTCTTGCTTATACCCGGTACATTTAAAAGCAAGAAAGTAAAATAAAGGTGGTGTCTATACTTTACCGGAAGTTTGGGAGGATGAGTTTGTAAATAAATCCGGCGGAACCGGTAAATCTTACCTCCTGGATCCGATCTTTCGAAATTACCTGTTGTCGGAGGGCATCCGGGAGGATCATATTATAAAGATCGAACTGGACAGAGAATCAAATCGCAGGTATTATCACGATCCCCATGCGTTTGATCAATATATTCGTTCTTTTGTTATAGATGAACAGATGTACTACATCATTCTGGATGAAATACAGCTGGTTGATGATTTTGAATATATCTTAAACGGTTTGCTTTATGAAAAAAATTTTGATGTTTACGTAACAGGCAGCAACTCCAAATTT
>Ga0256404_1007346_pt1 | contig 17512 bp, 21 predicted proteins | sample RumenRJG_01DNA_FD_185990 | JGI IMG/M metagenome (GOLD analysis project Ga0256404, IMG submission 185990) | Bovine rumen microbial communities from Lethbridge, Alberta, Canada - RJG_01 | ecosystem: Host-associated > Mammals > Digestive system > Stomach > Rumen | place: Canada: Alberta | collected...
GGTTGATTTCATGCCGTGCTCCGTCGCCGTCCGACGCCGGGCCGAAACCGATGTAATCATTTTCGTTCATGCTGTCTTCCTCCTCTTTTAGAAATGCAGGATCCAGTAGCCCTTGATCTGGATGTCATCCTCTTTCTCGATGAGCCCCGTCCTGACGCGGTGGGAAAACATCGTCCCGTCCGCGCAGAAAAGACCGAACTCGTGGATCTTGAGGCCGTTTGCTTGTGAGTTATCGATGAGAAAATCGAAGCGCGCGTCTCTCCCGTCAACAGATGCGGATGTCAGTGGGAAAAGCTGTTGCCCCTCGAGCTCCGTATCATCTGCCGCCTCTGCTGTGCTGCCGCTGCCAACACCAATCTTGGTGATACAGGATCCGCTTTTCCCGGCCGCCAATTCCGCAAGACGGATGCGCCCCGCGTCTACTACGAGGTTATGGTCGTCGACGCGGCCGATGATCTCCCCGCCTTTGTAGACGGCGAGATGAAAGTCGCCCCTACAAGGCTTTGTACTGTCTTGAAATACCATGCGTGTTGCCTCCTCTGTCATGTGTCGTCTTGCCGGAGCGGATGAGACTGCCATCGTGGGCGATGTGGAAGCCGCCCGCTCTGTTGATACTGCCGCTCCGCGTCCTGCATTTGATGACCTCTATGCCGCCGCTCTCGTATGCCGTCGCTGTCATGCCGCGCGTGCAGCTACCATCTCTGCGAGCACTGCCGCTGTAGGTCAGGCGCTGCTGCAGGCTGTCTGCGAAGTTGCCGAGGCTTGCCGCCATGCTGGCGGTCTCTCGCACAGCCCCGCAGATGTCGTCGAGCTCCGGGTATCTGAGCCGCAGCGGCGCTTCTTTCCTCGGTATCTTGATGCCGCGCCCGCCGCTGACGGCGTCGTGTATGACGTCGATACGGCGCTTGATGCCGCCCCCGTTGCGGCAGAACAGCCCGCCGCGGCGAATGGAGCCGTCATGCAGGTTGATGTCCCCGCCGTCGCGCCGGATGCGCCCGTTGCGCTGGCGGGCTCTCGTGATCGTCAGCGCACCGCCGGAATCTACCGGATGCGACGTAAGGCCATGTCTGCCATTACCATCGCGCTTCGCAATGCTGTTGCGTGGCAGGTAGTCGTCGAGCACGTCCTCAAACGTCGCTGCGCCGTCTCCGGCGAGCGTGATGAGCAGGATGGAGAACTCTTCCATCTGCGCCGGGTACTCGATCTTCCACGGCTTTTCCCCGCGCCGCATGAGCCGCCCGTCGTGTTGTAGCGTGCCGTCTCGCGTCGCTTTGCCATCGCTCCGAAAGATATAGCCGATGTGCTTCCCCCATCGCGGTGCCGCGGTTGCATCGAAGCCACAACGCGCGAGTGTGCCATCTCGGATGCGCTCTGCTTTGCGGCAGATCGTGCCGCCGCGTATGCGCGCGCCGTCGTGCTTATCTGCTTTGATGGGGATGCCATAGGGCACGTCGTCGCTCAAACTAAAAAGCGAGGCCGCCCAGAAATCGCTGTCGCTACCATCGGAGACATATTCGTCATCAAAAAGATCTCCGTAAAGCGTATGGCAAATATTGTATGCAAGATGCGCAGGCTTATACGTTTCGAGCGCATACCGCAGCCCGGGAAGGTCACTCGTACCGCCGTGAAGATACACGCGGAAACGATTCTCCTCATTGTGCTCCTCGATCTCCGCCGCCTTGTCGACGGTATACCGGGCGCAAAGCCGTGCCATGAAATCGAGCGTGCTCGCCTGCTTCCCCTGCAACTTGAGCAGGATCCTGTTCCGCCGCTGCTCGTAGTTATCGCCTGCGTCTGGCTTGAGGTCGAGGATGCGCTCCCAGTCTGCAAGGCCCCATGTGGCGGTCTCGATGAACGCCTGCGCGAGCAGGTCGCGAATTTCCATGCGCTGCCGCTCGTGCTCTTTCGACTCGATAGCGAGCGTTTGCCCCAGCACAGGATCGCCGCGCACAAATTCCGGCAGATACTTCGAGATATCCACCTTCTCATCTCTAAGCCAGCCCATGCAGCACGACCTCCTCTACCGTCAGCATCTCGTCCGCCTGCGCTTTGACGCGGGATGCACCGTTGAGCGTAACGGCGCCGACGTCGCTGACGCTCGACTGATTCATGAGCAGATCGATGACGCGCGCCGCCGAGAGTGTCGCCATCTCGAGACTGTGCGCAACAGCGTAGGCGTTGACGTCCGCCTTGAGCTTCTCCGCATCTGCCATTCCTTCGACCTCCGCCTCGATCTTCACCGGCTTCGGCGTCGTCGTGACGACGCTCACCGTCGCACCGATGGGGCGCACGCTCTCAATGTAGTCCGCGACCTTCTTGATGAGCGTATCAGACGCCGCGCCGAGGTTGCTGTCGATGATGATGACTTTTACCGTTCCGGGCCCGTCCCAGAGCGGCAAGACTTTGCAATTCCCTACACCCTCGACGCTCATCGCCCAGTTGTAATAATGGTAGACATTCCCGCTCGTCGCAGGCGTGCGCACGGCGACCTGATACCGCTTGAGCAACGCCGCATCCGTCTCCTCGTCGTAGCCATCATGCGCGGCAGCCTCATTCGTGACCGCATGGACACCTGGAATAGAGGCGGGGATGTGGTTCACTTTCCCCGCCGCGACATTCCCTGCCGCGCCCTTCGCCTGCGCCGTCGCGCTGACTGTCGCTTTCCCGCCCTCGCCAATGGTCACAGCCGAATCCGTGCGGAACTGCACGCTCCCATCCGCCGTGTCGAAGAGGGACGCCTTCGGCACACGCGTGCCCGCTGTCCCCGTAACTGTGAGCGTCACCTGTGCAGCTTGCGCTCTCTTGCGGTCGATGCCGTACTCTGCCGCTCGCGCGGTGAGATACTCGCCCCAGGCGGTATCCGCAAACATCGCCTGAGATATAAGATCCATCTCCGCATAGGCGTTCTGAAACTCGACAGAATTTGCATTGATGATGTCACGCGAAAACGAGCCCTCGACGGCCGTCTTATCGTCGACCTTCGCGAGCTCGCCCACCATGCGAGCCTGTATATCGTCTTTGTACTGTGCCGTAAACGAGCTCATACACTCACCTCCTCCACGAGCTCACCGTAGATGCTCGTAAGATAAACCGTCAGCGTCAGACGGTCCTTCTCACGCTCCGCGATGTCGATGCGGTCGACCGACTGAATATAGGGATTTACGAGCAGACACTCCTTGACCGCTGCGGAGATATTCGCCGCGGTCTCTTTGCTGTTTGCATGCTTGCCGATGTAGCGCTCAAGCTCCGCGCCATAATCGCAGGAGGCGTCATAAATACCGTGACGGTAGCACTCATAGCGGTAACGCTCCGTCTTGAGTGCTTTATAAATCCACACCTTGAGCGCCTCGTTCCCCGTGACGGTAATATGACGCCCTGTATCGTCGTAGAGAAACACATCGTGCTCGAAATCCCACGCCCATTCCCTGAGCAGCGGCAGCTCGTCCACGGCCGCGTTCGTGTCCGCGGCGGAAAGCGCTACGAATGGATTTGCCATTAGAACCGCCTCCGATCCGGCCGCACGAGCTTGTCGAGAATCATATACTCCCGCTTGCTCCTGCCCCTTTCATCCTGCGAGAGAATCGGCAGCACTGCCACCTTATCCCCCGCCCTGAGTGTATCCGTCCACGTCTCATCATTGTCGACGGGATGGTTATGGCTCTCATACGCCGCGTCGCCGCTGCCGCCGCCCGCGAAGGACGTCGCACCGACGACATGGCGCGTATAGCCTGAGAGCAGATACTCGCTGATATACGTCTCCGCAGGCTCCAGGAGTATCCCGTTATACGACACCTGGAGATTCGGCGGCGGCGCCACCACCGTGCCCACAGACGCGACAGGAGACTGCTCCGCGCGGCCCGCGCTGCGCATGAGCCCGAGCATCTCATCGTATGGATTCTCGTGCATCTTCCCGCCTCCTTACATGTGAGATGTCTTGATGATCTTCGTCGGATAAAGACCGCCCATGTTGTAAAAATTCCCACCGCGAACAACCTGATTCTGACTAGAGCTGTTGCCAACATACTCGCCGCCCGGCCCCGCGGCGATAACAACGTGATCGTTGTCGCCGTAGACGATGACATCGCCCTTCTCTACCTGTGATGCGTCGAACGGGATGCAGCTATCGCCTGCATCAGCGACCATCGTCGGCACATAGACGACACCGTTATTACATTCTTGCGCCAAGAACGGCGAGTAATACGAGCCGATTTTTCCAACCGCTTCAGCGCATCCGTTCGTGCCGTTATCCATCGTAGCGCCCAACCATGCACTAGCCCCCGCGTCGAGTCCTTCATCTACGGGGTTTGAGCCTGTGCCCGTCTGCTTGTCGGGGTTCGGCAATGGATTCACATTGCCTTCCTTCGACGCGTTCGCGCCATCATCCGGCGGCACGACATAATCAAGTGTGAGCGACATCGTGTGTAAATTGTTCTCCATTTTGTGCGTGTCGCTCGTGATGAGGAACGTCCCCTTGATCTGCTCCTCCTGCACCTCGACCGCGTAACCCGCGATGCACTGGACGTCACCTATGGCCTCGACCGTACTGTGCTCCTGCACCTTCTTGAGCATGGCGCGCGCGGCTTTTTCCGTGTTGTGCTTGTCGTCGACCTTATAGAGCGCCTGGAGCAGGCCGTATCTCTTCACATCATCGTCATTGTGGACGTAGCCCGTGATATTGCCGTCCTTGTCGCAGATGCCGACCTGGTTGACCATATCCTCAATGGAGGACGCGTGCGCCGCACCGGTGACAGTGCCCGTATCAGAGAGAATGAGATGCTCGATCTTCTCGTCTGCGCGCACGGCCTCGAGCTTCTGTTCGCCCGTCTTCTGGTCGATTCTCATGAATACGTTGTAGCGCCACCCTGTGGCCGTCGTCGCAACCTCGAGTGCCTGCTTGATGATGTCACTTCCTGCCTGATCGTCCGCGATGAAGTCACAAACGCTATCGAGGTCTGAGAGCTTCAGCTCGCCGACGGTCACACCGAGCGCGCCGCAGACCTGCTTGATGACATCGCGGATCGGACAGCTTGAGAACTTCATCGTCAGATGCGACTTGCAGAGATAAATGAGATTGTCATAAGCCGTCAGCTCCATCGTATCGCTGCCGCTCTTCCGGTCACGCAGGAAAATAACGCCGCTGAAGAGCTTCAGCACACTGCCGTCCTCCTGCGTGACGGAGAGCTCCACACGGTCGCCGAGCTCCAGTTTGAGATTCTGAAACGTCCTGTCCTTCACCGTGTAGGCGATCACGAAATCGAGCTTGCGCGCCGCCTGACCGAGCGAGCCCGACCATGTATAGGACGTAACATAAGGCGTGATGTCCACGCCCTGTGTCACGTCTTTCAGCGCGAATACCTCTCCCACGCGCCCACCTCCTCATAAATGCTTGCCGTTGATGGAAATATAGTTCTTGCCGACGGCGATGAGGTCGCCTGCCTTGACGCCTCCCTTCTTCGCAATGGCCTTATAGACATCGAGATACCCGGCCTGCTGTTTCGTGAGACCGCTCGATGCCATCGCGCCCGTGATAGCGCTCATAGGCGACTGGCCAGCAAGCATCCGTTTCCCCGCCGTCGCTGCCGTCCGCTCGAGCCATGACCGTTTTGGCCGCTGCTTGAGTCCTGTCTTTTCGTCGGCGGCATCCGTCGTCTTGACGATCTCGCGGTACTCTTTGAGCTCCAGCGTGTAGTACACGTCCCCCGTGCCGTCCTGCTCGCCGTACTTGAACGATTCAATGAGGCAGGAAAAGGCAATCGGCGTCCCCGTGATAGAGAGTGAGAGTGGATACCCGCCCGTCCGCCACTCCTCAAGCGTCTCGACGTAGGAATAAGGATCCGTCGAGCTCCCCGCAGCGGCGAAATTGTAGTCATGCGCAGGGAAAAACGAGGAAAGCGAGACAGATTTCAGTCCAGTTTTCCCCATCATGTTGTACTCGCCCGCGTTCTCGATACTGATTTTCCCGTTCTGGTTAGACACGGCGCACTCGAAGCTTGCGGGCGTGATGGGTATGACGAGCGATGCGCCCCGGCAAGAAAGCGTGATGTCCCCGCCCGCGCCGCCGTCGCCGAGAAAATTGGAAAGCGCACGGCTCGCGGCGGCCTTCGCGAGACCGCGCACCGTATCGCCAAAAAGACTCATACAAGCGCTCCTTCCATACTGTTGATAGCATACGACTTCATACGATAGACAAGTGCCCTCGCGATGTCGTCGATGTCCTGCTCCTCGCGTACGACGATGGTATCGGCGAGCTTCGGTATGGAAATCGACACGCTGCCGCCGCGGCGCGCCGACGCCTCCGCCGCGCCCTTTCGGTACTCCTGCTTGAGACTTTCAGAGTGCGGGATAATCTGCGCGCCAGTCGGCAGCTTGACAATCTCAGGCCCCTGCTCGTGCATCCACGTGACGCCGCCAGGGAAGTACGTCGTACCGGTCCATTTGCCGTCCGTGCTCTCTTCCTCCGCGCTTGCCGCCGTCTCCTTCGCAGTATTTGCCTTGCCGATGATGCGGTCGAGCATGCCGCTGATGCCGTCAACGAAGTCGCCGAAAATATTCTTGATGCCGTCGATGATGCCCGTGAAAATCTTCTTGATGCCGTTCCATGCCTGCTCCCAGTTGCCCGTAAAGACACCCGTGAGGAAGTCAATCACACCGCCGAAAACATCGAGCCCCATGGAAACGACATCCGCGATGACGTTGAACGACGTCGAGACCACGGCCGCGACGACCGCGAACACCGCCGAGAACACAGAGCCGAGCGTATTGACGACGACGGAGATAATGCCAGCGTTCTCCTGCGTATCGCCCGTGATAGCCGCCCAGAGTGCCGAGAGCTTCTGCCCGACGCCCCGGAACTTGTTTGCGAGCCGTTCGAGATGCCCCGAGACCGACGAAACCGCCGCGGAGAACGTACCTTTAATATGTGCCCAAACCGTCCCGATGACTTGCTCGAAGAGCCGCCAATGCGTGATGACGAAGCCGATGACCACCGTGAGCGCAAGCAGCGCGAGGCCGACGGGGTTCGCCGCGAACGCCGCCCGCAGCAGCGTGAGGCCGTTCCGCATATTGAGCACGAGCCGCACGAACGATGCGCCGAGCCGCGCGATGTGCCCCGGAACCGCGCGAAGAGCCGTAACGATCGATGTAATATGGCCGCGCACCGCCGCAGAGACTGCCGAAAGCGCCCCCGGCACCTTTGAGAGCGCGAGCACGAACCGCAGCGGTGCACTGCGCAAAAGATTTCCCGCACCGCGCATTCGCGCAGCAGCGGCAATCATCGTTTCCCCCATGCCGGAAAGCATACCGCGAACCGTGCCCGCTGCGCCCGGCATTGCAAGCAGCGCACGATGGAAAAGCCCCGCCGCGCCCTTGCTGTTCTTAAAATCAAGTGCGAGCTTTAAAAGTGAGCCGCGCAGCGCTCCATACATTGTTATGGCCTTGCCGACAGCCATCACCGATGCACCAAAGACGACGATGCCTTGGAGGACATTTATGATGAGCGCTTTCTGCTCCGGCGATAGGCTCTTGATGGCCTCCGCGAGCGCTTTGATGGCGCGTGACGTGCGCAGGAGCAGCGGCGCGAGCGCCTCGCCGAGATCCATGCTGGCGTTCTTCAGCTCGTTCGTCGCGATTTTCATCGCCCGTGTCGGGTCATTCTTCGCGATATCGAGGAATACGCGCTCCGTGATGCCCGCCTGGTCGCTCATGGCCGCGAGCGACTTCGTGAAGTCCTCCGCGCCCGCGCCCGTGAGGGAAAGCATCGTCGTCAGCGCGCGCGTATTACTGAAGAGCTGCCCCATTACCTCGACGTTGCCGCCCGTCTTCTCCTTGACTTCCTCCATGAACTTCGCCCAGCCGACGCTCTGGAGATGCGCCGCGGAGAAGTCGATTCCGAGCTGCTGCGCGGCCTTCGACGCCTCCGCCGATGGCTTGATGACGCTGTTCAAAGCAGCGCGTAGGCCCGTAATAGCTTCAGGCGTCTGGATGCCGTTCTTCGTGAGCGATGCGAGAGAAGCGAAGAGCTCCTCCGTTGTGACGTTCAGCTGCTTCGCGATCGGCGTTACCGAGCCGATACTCTGTGCGAGCTCGCCGAACGTCGTCTTGCCGAGATTCTGCGTGATGAGCATCTGGTCGGTGATCTTGCTCGCCTCGCTCGCTGACATGCCGTAGGAGTTCAGCACCGTCGTAACGCCGTTGATGGCCGTTGTTGCGTCCGTGTAGCCCGCGATAGACGCCCGCGTCACCGTGCCGAGGAACTCTGTCACATGCGCGGCGTCAACACCCGCGGAGATGGCTTGATATTCCGCCTCCGCGAGGTCGGTGACGCTCTCGCCTGTCTCATCAGACACTTTACGCACGCCATCAGAAAGCTCCTTGACGCTCACCGTCGTCTTATCAACGAGTGTCGACACCTTCTCCATGCCTGCCGCGAACTGCGCATGCAGCTTGAGACCGCTCATGGCGGCCGCTTCGAGCGGCGCGGAGATGAGCGCGATTTTCGTGCCGAGCTCCGTGATGCTCCGCCCTGTGCTCTGGATTTCCTTCGCGACGCGCTTCTGTGTCTTTGCGTGTTCAGTTAGCTGTTTGCTCGCGTTCTCGAGCACTGGTGTAAATTGATCTTTGAGGCGTAGCACTGCGTCAATGATCGTGCTCATGTCTCCCCCGCCTCCTTTCTCGCTTTCTCAGCCGCCTTTTCTCGCAGTCGCAATTCCTGATTCATGAGCGCGTAGACAATCTTGCGCTCATTCTCCCCCATCGCCGTAATCTGCCCCGGGGTGATGTGGTGGTAGTAGAACAGCCAGAACCACAGCACGGCCTCGCCGTCTGCCTCGCCGTCATCATCCCCGGTCGTCAGTTTTTTACGATGTCGTCGATCTCCGACTGCTGTTTCTTCGTGCCGCAGAGGCTGGAAATCTCATTCGAGATATCTCCAATCTCTCCCGGCAGGAAGAGCTTTTCGATGAGATCGTCCGGCGTCGCCGCGCCGAACTTCTTCAAGAGGTCTTTGTCCTTGAAACTCGGGTCCGTGACGCCGTTGACGATGACATCGATGCCGATATGGTAGTTGTCCTGAGACTTGACGCGCCCCGTCTTTGTGTACGTCGTATGCATCTCCGTGATGTCCGCGAGAAGCTGCGTCGGCAGGGAGCGGAGATGGAGCACAAACGGCTCACCGAGAAGCTCGGAGAGCCGTTTGATTTCCATATCCTTCTCAGGCTTTTCCGTCATGCGCTTCGTATCGGCGCGCATGAGCTTGTCAAGCATACTCATCTACGATTCCTCCTCATGCATCCGCGCTATCGAGCACGTCATAGTCCTGGAACGTGAAATTGTACGATTCCTCGCCGAGTTTGCCAACGCTCCAGTTGACGAGGTCCACGCTGTCGAACACGCAATGATAGAGCGCCACGCGCTCCGCGCCGACCGCGTCCGGGTCGTTAACCTTCGAGATGATGGTAAACTCGACCTGCCGTCCTTCTTTGATGCCCGGCGCGAGCTTCTCGATGAAATACGAGCTGACCTTGTGCAGCTTCAGACTGCCTTTACCTGTATAGCCGACCACCTTATAGCCCTTCGTCATGTGCCCCGCCATCTTGACCTCGAGCTTGTCCGCTGTCAGCGTCGCCTTGCACTCCGTCGCCTCGGCGATCTTGTCGCCGTCGAGCCAGAGCTCGCTGCGAGTGCCGTACATGACTTGTTTTGCTTCCATAGCATCCATAAAGACATCCCTCCTTTTACTGGATCACCGCATCGACCTTGATACTCTCGATCGCGTCGAGGATGGAGAGCTCCGCCTTGATAAACACGTTGTCGTGAATATTGGCCTCTTTGATCTCCTGCTCCTTCATGCTCTCGAGCTCGTCGCGCGTATAGAGACCGTTCGACTCCAGCCAGATTTTCGTCGCCTCAATATCGACGCTCGCGAGATTCTGCCCGCGCTCTAAGAGCGTCTCACGCTCCAGCTCGCGGAAATATCCGTTGATGGCCGCGATGAGCAGACAGCGGTTGTCATAGCTGTTGGCGTACTTACCAATATAGCTATCATGACCCGTTTTCTCGATGTCGTCATGAATCATATCCATGATGTCGACCATCTTGATTTTCTGGAAATCCTCGCCTTTGTCTTGAATCGTCGTCACGAACGAGTTGACACCGCGTGCCACCTTGATTTTCTCCCCGTCATTGAACAGGAAGAACTCACCTTTGGCGACCTTCGCGTCCATTTCCTCCTTCGTGTACTGCTCCACCTCGACGAGCTCGGAGAGCGGCGCATACGTGCAGGAAATCTTCATTGGCGTGCCCGCGATAAGCCCCGCGATACGCGCGCAGTAGTCCGCCGCCGTGTACGTCTTCGACGCCGTGCGGATGAGTGTATTCGTGAAGTTGATAACGCCCTCGAAATCCGCCGCCGTATTCGGCAAGACGGCCTTGACCATCTTATCCTTCACCGTGCGCATGCCCTTGATCCACGTCGCCCAGTCGTCTGCAGCCGATGCCGTGACGCCCGGAATAACGACGTAATCAAAGCGCACACCCTCGAGACGCTTCTGCACTGCCGTATAGTCGATGGTCTTCTTATCCTCGCCCGTCGCCGCAACGCTGAACGTCAGCACCTTCTTCGGCGCGAGCTGATAGCCTTTGAGCGCGAGCTTGATCTGCTCCTTCGAGTAGTCCGCCGCTTTCTCGGGGACGTCGTCGATCGTGTAAATGGCCTTGCCGTCGATCTCGGGATCATCCGGCAGCACCATCGCGACGATGCCGCGCTCGCTGCGCGAGATTGCCGTGATACCCTTCTCGCGGAACGCCACAACGACGTTCGGCATTTCTTTTGCCATAGTTCATACTCCTCTCCTACTGGATGCGGTACACCGCACCGCCGTTCTTTTCTTTGTGATGGATATGCTCGATGAGGTACTTCGTCTCCTCGCTCTCGCTGTCGTAGTAGGTAAAGGGGAGCGTCACCTGCACGATGTCCGCTTCCTTTCCATACGTCTCCGACGATACGCCGCCAAAATGCAGGAACCGTTCGCCGACCTGCAACCCGTGGCAGAACGCGCCCGCGACCGTATCCGACACATCCATGAGCGCGAGCGAATACTGTCCGCCCTTCTTTGCAAAATATGTGATGAAGAGCGTGCAGTCGTTCCGCGTGATGTTCGCTTTTTCTTCCGTCGTCGTCTTGATGAGCTTGAGGAAGAAGCACGGCATCTGCGGCGCCGCGCGCGAATCTTCGAGGTAGACCTTCCGCTTCGGGTAGAGCTCGCCGAGCTTTGCTTTCGCCGCTTGCAGGATGTCGCTCTGCTTCAGCATACTAATCCCCCAGTTTCTTCTTTACATCTTTCATGTACTTCTCGAGCTCCTGTGCACAGGCGCCGCTCGCCTCGAACTCCTGCACGGACTTCGCGAAGAAATGCCGCCCCTGGACGTAGCCAATATGCTTGCCGTGGACGATCTCCTCATGTCCGCGCTCAACGAGATGATAGTGCGGCGCCGTATTGCGCAGCCGATACTCGAGATCCTCGCCCTTCGTACCGACGACCTCGCTCTTCCAGCTCTTCTTGAGCTTACTTTTGTGCTCGTAGCCGCTATCCGGCGTATTCTCCCGCGCGAGCTTCTTGAGCTTGTTGCCCGCCCGCGTCAGATGCTTCTCAGCCGTCGCCGCATACTCATTCGAGACAGCGGTCAGCTTGGCCTTGAACTCATCGAGCCCGTCGAAGGCAAGCGTGGCCTCAGACATCGCCGTCACCCGCCCCGCGCTTCCGCTCCGTGCAGTAGAGCTCGAGGCTCTCATGCTCCATGAGCGGATCGACGACGCTCTGGATGTCGTAGACGTGCCCCTGGTAGTGCACTTCCATATCCTCCGTCACGTTTTTCCGATAGCGGATGACGACCTTGAGCGGCTGATCTTCGCGCGTCGCTCCCATCTCGTAGAGCTCCTGTCCGCGGATGGGCTGGATGGCGGCGGCGATGCCGTGGAAAAGGAGCGTCCTCCCCGCGTAATCAAAGCCGCCCTCATCCCCCTGCGCCGTGCCGTAGATGTCTACGCGGCGCGTGAGCGTCCCAGGGTTCGTAATCATGCGCCGTCACCTCCCACGGGCGCGTAAGCGTCATTGAGTTCGATGGTATAGAGCACGCTTCGCAACGAATATGGATATTCCTGCACATTCGCCTTCGATAGCGGCGTCCTGTTCGTGTACCAATGCGCGACGAGCAGTTTCACGGCGAACCGCATGAGCTCATCGTCCTCGACGTACTTCTTGCCCGTCTGCCGCTCGATGAACGTCTCCGCCGTCTTTGCAAGCGTCTCCGCCTGTCTCAGCTCGTCCGTCTGGTCATCGTCGATATGCAAGTAATTCTTGATGTCGTCCATATCCGCCATGCGGCATCAGCTCCTTAATGTCCCGTCGAGGACGCGGCGCCCTTCTTGACGAGCACGAGACCGTTATCGTCAACGACCTTGCCATCATACAGGCCGACCGACTGGTAGACCTTCGACCGCGTCGGATTGTCGCGATACTGCACGAGATCCATCTCATACGCCGTGTTGAGGATATAGTTATCATAGTTGAACGCATAGGCGACGACATCGCCCGCCTTTGCATCATCGAGCGACGGCAGATAGTCCGTGAACACGCACTTCTTGCCGAAAATCATCGCCACGGGCGCGCTGCCGTTGAAATTGAGCACTGCAACCGGCTTCCCGTTCACATCCGTGATGCCCATGAAATCCCAGAACGTGCTCTCGTTCATCGTGAGCACCGTCCCTGCGGAATACGCGCCCGGGATCGCTTTGAGGATGGAGATCACATCCTTATAGGCGAGCGTCGAGGAGAGCGTCACATTGCGCTTCGTATCTTTGACCGCCGTCGTCGCGATACCCTGCGGCTTGCCATTGCCGTCACCAGAGACGATGGCGAGCTCAAGCGCCTTCGTCATGGCGCGCGCGACATTCTCCGCCACCGCCGCCTCGAACGCGCTCAGCGACTGGATATCCGCCTTGAACGAAACGCCGATGGCCGCCGCGAGCTCATACGCGCCGAACGTGATCTTCGTCGTCGCCTTCTTCGCCGTATCGATGGCCGCCGTCTCGTCCGCCATCCACGTGCCCGTAGCCGCGAGCGTCGACGCTGGAACGACAACGCCGGACGGGTAGGCAAGCTTGCGCACGAGCGGCAGAATGTTGCCGTACTGCTCCATCTTCTCGACGATCTGGTTCATCGTCGCAGGCGGGATGACCGCCTGATTATCAGCCGTCACGGAAATATCGCGGAACTCCGGCGCCATCTCGCCCGTGAGAACGTAGTCCATGAACGCCTTTCGGTATTCCATCGAATCCATGCTCGTATGCTCCATCTTTCGTACCTCCTGTTTTTCTACTGCGGACGTCTTGATCTCGTCCTTCTCAATCTGCTGAGCGATCTGCTTGCGCTTCTCGGCGTCTTCCGCCTGCTTGCGCGCCTCCTTGATCCCCTCATTGAGCTTCTGCGCCTCATCGAAAAGCTGTGCGAGGGCGTCCCCCGTCGCCGTCTTGGCCTCCTCGGCGATTTCCGCCTGGCGCTTCTCCATTTCCTCTACCGTCATCACGATTCTCCTTTCAGTTCATCGTCAAGATTGCAATACGTCGGCGTGTATCCGCCATCTCCTGATATTCCCGCGCAGCGCTTCGCACACCGCGCGCGACCGCCTCAATGGATGTCCCCTCATACGCGGGCAAATCAACCGCCGAGACGTCAAAAACGCGGTCAATATTGTTGATATAGCGCGTATACGTCTTGCTGTCGTAGACATCGCCATCCGGCGCGACCGTGAACGCGAACGACATCTGCGTAATGTCCTTGCGCTTGATGAGCTCGTAGACATCCCGCCCGAGCGTCGTGTTCGCGAGCTTCGCCGTGATGTGCAGCCCCTTCTCATCGACCTCGAGCGCGAGCGTGCCGTTTGACGTACGCGCGAGAATCTCGCAGCTGTCGTTGTGGTTGTACCGCAGGACGACATTGCTCAGGTCCGCCTTGTCAAAAGCGTGCGCGCCGACGCTTTCTTTGTAGTCGATGCCACTGTATGGGTCATGCCACATCACGGCAGGCTGGTCAAAGACTGCGGCGTAGCCGCTCACGGTCATCTCTTCATCGTCCGCCGCGAAGTCAGCTTTCCGAAGCTCCATCTGAATCATTCTCTCCTTCGTCATCATCCTTCACCTCCTTTCCAGCCTTCGCCTTCTGATACTCATCGACAAGCTGCGTGTTGACGAGGTTGAGTGTCTGCACGAGGCGGTCGTCTCCGTCGTCAACAGGCGGCAAATTCATGATCTCGAGGCACTGGTTCGTTGTCAGCACGCCGAGCGGGCGCAGCTGGCGGATCATCTCCGTTTTTGTCGCCGTCGTCGCATACGTCAGACGGTTCGCGTCGAAGACGATGCGATTCCCCGCGGCGATTTCCGCCGCCGTGAAGATTTTCCGCGTGAACTCCTGTGAGAAACGGATGGCAAGCGGCTCGATCGTACTCTCGAAGAACGCCTGCCATTGCGCCTCCGTGTAGTTGTTCGCGACAATCTCCTTCGAGATGCCAAAGTAGCGGTACACATTCTCCCGCAGGTAATCGAGCTGCGAGTGATCCGCCGCCACGGGCTCCGTGTTGTTCGGCGTGAAGGAAATCGTCCCGTCCGTCGTCACGATGCCGCCCGTGTCCTTGTCCTTGATCTGCTCCATGAGCAGCTTCGATTTCTGCTTCCACTGGTCGGAGCCGATCTGCCCCGCGATCTGCGCGACGCCCTTGATTTTTCCCGAGTTCACAGCGGCGTTCTCAAACGACTGCTGCAGCGTCTCAAGCAGGGAAAGCACCGACTCCAGATTGGAATCCACGTCAGAAACGATATCGCCCTTCTGAAAGAAGTTCCTGACGTGGATGAGATCGGCATAGGGCACCGTCTCGCGCTTGCCGTTTAGAAAAACGAACTTCACATAGAGCTCGCCCGCCACCTCGCGGATGTCTGTCGACATGTAATCAAGCGGCCAGAGCTCGATCGCCCTGCCGCGCGCGTCGCGCTTAATCTTGATGTAGCCGTTGCCGCTCTGGAGCGTCGAAGCCGTGACACGGTAGAGCATATCGTAGGCGGTCATGTAAGGATTCGGCTCCAGCGTCAGAAGATGCGAGAGCGCGCTATCCTCCGCGGGTACCTTCTTCCCGTCATCGAGCACGACATGTGTCGGCTTGAGTTTCGCCGCGTGTTTCGCGATGACGTCGACGCACGTCTTTACGAGGATGTCGTTTGTATGCAGCCCCGAGCTGAAGAATACATTCTTCCAGTCGTTGATGAGCTCCATTCTCACGGAGTTCGGCGCGTCCGGCTCGTTGCCACTGTTGCCGAAAATCTTCTGGATCAATGAGCGAAATTCCATTCCATCACCTCCTCAAATGTCATCTTTGTAATTCAGCCAAACACAAAACGCATCGAGGAAGGATGAATATCCATCGATGCGTTTTCTTGTATTTCTGTTCTTGTACGGCTTGACATTGCCCTGTGTGTCCGTGACGGCCTCCGTATTCATGAGGCACCAGAGGAACACGGGGTTGTAGTCGTAATTTATGCGGCGGCGCTTGAAATACGCCCGGCTCTCATACATCTGCGACGACAGCCCCTTGAAAGACTGGTTGACCTTCTCGCAAAGCGCCTGCCCGAACGTCGCTTCCAATTCTTTGGTGAGATACTGCGCGTTGTATGCATCATAGCCTATCTTGTAGGCGTAGACGCCGTATTCCGCCTGTAGCTCCGTGAACCACTCGACGACGACATGCTGATCGATGATGTTGCCTGGGCACGTCCGCAGATAGCCGCCCGCCATCCACTTGTCGTATGGCACCTTGTCGCGCTCGATGTGCTCCTCGAGCGTGTCCTGCGGAATCCAATACATCTGCTTGACGTAGAGGACGCCGCCAACCGCGAAGAGCGCCGTCGCACATGTGAGGTCTGTCGTCTCGGAGAGATCGACGCCGCCGAAGAAGTACTGGCCGGAGAAGTCTTTGAGGTCGAACGTGTCCGTATTCCGCACATCATCGAGCTCAAAGAAACTCTCCTTCGCGTTCTCGCGGAAGTTGAACTGCTTCACGAGCATGTCGCGCATCGTCTTTTCGTCGAGCGTCGCGCGGTTGTACGCGCTTCTGAGCTGGTCGAGGCTCTTAGACACGCCGAGGTTCGGATTCGCCTTGTACCAATTCTTCTCGTCTGCAATCTCGGCTTTGCTGTCGAGCTCGTAGAGGATCGGCAGCGTCGTCTCGTCGATGTAGCTCCCGTCTTTGTAGCCCTTGATGATGTTGCAGTACTCTTGATACTTCGTGTCGAAGATACTATCCTGTTTCACGAAGCCGCCTGTCGACATAACGACGGTGAGCGGCTGCCGCCGCGCGTAGGTGCCGCCGACGAGGACATCATACATATTCCTGTCTTGAATGGCGTGCAACTCGTCAATGAATAGCCCGGAGACATTGAGGCCGTCGAGATTGCCGCTGAGCTTAGAAAGCGGCTCGAACTTGCCGAAATTCATCCGGTTCTCGATGAGATTGACCTTCGGGCGCAAGTATTTCCTAAGCGTCGCATTGTGCGCCACCATCATGCGCGCGTAGTCCCAGACAATCTTACTCTGATGGCGGTCTGTAGCCGCTGTATAGAGCTCAGGACCGTCCTCGCCGTCTGCCGTGAGCAGATAGAGCGCGATGGCCGCGCCGAGCACGGATTTCGCGTTCTTGCGCCCAACGAAGAGAAAGAGCTCGCGATACTGGCGATAGCCTGTTTCCTTGTCTACAAAGCCGAAAACGGCTTCGACAAGTGCCTTTTGCCAAAGTTCTAATCGAAATGGCGGGCTTCCCGGCATTTTCGGAATCGTGCAGAACGTCTCGATGAAGTCTACCGCCCTCCGCGCCCGCTCCGCGCGGTAGATATACCGCCCGTCCGGGTGCTCCATATTCCGCACGAGATGGCCATAGACCGCCCGCAGGCGCTTGCTTGCAGGGATGCGACCGCTCTCGATGGCTTCATGGTATGTCTCGATGGCGTTCATGCAGAATCATGCGCCTCGATGAAACTCTTAAGCGCATCCTCTCCATCTGCCGCCTCCGGCAGATAGTCACGGAACTGCCGGAGATAGGCATGCAGGAGCTTCGCGTACTGCGTATAGACCTGGACGGACGGCGAGATCCGCACGCCACTCTGACCTCCGCCGTTGTTATACTTGACCGTGACGCCATGGACGATGGTATCCTCCTGTATCTCGTCGAGCATCGCCGTCTGGTAAGCGACCTTGTCGATGAGATTGAGCAGCAGCGCCTTCCTCTGTTCGTCCTCCACATCCTCCGCAAGCGGCAGCAGTTCCTTCTTGTACTGCTCAATCGCATCGCGCCGCCCTTTTTCCTTTTTTGTCATCCATCTCACCGCCTTTCCTTATCGTATCCACCATGAATGTACATTTCCTTTACTTTGTCCACACTACCCGTACTGCAAAACTAAAGATTTCTCGCGAAAGAG
>Ga0256404_1007348_pt1 | contig 17508 bp, 3 predicted proteins | sample RumenRJG_01DNA_FD_185990 | JGI IMG/M metagenome (GOLD analysis project Ga0256404, IMG submission 185990) | Bovine rumen microbial communities from Lethbridge, Alberta, Canada - RJG_01 | ecosystem: Host-associated > Mammals > Digestive system > Stomach > Rumen | place: Canada: Alberta | collected...
TCAGCCTTCCCCTTTGGGGAAGGTGGCCGGAGCGAAGCGGAGGTCGGATGAGGTCCTCGTCATATCCCAATTCGCCGAAGGACTGAACAGTTACCTCAAAAGACTGGTTTATAATTAAGATTATTCCTAAAGGCCGAATTGACACAAAGTTATAATTATATTATAGTGATGTTTTTGACATTAGTCAATGGGCAGAAGTATGGCAAAAATACGATGTAATGATAGAAGCCGATGGCCTCTACCGGATGAACGCATGAAAAAGGTCGGAACATAGAAAAAAGAGGCGGAACTGTGGGAAAAAGAGTCTGAGATGCGGAAAAGCCTATTGCAAAGCTTCTCTCAATATGGTAAAATTAAGTATATGTATTTTTACATTCCTCGCCCGACGGATTTATTGATTTGCGCCGGTGATTTTCATGGGATATATGTCTGAGTTCCTCCGGCAGGAGGTCCCCAAAACAGGCAATTCGATGCCTGCATATTATCGCAGAGCCCTGCTTGTCAGTGAGGCTATTTTGGCATGCTATTTCTGGATCAGTATGGGGTTGATCCTGCTGACAACAGGCAAAATGGAATGGGTACCCCTCATTACACTGATTTCCACAAGGCTATGTCTGGTCCACATAGACAGGATGAACCCGAGGGTCAACCTGATTTGCTTCACGTCGATCATTCTGATATGGCTGACGTGGTTTGTCCATATGTTCGGATGGTCTGCGGGCAGTCCCAATATACTTGTACCCATACTGTCCCTGGCATATTTCAACATTTATGAGCCGCCCTTGAGTAAAGTCGGATATTTTGCCGGAGTTGTCTTATTCCGGATAGGACTCTTTGCCTATTCGCTCAGGCATACCCCGATAGGTTCATTGGGTCATACAGAGAGCATTGCCTTTCAGGTCATCAACAGCGTCATTCCCCTTCTTATGCTGACATATAGCTTTATGTTATTCAGCTCCAGCATCCAGGCCAGCGAGCGGGAGCTGACCATCAACAATCAGAACCTGCACAAAGAGGCAGGTACCGACCCGCTTACGGGCCTTCCAAACCGACGGGCCATGCTGGATGCGATAGTGGCGTATCAGAAGTCTTCCTCCAATGAGACCTTCAGCGTTGCCATCGCGGACATCGACTTCTTCAAGAGAGTCAATGATACATACGGCCACAATTGCGGCGACTATACCCTGAAGGAGCTGTCGGCGTTATTTCTGTCCAGGGCCGGCGAAGCCTACAAGGTTTGCCGATGGGGCGGGGAGGAATTTTGTTTTTTCCTGCCGCGAATGAATTTGGATCAGGCAGGCGTGATCATGCACGGTCTTCATATCGCGGTCAGTAAGATGCCGCTCCGCTATGAAGGGCTTGATTTTTCCATAACATTAACGATCGGTCTTACGGAATACGATTTTCAATCATCGCTGGAAAAACTGATGGATGAGGCGGATCACAAGCTCTATATGGGCAAAGCCAACGGAAGAAATCAGGTTGTCATTTAAACGAAAAGAGATGAGGCACAATGTCAGATAGGGTAAAACCCAGCATTCTAATCGTGGAGGGCAATGGGGCAGTTTTTGATTATCTCAAGGCGTGCCTCGAAGGCCACTTTGTTGTGGAAATAGCCGCAACCTGTGAGGCGGCCATAACCGTTTTGCACAGAGGCAAGGATGCCTTTGCCCTTGTCATGCTCTGCTGTCCGCTGGCGGATATGAGCCTGGAGGAGGCATTGGACCGTGTCACCACGGACCCGCTGCTCATGCACATCCCGGTGATCGTCCTCAGTGAAGACTGGACCGAAGGCGCCCATGCGCTCTGTCATGGCGCGATGGACTTTATCGGCATGCCCTGCCATCTGCCGGAGATGATCCTGGCGCGCACGCGGCACGCGATTGAGGTTTCAAACAACCAAAGCATTATCCGCTCTGTGGAGCGCGATCAGTTGACGGGCTTGTACAACAAGGACTTCTTTTTTAACTACGCCAATCAATTCGACGTATTCCACAAGGAACTGGAGATGGATTGCATCGAGGTGGATATCAGCCATTTCCACCTGATCAATGAAAAGTACGGTCGGAATTACGGCGATGATGTCCTGTGCAGCATCGGCCGTCGGCTCAAGGAATGCGTTGACGCGGACGGGGGCCTTGTCTGTCGCAGAGATGGGGATACCTTCCTGATCTACTGTCCGCATCGGGAGGATTATGAAAGCATCCTGCATAAGGCAACGTTGGGGATGGGCAGCAGGATTCGTCTGAGGATGGGCGTTTATCCCCGCGTGGACAAGACGATGGACATGGAGCGGCGGTTTGACCGGGCCAAGCAGGCCGCCGACACCCTGAGAAACAACTATAATAGGAATGTCGCCATCTATGACGACGAGCTGCAAAAGGCGGAGTTGTTTTTTGAACAGCTTCTTGAGGACTTTCCCCGCGCAATCATGGAAAAGGAATTCGTGGTCTACTACCAGCCCAAGTTTGCGATACAGAGCACGATACCCGTTTTGAACAGTGCCGAGGCGCTGGTTCGGTGGAAGCATCCGACCCTGGGCATGATCTCTCCCGGCGATTTCATACCGCTGTTTGAGAACAATGGCTTGATTACGAGGCTGGACAGCTTTGTCTGGGAAGAGGTCGCTGCCCAGATGAAGGAATGGAAGGACAGGCTTGGCGTGCGCGTTCCTGTCTCCGTCAACGTCAGCCGCGTCGATATATTTGATAATGACCTGGTGGGACACATGCTGCGGCTCATTCGAAAATATGATATAAGCCCTGATGAGTTCCTGCTTGAGATCACCGAATCCGCCTACACCCAGGATTCTGGCCAGATCATCCGCACGGTAAATGCACTGCGGGATAAGGGATTCCGGGTCGAAATCGACGATTTCGGCAGCGGCTATTCCTCCCTCAACATGATATCGGCCCTTCCCATGGACGCGCTGAAAATCGACATGGAATTTATGCGAAATGCCTTCAAGGAACGTAAAAACACCAAGATGCTGGATGCCGTGATTGATATCGCTTATTCTCTCGAAGTTCCCACGATCGCCGAGGGTGTGGAAACGGCGGAACAGATGTTTACCTTGAAGGAAATGGGCTGCGACGTCGTGCAGGGCTTTTACTTTTCGAGGCCCTTGCCCGCCGAGGATTTTGAACGGTATTTGAAGGAAAGAGAAATGGGCTGGACCCAGGCGGCAGAAAGGGATCCCAAGATCAAGCCGGCGGAGCAATTTGCCTATGAAGCCCTGCATGACCCGATGACAGGACTTTACAACCATAGCGCCTATACGATGCTCCTCAAGGATGCGGATCAGCGGAACATCGCTTTGATCCTTGCGGATATTGACGGATTCACAGAATACAAGCAGGCAAATGGGGATGCCGCTGGTAGGCTTGCGCTTCATCTGGTGGCGGAAGTGCTAAAACATAATTTCCGCTCGGTGGATTTCATCTGCCGTATTGGAGAGGATGAGTTTGCCGTCATCATGACGCGGGTAAACAACGAACTCAAACCGCTTATCTATGAGAAGGTCAACAGGATCAACACCATGATCCATCAGCACGAGGAGGTGCCGCCGTTCCGGCTGAGTGTCGGCGTGGCTTTCGCGGACAGAGAGAATCCGCAGGGAGATATTTTCCATGACGCCGATATCGCGCTTCAGAGAATCAAGGCGATGAAGAACAGCGGGGTGGCGATATTTTAGCGCCTCCATATTCCGGATCCATTGACCCGGGACGAAGCACCGATTATTAATAGCATTCTACGGAGTGATCCGAATGCAAAACGAGCGAAAACTGACCCGAAATGTGTCCCCTCTGGCGGTATGGGCCTTTTCAATCGGCACCAGTATCGGTTGGGGCTCATTGGTTGTCACCAGCAATCACTATCTTGCTCAGGCAGGTCCGTTGGGGAGCGCTGTTGGCATGGTGCTGGGCGGGCTGATCATGGCGGTCATCAGCGCGAACTACGCCTACCTGATGAACGTCTATCCCAGTGCGGGCGGCGCATACACCTATGCCAGCGAGACGCTGGACCATGACTATGGTTTTCTGACCGCCTGGTTCCTGAGCCTTACCTATCTGGCGGTGCTCTGGGCGAATGCCACTTCCATTCCACTCTTCGCCCGCTATTTCATTGGGAATACATTTAGAGTCGGATATATTTACACGCTCTTTGGTTACGAGGTGTACCTGGGTGAAGCACTCCTGTCCATCGGTGCTCTGCTGCTCGTGGGCGCGTTCTGCGCCAGACAAAAGCAGGCAGCATCCATGGCGATGACGGCAATGGCAATACTTTTCTCAGCCGGAATCGTAATATGTTTCCTTGTTGCCATTGTCCGTCACGGAACCGGGTTTGAACCGGGTTATGTGCCTGACAAGCCGGCGCTTGATCAGATCGTGCGCATTGCGGTCATCTCCCCGTGGGCCTTTATCGGCTTTGAAAAACATTTCCCACGCGACTGAGGAGATTCGATTCAGGAGTACCGCTCTGTTCAGAGTGCTCTTCATCTCGGTGGCGGCAACCACGGCGCTGTACATATTCGTCACACTGCTGTCGGTAACAGCCTTCCCGCCGGAGTACGGTTCCTGGCTGGATTATATCCGGGACAGAGAAAATCTGGAGGGCCTGAAAGCGCTTCCGGCTTTTTACGCGGCAGAATACTACATGGGGGACGCCGGCATCGCCATCCTGATGGCAACCCTGCTATCGCTGATACTCACGAGCCTCATCGGCAATATCACGGCTGTCAGCCGCCTGTTTTACGCCATGGGCAGGGACAGGATTCTTCCGCCGGGCATCGGAAGGCTCAATAATCGGGATATTCCCGGCAACGCCATCGCGCTGATCGCCGGTCTGTCCGTGTTTTTCCCTTTCCTTGGCAGGACGGCCATCGGCTGGATCGTGGATGTCACCACCATCGGCGCGACCCTGATCTATGGTTTGGTGTCGGCATCTGCCATGAAGCTTGCCAGAGAACGGCGGGACTGGCGGGAGCGTCGTCTTGGAATCGCAGGACTTGTCATCATGATCGGCTTTGGGATCTATCTGCTGGTGCCAAATCTGTACACTTTGGGCTCCATGTCCAGGGAATCCTATTTCTTTTTCGTGGTGTGGGCTGTGCTGGGGTTCGTCTACTTTCACCAGCTCCTCAGAACGGATAAGACTCGAAGATTCGGCAAGTCGATTGTCGTCTGGATCTCCCTTTTCTCGCTGATCCTGTTCGTCTCGCTCGTGTACCTGTTCCAGACCATCATGGAATCCATGCAGGCGGGATTGACCAGCATCGCGCAGCTGCACGCGACCCCTGAAATCACGGGTGCTGTGCCGGAAATCGTGGTCGCGGAGATGGAGAAGGTACGCCATGTGATCGGAAACAGCATGACGGCGATACTGTTCCTCATTGCCCTGTCGCTGGCCATGCTGATCTACAATTTCAGGATGATCAGCGAGCGCGCGCAATCCAGCGAGGCCCGACTGGGTATGGTGCAGGAGCTCGCAAGCCGCGATCCGCTGACCGGCGTCAAAAGCCGGCATGCCTATGCGGAAAAGGAGCGGGAATTGGATGCCGCCATCAGCGGCGGCACGGCGGGCAGCTTTGGCATCGTCGTTTGTGATTTGAACGGTCTGAAGTTCATCAACGACTCAGAGGGCCACAAGACAGGCGATGAACGTCTGAAACAAACGAGCAAGGTCATCTGCAATATCTTTTCCCACAGCCCGGTCTACAGGAATGGCGGCGATGAATTTGTGGTCTATCTGTCGGGACGCGATTATGAGAATCGTCAGGCGCTTATGGATGAATTGCACGAGCAATCAGTCAGCCATATAGAGACGGGTGAAGTTGTTATTTCCGCCGGGTTGGCGGAATTTGACGCAGATAAAGACACGCGCCTGCGTCCTGTTTTTGATCGGGCAGACGCGGCAATGTATAAGGAGAAAATGCTGCTCAAGAAATTGGGCGCAGCAACAAGATAGAGATTGGCGGACGGTGAGTCTCTCACGCTTATTGTCATATATCTCATTTAAGGAAATACCGCACAATACGGCGGCACATCTGGCGGTGCCTTTTCCGCCAGTCATCTCTTGCAGATTTGTAACTGTTCAGTTGCCCAGGAATGACTCCCTCAGTCAGCCTGCGGCTGACAGCTCCCTCGGAGAGGGAGCCTGGACGGGAGCCTGAACGGGGTCCCAAAAGCCTCCCTCTTTGAGGGAGGTGGGCCGCGAAGCGGGTCGGAAGGAGTCCGCGACTGAACAGTCACGCAGATTTTTCGATTTACCGCCAGTAAACCTTCAAAATCTGCAAGAGCGCCTGACGAAAAATTCACTCGCCAGCTGACCACCTTAATTGTGCGGTATTTCCTTAATACAGTCTATGATATTTTGAAGATTTGGCAATTGATCTGAATTCATAGTCGTGAGCAGAATGTGAGGAAGATCCGCACAGTGATCTCCATGGCGTTAGTGCCCAAAGTGATCATTGACAATAGTCAGATAAATATTTTTAGACAGCGGGGGGTGAGTTCCAGAAGATTCCATCTGCGGAAATGACCGAAGCAGAACCTGTTGAGCCTACCGAAGGGATCGTTCACAAGACATTTAGCTTGTTAAAGATTTGAAAACATTACTTATGTAACTAAATAAGTAAATAAATCGGTAGTATCGTATAAATGGAAAGTTGTTGAGGCGAGGAAGATACTTGCCTTGTAAATACCGCTCAACGATCAAAGCTTCGCTCATTGAAGGAGCGCACTGAGGTAAAGATGGAAAACAGCTATTTGAATAATATGTTGAAAGCTGCGCGCTTCAAGCAGGCGCGGCACCGGATGGTGGCATTATTCTCGGTGTTGGTGTTGATCTTGACAACAAACCAACTGAAGCTCAAGGCGGATACCTTGGAGAGAAGAGCCACTTGCGGGAGTGTGGAACACCAGCATTCCGAGGAGTGCCTTGATGAGGCCGGGACCATCGTTTGCGGCCTGGAGGAGCATGTGCATACGGATGCATGCTTTCAGGAGAGGCCGAAAGCTGATGAGGTCATGCCGGAAGTGGCTTTGCCCATCGAGGATGGGGTTTTGGAATTAGGCGACGATGCGTTCGTTGTATCTTCCGAAATTGAAACACCTCCTGAGGAATCAGACGGCTTTGAGCTGGGAGAACTGGAAGAGCCGGCGCCAGAGAACGATGTGGAAGGGGAGACCGCCGCTGTTGAGTCCTTCGTTACGCCCATTTATGATTTTGAAGGGGCGAGCTATGCCCTTTTGAGCGATATCCTGGCCGGTACCGGGATTGATATCGACAAAAACGCAATAGACGAGGTCGGGGAGAGTGTGATTGATGACGATCAGCAGCTCTCCATTTCTGTTGTAAAGGATGGGGACGAGTACACCATCACGGCGCTCCGCGACTTTATCGATGACGATATGGTCGAGCTGGTTGTGTTTACGAAGGATGGCGGTGTATATCTTGTAAATCTGAAAAACGGCATAGCGTATGAGCCCGCGGAAGCGGCTGTTGATGAGGAGCAGCCTGTTCCGGTTGAACCCGCTCCTGTGGACGATGAAGATCAGACGTCTGCTGCAACGATAGATGACGAGGATACTGCCGAGGAGCAGCCCGTTCCAGCGGAATCCGCGCCTGTAGACGATGAGGAGCAGGCCGCCGTTGAGGCCACTGAGCAACCGTCCGCTTCTGTGGAAGATGAGGCATCGGAGCCGGTTATTGAGCAGACTGACAGTGAGGCTGAGGCGACGGCCGCGCCGACCGCAACACCGGCGCCTGATCCCGAACCTGCCGATGAACAGAGCGCTGCCGATATCACCTCGACCGCAACAGCGGAGCCGATCAATGAGGGCATTACAGAGAATCGGGAAACTGAAGATTTGCCGCAGAAGGCTGTCGAGGATGAGGAGCAGCCCGGTGAAGCTGTGGAGGGTGAGGAACAGCCTGGTGAAGCTGCGGAGGATGAGGAACAGCCGGAAAAAGCTGTTGGTGATGAAGGCGAGGAGAAGCCCGAGGAATCTGTGACAGAAGGTGAGGGACAGTCCGAAGGATCCGTGGGTGACGAAACCGAGGAGCAGCCCGATGAAACACCTGTAGTAGTGTATACGGCCACAGTAGACCTGACGGACAGGGCAGTGCCTTTCTCTCTTGAGGAGATGATGGGCGCGGCGGCTCCCGCTGAGGATCTGTCAGCCCAGGAGGAACAGCAGGCTGAAGAAGCACTTGATCCCTCTGACTGGACGCTGGAGTATGATGAAGAACTTCTTGAGGTGGTTTTTGAGGATGGGGATTATCTCATCACCCCCAAAGCCTCCTTTGAAGCCGCGACGATTCGGATCGAGGCTGGCGACAGCTATGTCCTGAACCTGATGAATTATCGGATGCCTGTACCATACCCGGCCCAGAGCTTTGAGGGCATTACCGCAACCATGACTGTGAAGGTCACGGCGGATGAAGGCGCGTTCCCCGAGGGAACCACCATGGAAGTGGTGGATGTCGAGGACGAGGCTACCATCAGCGATATCGCCGGGGCTGTCGAAGGTGAAAATGTCACCATCAACAGGGTCCATGCCGTGGACATCACCTTCCGAAACGCGGAGGGTGAGGAGATAGAGCCGCTGATCCCCATCTCCGTCGTGATGGAAGTGAATGAGCAGACTCAGAGCGCCGACGCGGTCGTCGTCCATGTGGATGGCGAAGGAAACGCGGAGGTTCTGGAACAGACCGGAGAGGGGAACGCGGTCGCCTTTGACGCGGAGGCGTTCTCCGTATACGCCGTCGTTTTAACGGAAAAGTATATCAGCGCCAGCGGAGAAAGCTATAACATTCAGGTGAGCTATAACTCCGAAGCGGGAATCCCCGACGGAGCCGCTTTGAGGGTGCTTGAGGTCGAGGATCAAGAATATATAGACAAGGTGTCTGATGCGTTGGACGAGGGACGCGCCGTCAGGCTGGCCCGGTTCTTTGACATCAGCATCATGGACGGAAACCGGGAAATTCAGCCCGACGGGGCCGTTACGGTGAAGGTGACACTGGAGGACGCTGTCGAGGCCGACGAGGTCAAGGCGGTCCACTTCGGCGACGAGGTCACGGTATTGGACGTGGTGGAGGACGCGGGAACGCTGTCCTTCCAGGCGGAGAGCTTCTCGGTTTATGGCATTGTCTACACCGTTGATTTTGAGTATGACGGCGAGACCCACAGCATCATGGGCGAGAGCAGCATACGGCTCAGCAGGCTGTTTGAAAAGCTGAACACTTGCGAGGACCTGACCGCTTCCACCGCCGTGTTCTCAAACCCTGCGCTGCTGGACGTATCCCCCGTCACAGAGGGCGACGTGGTGACCGACTGGCTGCTGACGAGCCTTCTGCCCTTCCAGACCCACGAGACGCTCACCGTCACCCTGGCGGATGGGCGGGTCTGTGTGCTCAACGTCACCGATGCCGTGGCCCAGACCGGCGGCAGCGTGACCATACTGAACCCGAATATCGGCATCACCCTGATCAGCGGCGCGGAGCCGGAGGACGGAAACTGGGTGTGGACCGAGCACCAGACCGAGACCGAGGGGCACGCCTTCACCTTCCGCGCGGACTACTCCTTCTCCACCTACACCACCCAGAAGACCCAGTGGGAGAAGGACCAGATCGAAATACGCATACCGCTGCACATATTGAAGGACCGGGACGGCAAATACGCGGACAGGCTGGAGATGTCCATCCCCGAGGCGAGCATGGAAGATCAGCTCAATGATACCCATGTTTTCGTATTCAAAAAGGTCGAAACCGCGGAGGACGGCCTGAAGCCCGGCGAGGAGCCCTATGTGCTGATCTACAACCGCATCCCCGCCGACCCCACGCAGGTGGGTTACTTTGAGGTCGCCTACAAGACCACCGAAAAGACCTTTGAATACACGGACTATGACCCGGAGCAGCCCAACCAATTGCCCCCTGAGTGGATGACACTGACCATATACGATGAAAAGGTGACATACGATTCCGGGACCGGCACGACCACTGTGGTGGCGGACAAGGATGCCGCCCCCCTGCTCCATAAGGCGAGCGATGAGATATTCGTCAATATAGATACCGCCGCCGAGGTCACCAGCACCGTGAAGCGCGCGCCCTCCGCGCCCTACCAGCAGCAGGGCTGGAACGAGAGCTGGGGAACAGCGCCTGCCGACGCCGGTGATTACTATTACGCCGTGTGGACTGTGGAGAGCAACATCGTCGCCACGCAGCCCTATGATTTCACGCTGACCGACAGCTTTAAGCCCGAAAACGGCGAGGTGGTGGGCTACAGGCTGGCGGGTGAAACGGCCTTCACCGCCTGCGAGAACGGTACTGTCACCCTGGAGAACCAGAAGGTCAATTACGGCAACAGCATCCGCCGCGACTACGTGCTGACCCGCATTCCCAAGGACGAATACGACACCATACTGGAGCGGGATGGCAGCTACATCATCAACAACGAGATCACCGCCACCGTGACGCCCCGCGACGGCTTCGATGCCCGGAGCGCCAAGACCGGCAAGGCCCACTATCAGGTGGAGAAGCCCCACTACACCGTGGCCGGGGCGGGCTTCAACGGCGAAAAGAAGGGCCTCACCAGCCGGTTCGACCTGACCCGGTTCATGACGGAGGACACCTATACCTCTATCCCGAACCTGCAATACTACACCTGGGTCGATGCGAATGTGTGGCCCTATACCTATGAGGATGCGGAGGCCGCCGACGAGAAGAAGCAGAGCGAGGCAAACCACGACAAATACGGCAAGACGCCGGTCACCGTGGAGATCACCGACAAAACCCTGTGGCTGAAGTATTTCGACCAGAGCGCATGGGCCACAGCAGGCAGCTCCGGCACCCAGGACGAGTTCACCGCGGTCAGTCCCCAGCTCCAGCCGGACGACTACCAATTCACCGGACTGACCCTCGGCTACAGCTTCTCCGATGGCAGATACAGGGAGCATGAGGGCTTCACCCGCGTGGGCCAGAAGGATTCCGAGCTGGCAGCGCTGGCGGAAGCGGGACGGCTGGACGATCTGGTGCTGGAGATCTGTCTCAATGGCAGCGATACGCCTGTCGAGGGTCAGGCGAAGTATTCCTTTGCTGACCGGACCTGGACCATCGACCCTGCCCTGGACGCCTGTATCGCATCTGCCGAGGGTATGAACGTCACCTTCCGGGATGCCGGCATTACCGGCTACCGCCTTTCCAACACCAACGCCCTGTATTCCACCCGGCTGGAGGCGTGGCCCGTTGTGAGCCTGAAGAAGGGCCCGATCGTCAGCGGGGTCCTCGAGAAGATCGACCCGGAGGCTCCCTCCGTCGATCTGTGGAACCGGGCGGAGCATCGGGTGTATCAGGACACGATCAACCGCTACGTCTATTCCCGCGACGGCGTGGACCACATCATCGGCGATATCCGGAACAGCGTCATCAACAAGGGCTATTCAGAGCCCGAGAATGACGTCATCGGCGCGCGCTACCTGATCTCCTGGAATGTGGACATGGCCGAGACCTACTCCATCAACAACAGCGTGACCGAGGTCACACAGAACGGCGGCGTGTTTTACGACCTGCTGCCCACCGGCGTGGAATATCTGCCCGGCACGGTGCAGGTCTATGGCGACGATCAGGAGTCCCTGAACAAGAGCGAATACCGGGTGGACCTGGTGTCCAACTACAACGGCTCCGGCCGCGTGATGATGATCGTGACCATCGACGCCCCCGCCGACCGCTATCGCATGACCTACGACACCGCCATCACCTGGGACGCCATATTGCAGCAGCGCAGCAACGAAAGCAACGTCGTCACGCTGCACAACGCCGTGGCCTACGAAACCGGCAACGAGGACATCGGCAGGTTCGACAAGAGCTACATGTACAAGAAGGACTCCGATCTGGCAGCTCACCCCAGCGACGGGAAGCTGTATGACCGGGTGGATACCGAGGAAAAGGGCCCCAGGAAGGTCATCATGACCGTGAAGGACTGCCCTGTGGGCACGCTGGTGGCGGGCACGCTCGGCCTGCAAAAGACCGTGAAGGCCACCGTGAACAGCCATGGCTATGGCAAGACCGCCGTCACCTATCCCGAGGGCGAGTATTCCTACCGGCTGCAATTCGGCCCCAACGCCGGCTCCATGGCCAAGGGCCTGATCCTCTACGACTTCATGGAGAGCTTCCGCGACAGCGGTATACAGTCCCAGTGGTACGGCAGGGTCAGGAGCGTGGACACCAGCCTTGTGGAGGGCATGGGCGCGACCCCCGAGGTGTATTATTCCACGGTGGATCGGGACGCCATGTATAACTGGCTTGCCGATAATGGCAAGACCGTACAGGACCTCGCCAGCCTTGACGCAAAAATTGGTGATGTCGATTTCTGGACGAAGGCCGTTGACAGCGACCTCTCCGCGTTGAATGTGACCGCCATCGCGGTGGACCTGCGCAAGGGCACGGAATCCGTGCAGACCGTCAACGCGGACAACGAGACGGTCGAGACCTTCAACGAATTCGTGCTGCACGGCGGCAGGACGGCCTCGGTCTACGTCTATCTGAACGCTCCCAGCGCCGCCGAGACCCCGTCCCACGAGGATGACGACAGCTTCATCGCCTACAACGACGTCTATCTGAACCACGCCATCACCGGCGAGGGCAAGGCGTTTGTGGACAATGGACAGGTCATCAAACAGGGTGAGACGGAGATCACCTACCGCGTGGTGGGCGATCTGCGCATCCGCAAGGTGGATATCGAGACCGAAAAGCCCATCGAGGGCATCACCTTCCATCTGACGGGCACCTCCAACTACGGCGCCTCCGTGGACGAGACCCGCAAGACCACATCCACCGGCTCGCTGATCTTCGACAGCCTTGAAAAGGGCACCTATACCCTTTGGGAGGAATCCGGCAGCAAGGACTATCAGCTGGACAGCGACACCAAACTGACCGTGACCATCACCGATCAGGGCACCGCCGAGATCACGGGCTTTGAGGAACTGCCCGATCTGGACGAAAACCCCGATGCCGAAATGCCCAAGCTGACGGGCAAAATGATCACAGTCACCGGCGAGGGATCGAGCACGGTGCTGTGGCAGATCACCAACAAGCCCCGCGAATGGGCGGACTTTGAGTTCACCAAGGTGGGCGACGTGGACGGACAGACGGTCGCAAAGGCCCTGGCCGGAGCCACCTTCAAGCTCAGCGGCAAGAGCGATTACGACAACGACATCGAGCTCTATTCCACCTCCGACACCCTGGGCCGCGTGGCCTTCGAGGATGTGGAGGCCGGCACCTATACCCTGGAGGAATACGTGGAGGCTGACGGCTACGTGCCCGCCAACCGCAAGTTCAGGGTGACCGTGGACGAGAACAACAAGGTCGCCATTGCGCTGGATGGCCCGGTGAATGAGGAGACCGACAACGTAGAATTCATCGAGAGCAGGACAAAGCCTTCGGAGGACTCGGATTACGAGGAGATCACCTGGACCATTAAGGACGAGGTGAAGCACAATCTCAGCCTTCTGAAGGTGGACGCGGTGAACAACCGCGTGCTGTCCGGGGCACAGTTCCGTCTGACGGGCACCTCCGACTATGGCACGCCCGTGGACATCACCGCCACCAGCCAGGCCAGCGGCGCGGTGGACTTCCGTGGCCTGGAGCCCGGCGCCTACGTCCTGCAGGAGATCGCCGCCCCCGAGCATCACGAGCTGGACGAGACCCTCTACACCGTGACCATCGAGCGCGACGGCAAAATCACCATCAGCTGGAATGGCAATACCATTGACAACACCGTTGAGGAGGCGGGCGAGCCGCGCATCATCCCCGCCGGTTCCACCTATGGCGAAAAGACCGACCGGGAAAGCCCCGCCAACCGCTTCTTCTATAAGTATTACGCCCGCTTCAGCATGCCCAACGCCCGCGTGGAGCAGGGCGTCATCACCATCAAAAAAACCTGGTGGGACGAGGCGACGAACGGCCCTCTGACTAAAATCACCGCCACCACCGGCCTGCCCGCGCCCGTCATCCACGCAATGACCGAGGTCCCCATCGAGCCCACCCGCCCGGCGCGGATCGACCGGAACAAGTGGGATAACTTCTTCAAAGGTCTGGACCTGGCCAGCGTCACGGCCTTCGTCAATCAGGCCGAAGTGCCCGAGGACCTGAGCAACTGGACGCTGGTCAGCGAGAGCCAGGGCGATTTCCCGAAGAACATCTATCTGAAGCAGGATTCGGATGGCGCGATACTGTGGTACGCGGACACGGTGGAGGCCTACCTGCCGGTCAACAGCTCGAATTTGTTCAACAAGAACGTGTCCAACAAGAGATTGACCAACATGAAGACGGTGAGCCTTGTTGGAGAAAATGTATCGCTGAGGGCCAACTATACCGACAGCATGACCAGCATGTTTGAGAACTGTTCGGGCCTGACCAGCGTGACCTTCCCGTCGAATTTTGGCACGGAAAACGTTACTGCGGCTTACGGTCAGGGCGGCATGAACGCCATGTTCTTCAAATGTAATAACCTGACGGAAGTCGACCTGAGCGCCTTTGACTTCCGGAATGTGACGTCGATGCACAATATGTTCAGCAACTGCTACCAGATACAGAAAATCACGCTGCCCGCGTCGGCGGACACTTCCAGAGTGTCCAACATGGCCTGTATGTTCCAAAACTGCAACAATCTGGCCGTGATCGACAATCTCTCTGCCCTCGATACCGCAAATGTCACCAACATGAACCACATGTTCGCCGGGTGCCAGAAGCTGGGAAGGACTGCTGATGGCGGACTGGATCTGTCCAGCTTCAACACATCCAATGTGACAGATATGAATTACATATTTGAGGATGTGGGCAGGTACTGGTACGATAAAAAAATCGATTCGACCACAATCACTCTGACTGGCCTGGACACTTCAAATGTCCGCAACATGGAGGGTATGTTCAATCGGTGCTGGGGTCTGGAAACTCTGGATGTCAGCCAGCTTAATACATCCAGTTGCACGAACATGAAGCTCATGTTTGGCTATTGCCTCACTCTTCAGGCTTTGGACCTGTCCAGCTTCAACACCGGCAACGTTACCAATATGTATCAGATGTTTGAAAGCTGCAAGGCGATCAAGACGCTGGATGTTTCAGGCTTTGATACGAGCAAAGTGACCACGATGTATGAAATGTTCCACCAGTGCAACGAGGTGGAGAGCATCGAGGGCCTGCATAAGTTTAATACAGGAGCCTGTACGTCGATCTTTGACATGTTCTCAGAGTGCTGGAAGCTCAAGAGCGTGGATGTGACCAGCTTTGACACCGCGAACATGTCGACGATCAGCTATGTATTCAACAATTGCCGTGCACTGGAGGTGCTGGACCTTTCTTCCTTCGATACAAGCAAAACCACGACCATGAGGCACCTGTTTCAGGGCTGCTCGAATCTGGAGAAAATCTATGTCGATCCGGCAAAGTGGTCTACAGTCTCGGTAGTTGCTTCCGTGAGCAATAATACCCTGAACATCTTTGGTTTCTGCAACAAGCTGGTCGGCGGGGCGGGAACCAGTTATGCCAACAACAATACCCACGGCAGCGACTTGAGCTATGCCAGGATCGATGGCGGCGCATCCGCACCCGGCTTTTTAACGAACATTGCCGATAAGCCCGCTGCCAACACCGCCAGCACCCATTCGACCCGGTTTGCGGCGTCGAGGCGGGCGGCCACCGTTTCCGTCAGCATCTCCGGCGTGATCGACGGCGAGATGCCACAGGAAACACCGGTGTATGATGATGGCGTGGAGATGGTGGCGGAACCCGTATTCGCTGCCTACGACGCGGCGGTCCAGCCGGAACCTGAAGCTACCGCGGATTACGACGAGAACGATATTGAGATCATCACTGATGATGCAGAGGACCTTGCCGGGCTGTCCGAACCGATGCTGATGGCGGCTGAACCAGTCGAAGGCGATACGGACGGTGCAGACGATGCAGACGGTGCGGACGATGAGACTTCCGACGACCCGGCGGTCACCGAGACCCCGGAGACCGTCGAGACCACCGCCATCGACAAGGTCACCAACGGCGTGACTTATGTGGGCGCTGACGACGGAACGCTGTTCGACACCTGGATCATCGACCCGAATACCGGCGAATGGACCTATCGCTTCCACGTCTATGAGGAGGTGGACGAGGACGGTGAGCCCGTCACCATGACCTATTACATCTTTGAGGAAGAGAAGATAGACGGCGTGGAATACCTGGCGCCCTTTACCTGGTTCAACCAGGATAGCGGCGTGTGGTATAAGACCCTCGAGTATACCAAGGGCACGGCCGGCCCCGTGGAGATCCAGAACAAGAAGCCCCATTCCGAGACACCCAGGGGCGGACTGAGCGTCACCAAGGTGGTCAACGATCCCACCGGCAGCACCTATGTGGAGGGCCAGAAGTTCAACTTCACCATCAATTATGTGAAGTCGGACGGTACTCCCGTGAACGGCGAGTCCTTCAGCCTGACGGCGGGCGACACGAAGACATGGACGGATCTGCAGGTCGGCTCCCAGTACAGCATCGAGGAAACCGTGGGGGCGCAATACCAGGTCAGCTTCGACCAGCAGAGCGGCCAGATCAGCGGCGACGGCATGGTGCGCGTGGTGGCGACCAATACCGTGAAAGTGCCGCGGACCGGCAAGCTGGAGATCAGCAAGGCGGTGCTGTATGCCGAGGACGCGACGGAAGGCGACGACCCGGAATTCAGCTTTGCCATCACCCTTGCGGACGGCGATAATAATCCCCTGTCGGGCGTTTACAGCGGCAGACTGGGGGACGGCAGCGCCCAGCCGGTGCAGTTTGTGAATGGCTTCGCACGGGTGTCCATCCACGCCGGGGATGATCTGACCATCTCCGGCCTGCCCGAAGGCGCGAAGTATACCGTGACCGAGGACGCGACGGAGAACTACAGCCTCGTCAGTAGGAGCGGCGATACAGGAAGCATCATCGCCGATCAGACCCAGACCGCGGCCTTCACCAACGAAAAGAAAAAGGACGCGGAGTATGGCGGGTTCACACTGGTCAAGCGGCTGGGCGAGGGTACGGTGCTGGATGATCCCGGTATGGCATTCAGCTTCACCATCGAGATGACGGGCCTGAAGCCCTTCGCCACCTACACCTATAAGACCGGCACCGCCGTGGAGACCGCCACAGAGCGGAGCTTTAAGGCCGACAAGGACGGCGCGGCGCAGCTGCTGCTGTCCCTGCCCGTGGCGGAAACGGCCTGGTTTACCAGGGAGATCACCCGCCTGCCGGTGGGCGCGACCTTCCGGATCACCGAACCGGCCTGCGGCTACATCGCCAGCTATACGGCGGTGAACGACCCCGCCGACGTGGGCAGCATCAAGGAATCCTCCGGCAGAAATACCGCACCCCAGAAGCCGCTGAGCACCTACGAGGAGGAGGTCGAGGCCCAGGAGCAGACCAACGTGGTCTTCACCAACGAAAAGCCGCTCTACAGCGTGAACATCCGAAAGCTGGACGCACTCA
>Ga0256404_1007349_pt1 | contig 17506 bp, 10 predicted proteins | sample RumenRJG_01DNA_FD_185990 | JGI IMG/M metagenome (GOLD analysis project Ga0256404, IMG submission 185990) | Bovine rumen microbial communities from Lethbridge, Alberta, Canada - RJG_01 | ecosystem: Host-associated > Mammals > Digestive system > Stomach > Rumen | place: Canada: Alberta | collected...
TTCCTCCGCATGCCGGCCGCGATCCGCTTCCTTATGGAAAGCGGGAGCGCGAGGAAGCACCTCTGCAGGAACGGGTTCGAGACCGTCCTCCGGTATTTCTGGTACTTTCTGTCGGCGGTGCAGAGTAGATCCCCGTGGAGGATCACAGCTGAGGAGCGGCCGAGCCTCACCTCGCTGATGTCGGGAAGGAGCGTGAGCCCCGCGAGATCGCAGAAGCCCTTCCCGATAAGGAAGTCCCGGTTTCCGCGGATGAAGTACTTCCCCGGGCGGCGGAGGCGCTGCAGCTCCCAGGCGACGCGCTCCGAGAGGTCTGCGCGCTCGTCATCCCCGATCCAGGCCTCGAAGAGGTCGCCGAGGATATAGAGCTCGTCGCACCTCAGGCACTCCTCGCGGAGGAACCTGATGAATCCCTCGGTAATGTCGGGGCGGCTGTCCTGAAGATGGAGATCCCCGATGAATATCCGCCTCATGCCGGCATGTCATCCATTATTCTGTCCGTTACTTTCCATTGGCCGTACGTGTCCGTGCCTGAGGCATGACACTTTTCCTGTGTCCTGTATCCTGCTCGGACACCCAGAGGACGATGATGCTTTACCCGACCACATTTGCGCTGATGATCTCGACGGTCTCGGCTGGCACGTCGCGCATGTAGTATCCTATGCTCCCGGTCCTGACCGTCTCGATCTTCTCCACGGTGTCGGTTCCTTCCGTGACCTTCCCGAACACGCAGTAGCCCCAGCCGTCGCGGGTCTCGCTCGTAAAGTCAAGATAGGCGTTGTCAACGGTGTTGATGAAGAACTGGCTCGTGGCGGAGTGCGGATCAGAGGTCCTTGCCATCGCGATTGTGAACTTCCTGTTCTTAAGCCCGTTCGATGCCTCGTTCTTTATGGGATCACGGGTCTCCTTCTCGGTGAAGTCCTTCGTGAGCCCGCCTCCCTGGATCATGAAGCCCTTTATGACGCGGTGGAATATGGTGCCGTCATAGAAGCCTTCCTTTACGTATTTAAGGAAATTCTCGCAGGTGAGAGGCGCATTCTCCTCATCGAGCTCGACAGTGAATGCTCCGAGGCTGGTCTCGAACTTTACTTTTTGCATGATGAAATCCTTATATTTGAGAGACGCTGATTATACCGCAGAGCGTGGCAATGCAGAGAGCCGTCACAAAAAGAGGGCGGCATGCGCCGTTTTTGGCTATAATCCAAAGCCGATATTGAGAAATGCACAGGTGCATCTTTTAAGCGGAAGTCAATCATGCTCAGAATCTACAATACCCTTACAAGGAAAAAGGAAGAGTTCAAGCCTATCGAACCCGGAAAAGTCGGCATGTACGTCTGCGGAGTCACTATCTATGACTACTGCCACATCGGTCACGGCAGGACCTTTGTCTGTTTCGACGTGATTGTCCGCTACCTCCGCTATCTTGGCTACAAGGTCACCTATGTCAGGAACGTGACCGATGTTGACGACAAGATTATAAAGCGCGCCGCGGAGAACCATGAGCCGATAAGCTCACTCACAGCCCGCATGGAAAAGGAGATGCACAGCGACTTTGACGCTCTCGGCATGCTCCGCCCGGACATCGAGCCGCACGCGACCGAGAACATCGACGGCATCATCGACATCGTGAAGAGGCTCCTTGAGAACGGCAACGCCTATGTCGCGGGAAACGGCGATGTGATGTTCTCGATTGACAGCTTCCCGGAGTACGGCAGGCTCTCCGGGCAGAAGCTTGACGATCTCCGCGCCGGCGCCCGTGTCGGGGTTGAGGAGAGCAAGCACAACCCTTATGACTTCGTTCTCTGGAAGATGTCGAAGCCCGGCGAGCCCGAGTGGGACTCCCCCTGGGGCAAGGGACGCCCTGGCTGGCACATCGAGTGCTCGGCGATGAACCACCGCTATCTCGGAGATAAGTTCGACATCCACGGCGGCGGCTCGGACCTTGTCTTCCCCCATCATGAGAACGAGATCGCGCAGAGCTGCTGCGCCTTCCACACCACCTACGTTAATACCTGGATCCACTCCGGTATGGTGATGATCAACAAGGAGAAGATGTCGAAGTCACTCGGGAATTTCTTCACCATCCGCGATGTCCTGAAGGAACACGCCCCGGAGGCCGTAAGGTTCTTCCTCCTCTCAGGGCAGTACCGCACCGCGCTTAACTACTCGAAGGAGAACCTTGAGCAGGCGAGGGCAGCGCTTGCCCGGCTCTATACCGCGCTCCGCAGCCTCGAACTCACCGCATCGGCTGACGCAGGAGATGAGTACGCCGACTACGAGAAGCGCTTCCGCGAGGCGATGGATGATGATTTCAACACACCTCTCGCGCTCTCGGTCCTCTTTGAGCTCGCGAGGGAAGTGAACAGCCTTAAGGAGAAGAACGATGACTCCGCAGTGAAGGCAGGGCTTATGCTCAGGAAGCTCGGCGGAGTCCTCGGCATTCTCAAGGACGACCCCGAGAGTTTCCTCAAGGGCGGCAGCTCCTCAGGCGATGAGGGCGGCGACGCCGAGATCGAGGCTCTTGTGAAGGAGCGAAATGACGCAAGAAGCCGCAAGGACTGGAAGGCTGCCGATGCCGCAAGGAACAAGCTGCAGGAACTCGGAATTGTCCTTGAGGACGGCCCTGATGGCACCGTCTGGAGGCGGAAGTAGGTATTGTCTTTGGTTCCCGAAGCCATCCCGGAGCATGCAAATGCTCCGGGCATCAGGAACAGCAGTTGCTCAGCTAATCTGTTTCAGTCTTGGTTTTAACTGCCCGCAAAGAGTAAAAGTTTTCTGTTTCGATCGCACTACATCCGGAACCAGGGCATTCTCAGCGTGCAAACGATGGATACAATAGTACAAAGAGAATTAAAGCAGCTGATTGACAGCGCGGACATTGTTTCTTTCGATGTCTTTGACACTCTGCTCATCCGGAGGCTCAGCCATCCTGAGGATGTTTTTGATATTGTCGCCGAAAGAGTCGGGGACTCCGGGTTCAAGGAACACAGAAGGGATGCTCAGAAAAAGGCGAGTGCCAGAGCCTTAAGGGAGAAAAAATATCCTCACGCCAATCTCAATGAAATTTATGAGGAGCTTGGCAGGCTGTACGGCAGGGAAAGAAGCGCTGCAATCATGTCAGAGGAGATTGCGGCAGAGAATGACGCCCTGTACGGCAATCCTGAGATAAGAGAAATATACGACTATGCAGTGAGCCGGCACAAGCGCGTAATTGCTGTGACTGATATGTACATATCAGGAGATGAGATTGGCAGTTTCCTGAGAAAGAACGGCTACAGTAACTTAGATAAGGTTTACTGCTCTGCTGATTTAGGGAAGGCCAAGTTCAACGAGCAGCTCTTTCAGGAGGTGCTGGCCAGGGAGAGGGTGTCTCCTGAGAGAATGCTGCATATCGGCGACAATCAGCAGCATGACTTCGAGCTCCCGAGAAAGCTCGGCATCAGGACATTTCTCTATTCTCAAGAGATAAGTGCGGCTCAGTGTGATGAATTTTACGGCAGTGATGATCTGATCTTCGGGGCTGTTTACAGATCACTCTATAAAAACTCACGAGGATTCTGGTACAACCTCGGACTCAGAATCGGTGGCCCAATTTACCTCGGCCTTTACCTCTGGCTGCAGTCGCTTGGTGTACTGAAATCAGAGAAATTCTGCCTCATATCGAGGGACGGCTATAACCTTTTCAGGCTGCTTCAGAAACTGGGCTATAAAAATGCGAGGTATTTTGAGACTTCCAGGAGGGCTCTTCTTCTTGCCGGAATGTCTTCGGTAAATGAGGACAATCTGCAGCAGCTGCCGCCCTTTACCTTCAACCAAAAGGTGAGTGACATACTGCGGTTCATGAACCTGCCTGCTGACCGGATAAAGGGCTTTGAGGAGTGCGGCTTCAAAGGGCCAGATGACAGGATCAGGAATCTCGAAGACATGCAGAACTTTAAAAAGCTGTATGCCCTCAACAGTGAAGTATTTTTATCAGTCTGCGGCAGGGAAAGAAAAAATGCTTCTGCCTACCTCAGCTCCGCCGGCCTTGCAGATGCCGGGGGAACAGTCTTTTTTGACTGCGGCTGGACAGGATCATCCCAGTATCTTCTAGAGAAGCTGCTCGATGCAACAGGCCAAAAGTGCAGGACTGACTTTTGCTATTTCGGCATAAAGAAAAACCGGAAAGCCGATGCCCAGCTCACTGGAAAATCCTTCAGGACCTATGCATTCGGACCGGATCAGGAGTCGGATGATCTTGAGAGAATCGTCAATGAGTCCACCGTTGTCGCAGAGCTTTTTTTCAGCGCTCCGCAGTCATCGGTGAAGTGCTATTCTGATGAAGGGAAGCCTGTTTTCGACGATGACTCATTCAATCCGAATTATGAGCAGCTTTCAGACGGGATCACTGATTTTGTCTCTGCCGCGGTTCCAATTGTGGAGAAATTCCGGATAAACATCACTCCCGAAAAGTCCCTGCGGGCTCTCAGGCATCTTATTGAGTCTCCCTCGGAACAGGAAAGCGTTGAAATCGGAAACATCAGGGATTTCGACAGCTGGTCGCTTGAGTCCGGGAACAGCAAATACGTTGGCTATATAACAGAAAGCCAGTTTACCGAGAACCATGCAGACATTTACTGGCCTCAGGGAATATTCAGGAGACCTGACATACCAGACGGGCTTAAAATAAGAATTGCAGATAAACTCAGGCTCGCATACAACCCTCCTGCCGTTAAGTACAGCCTCGAGGATTTTCAGAGCATTGCCAACTACCACAAATTCCTGGCAGAGAGGCGTGTTCAGGACAACCAGTCAGATTCTGTTATTGGCGGTCCGAAATTTTCCGTGGTGATGCCTGTCTACAACACTGCCCAGGAGCAACTCAGTGCTGCTGTCCGCTCTGTCCTGTCTCAGACCTATTCAAATTTTGAGCTTATCCTGGTTGATGACTGCTCATCCTGGAAAAATGTCAGGCCGTTCCTTGATGAGCTTCCCGGTGAAGAGCGTGTAACTGTTGTTCTCAGGGAGAAAAACGGGGGCATTTCGGAGGCGACCAATACAGGGCTTAAAAGTGCATCCGGTGATTTCATCGTTTTCATGGACTGTGATGACACGATTGAAAGCTCCGCGCTTGAGGATTTTGCCTTAGAAATCACCAGGCATCCCGATGCTGATCTCATCTACAGCGATGAGGACAAGATAACAGAGGACGGCAGGCTCAGGCATATGCCGTTCTTCAAGCCGGACTGGTCTCCGGATCTGTTCCTCTCGATGATGTACACCAACCACCTGTCTGCCTTCCGCAGGAGTATTGTGAAGAAGACCGGCGGTCTCCGTTCGGAGTACAACGGTGCGCAGGACTATGACTTCCTGCTCAGGTTTGCCGAGCATACGGAGCCCGGGAGAATCAGGCATATCCCGAAGGTGCTGTACCACTGGAGGGAGCGTTCGCAGTCGATCGCGCAGTCGATGTCCGCCAAGTCCAATGTGCCGCTGCTCACGAAGGTCCTCAAGGAGGATTACCTCAGGAGAAACGGAATCAGCGGCTATGCAGAGGAAATTCCGGGGATCGGACAGTACAGGGTTGTCTATAAAGTTTCTGGCAGCCCGCTTGTCAGCATAATCATTCCGTCCAAGGACAACCCTGATCTGGTCAGGAAATGTATCGGCTCGGTTATTGGGCATACGGCATATAAGAATTACGAGATAATCGTTGTCGACAATGGCTCGGATGACAGAAACAGGGAATCAGTCAGCTCGTATCTGCATGCGCACGGATGTAGTTATTTATACAGGAAGTCTGAGTTCAATTTCTCCGGAATGTGCAATACCGGCGCGAAGGCCGCGAAGGGCGATTTTCTCCTCTTCCTCAACGATGACATTGAGATAATCCAGGATGACTGGCTTTCACGAATGCTCGGCGCCTGCCAGCAGAGGCATATCGGGGCAGTCGGGGCAAAGCTCTATTACCCTGACAGCAGGCTGATTCAGCATGCCGGAGTCAGCAACACCTATGAAGGACCGAGCCATAATTTTCTCAGGTGGGATGACTCACGGCCTTCCTATTTCGCATTCAACTGGATCGATTATGATTGTGCGGCCGTTACCGGCGCGTGTCTTATGGTCAGCTCCGTGAATTTCAGGGCGGCAGGCGGCTTCAATGAGGATTTGCCTGTTGCGTACAACGATGTTGACCTGTGCTACAGGCTCATTGAGCGCGGCCTTTACAACGTTGTCCGCAACGATGTTCGCTGCTATCACCATGAGTCATATTCGCGTGGCTCTGACAGCGCGGATCCGAAGAAGCATGAGAGACAGCTTCAGGAGCTGAAAAAGCTTTACGAGCTTCACCCGGAATTCCTGCATTCTGACCGGTTCCTTAATCCGAACATCCGGTTTTACTCTGTTCCCCTGATGTTTTCCGGTGTTGAGCCTGCCTCGGCAATGGAAGCAGAGCAGCTGAAAGACAGGTTTAATATCAGTCTGCCTGATTCAGAGTGGTCGTACCTGAAAAGGTTAAAGCCCGTTGACAAGGCAATCCTGAAGATCCTGGGGCTGACTGATCCCGAGGGCTGGATATACCGTTTTCTTCTGAATAATTCCTATATAAAGGGAAGGCTTCACAAGATTGAGAGAAGGACCGGCAGGCGTCTTTGGGAAAAAAGGACGTTTGAGCGTTCTGACTGCCCGGTTGCCGTCCCGAATTTTACTGACTATCCCAGCTTCAGCTGCGGCATCGACCGCTTTTCCTTTGACAGAAAGACGAAAACCGTGTCAATTTCCGGATGGTGCATATTCAAAGGGGTGCCGTCAGAGGCCGGAAGGCTTTCGTTCCTGGTAAAAACGGGGAAAGGGCGCCTTGTCAGACTTCCTCTTGAGATGATGCTGCGTAAAGACATCACAGAGTCTGTTGCGGACGGCGTTTCCTACGACGAATCAGGCTTCTGGCTGCAGCAGAACCTCAGCGGATCTGTACTTGAACGGGGATTTTCTGCGGGAAAATCCTTTCTCTACTACGAGCATGGTGATGTCAGAATCCTTATTCCACTTAAGAGGTGCAAGCATGGCGCCGGAGTCGATTTCTGATGCCAGCACCACTGTGTTTGCTGGCCATTGCTCTGTTCAAAGTTTGCCGTATTACTGCTTGGGCGGTATAGGGAGTGCCGCAGCATAGCTAATAAGGCCGGGCTGATTCTGCGCAGCATGCCTGACCTGGTGTGCTGGGGTTCCGCTGTGTTTCCTTCATGTGCCAGGCATTCGGCTGTGGACAGCATTTTCACAAAACAGTCGAGCGGAGCACCGGTGAAAACTTTGGGAGCCGCCTGCATCCTGTATGATTTTCAGAAAATCAGTTTTCAAATATAGCTGCCGCAATCAATTATGGATTGCAGGAGTTCAGGAATCTATGATGAACAGACTGGCACTTTTTTCCTTTTACAATAAATCCGGAACAGTCAATGCCTATGTTTATTACTATATTGAGCAGCTTTCTAAGGCTGCCGATGTGGTCTTTATTGCAAACGGCAGCCTAAGCCCTGACTCAATAAGGGCCCTGGAGAAGAGAGGATGCCAGGTCTGCGTCAGGGATAATAAGGGTTTTGATTTCGGCGCATGGAAAGATTTTATGTTTTCCCATGATTCGCACTTTTTCAGCCGTTACGATGAGCTGATCCTCTGTAACAGCTCGTGCTACGGGCCTGTTTATCCATTTCATGCGATTTTTGATGAAATGGAGAGACGCTCCTGCGACTTCTGGGGGCTTTACAGAAATCCGGGCAGTCATGACAGGAAACGCAGCATTCCTTCACACATTCAGAGTTATTTTCTTGTCATAAGGGAAAAACTGTTCTCTCATCCGTGTTTCCGGGAGTATTTTTCCGGGTTGGGCTATGCCGCTGACTGGGATGGGGCTGTTTTGCAGGAGGTGTCATTTTCTGCTTATTTTGAGGACAGGGGGTTCGTATCATCGTCATATCTTGGCTCCCCGCTCTCAGAGTATATTGAGGATCCGACCATCCTCATGCCTTCTGAGCTTCTTGAGCGGAGATTCCCTCTGATTAAAAGAAAATGCTTTACTGCAGATTACAGCTATATAAATAAAATCAGCAGCTCCGTTCAGGTAAGAAATCTAATTTCTTTCCTTTTGACAAAAACAGATTATCCTGCTGATCTTATTTATGAGGATCTGCTTCGTACGGAGAAGAACTCAGATCTCATCAAAGCACTAGGGCTTTCATTCGTCCTGGAAAGTGACGGCGGTACAGACAGGAGTGCAGAGTGCTCATGCAGTATAGCTGCCGTCCTCTGCAGCAGCCTTGCTGAAAGAATTCCGTCCAACATCAATTATCTGAAATCACTGCCTGACGGAGCATCAATCTTCATTTATGCGGCGACTGAGGAAATCAGTGCGGCATGGACAGCGGAAAAGTCTTTGCTTGGGAAGTACAGGATTGAAATCAGACTGCAAAATAATGGCATGTGTGAAGAGGTGGCGCCCTGGATAGCATTCAGCGATGTGATCAGCTCATTTGACTACATCTGTCTGCTGAATGACTGGAAAACACCATCGGCTGATTCTCCGCTGAAGGACTGTTTTATCTCTGATCACTGCCTGTCAGGTCTTTTATTCTCAAAAAGGTATGTGCAGAATATTATTCAGCTTTTTCAGAGACACGACAGGCTTGGTCTGCTGATGTCATTTTTGCCAATGTTCGCTGAATGGCCGGATCGTGTTTTGAATGAGGAATGGGGCGGCTTACTTGAATCAGGAAAGAGAATGTATTCCATATTTAAGCTGTCTGTTCCATTTGACGATCACCCAGTCGCCCCTTTCGGCGGAATGCTCTGGCTCAGGAGCAGGGCGATGCAGACATTTACCAGGAGTAAGCTGATAAATGATGATGTACAGTTACTTGGGACAGGTGTAAAAAAATCGGTGCCCGGCGATGCACTGGTCCGAATGTATCCGATGATCGTCCAGGAGTCGGGATTCTTTTCCGGATGCATATGCCCTTCTGAGCTGACGGGCTGTCAGTATGCCGGTCTTTACCAGAATCTGCTTAAATACAGCTCCGTCAAAATCAATCGGGACAGTGTGCACTTTGCAGATGTCAGAAAAATACTCTGGTTTTATCTGAAACGAAAGCTGCACATACATTAACCAGTCAGCCGGCCGTACTGAGAGTGAAATTTTCCGTTACCTGCTAGCTTCCACTGGTGAGGCTGGTTCTATCCTGTATAGCTCAAGATTGGACAAAACGTAAATCGGTCCGTCAGACGCCTTTACCGTGCATTTGAAGGAGAGCTGCTCATTGTCAGCAGTGACGTCAAGAGTCCCCACAACCGTTATCTCTCCTTTTTTGTCAGGCCCCTTCTCGTCGGTGTAGCGCACTCTTCCGCTTCCCGCGCGGGCGGTAAGGTATGTTCCGCAGTCTGACTTGGCCTTCTCACGCTTTGCCTCGATGAGCTTCCTTGCCTCAGCGGCGTGGTTCTCGACAGCCTTGCTTACCGGCTCATTTTTCTCCCCCGGAGCGGTGGAGTTCTCCTTTGAACAGCCAGTAACTGTTAGCATCAGAAACGGAAGCAGAAAAGCTCCCAGGATCCGAACTTTCTTTCTCATTTTTGTTGTCTCTTCAAAGTTTTGCATATCAAAGCATAATAATATATCAGACCACGGGATTTTGCCGTCCTGTATTTCATGTTTCTGTACATAGTGCGGCAGGAGTCAATAATAATATGAATAACTGTTTCCATCTTACCGGGACTGCGGCAGCGGTTGCCATGATCCTCTCGTCATCCATTCTTCTGGGCGGGTGCGGCGACAAGCCGGAAGCCCCTGAAAAGACAGTTATTTCATTCAGCACGGTGGGGAGCTTTGCCTCATTCAGCACCAATGCCTGCATCAGCGACAGGGAATGCACCTACGCCTGGAAGATTGACGGGGAGAGCTCGGGCTCCGAGAGGAGCATCGCGCAGGCCATTAAAAAGGCCGGCAGCCATTCCGTGAGCGTTCAGGTCTCCAAAGGCAGCAGGACTGTTGCAGATCTCTCTGAGAACTTCGTAATTGACGCAGTGCCTGAGAATACGGGCAAGGCTCTCTGGAACGCGCCCTCAGGCCACATGGCAAAGAGCGAATCATCTGATACGGTATCAGCTGGTGATCCTGCCGCAGAGAACAAGTCAGAGGCTCCTGCCGCCTCAGACAAGCAGGCATCAGAGGAAAAGAGCGCCGCTGAGGCACCGGCAGAGACTCCTGCCCCTGAGACAAAGGCCGAGGAGAATGTTCCCGCTCCAGTGCCTGCAGCTCCCGCCGCAGAGAATAAGCCTGCCGCTCTTGCCGAAACTCCTGCTCCGGAGCAGAAACAGGAAAAGCAGGAGAGTGCGTCATCTTCAGCTTCAAGTGACGGCAGCTCGTTTACGGTTGATTTCGGCGACATGTTCGGGTCTGACACGGTATCCGCCGGAGAGTCAGTAAAGGAGCGCGCAGATAGCGGCTCCGCTGACGCCAAGACTCCGGAAAACAAGGCAGAGGAGCCGAAGGCTGAAGAGTCTACTAAAGCCGAAGAGCAGAAAGAGGCTCCGTCAGAAGAGCCCAAGGCTGAGGAACAGAAGCCTGCGGGGCAGCAGTCTGACGTTGCCGTGCCTTCATCTGATGCCAAGGATGGTGCTTCCGCTGAAACTGCTCCCGCAGATGCCGTCACTGATGAGAGCAGCCAGGCATCAGAGAGCGCCCCGGCAGACACTGCCGCAAAGACTGATGCCGCTCCTGAGGCAGGTGATGCGAAGGCAGAAGAGCCTGTTGCACCTGCCGAAGAAAACAAGGCTGCCGCGAAAGATGCAGGAGCCGCAGAGAGTGCTGATGGCAAGGCAGCAGAGGCTGCTTCCGCTGAGAACGCTCCTGCCGCAGAGAGCTCTGCCAAGAAGGATGGCAGTGGTCAGGAGCCTGCCGCAGACACAACCAAGGCAGCTGCCGCAGAGCCTGCAAAGAAGGATGACGGGGCTAAGGCTGAGGAGAAGCCTGCAGACACTGCCGTTCAGACTGATGACTGGCTGAAGTGGTAGTCTAAGGGGAAATTTTCAGAGCAGCTGCCAAGTATCCCGCCCGGCAGCTGTTTTTTTATTCACGGGCATTCAGGTACGGCTTAAAGAGCACCATTTTGCCCGGGATCATAATTGGGAGTATTTATGGACAGGATTGCGGTTCTTATCCCCTGCTACAACGAGGAGCAGACGGTATTCAAGGTGGTGTCAGATTTCAGAAAGGCGCTCCCTGATGCCGCAATCTATGTCTACAACAACAACTCCACGGACAGAACCGCAGAGGAGGCGCTGAGGGCCGGAGCCATTGTCCGCATCGAGTACCAGCAGGGAAAGGGCGAGGTAATCAGGCGGATGTTCCGCGAGATTGAGGCGGAGTGCTACCTGATGGTCGACGGCGATGACACCTATGAGGCCTCTGACGCGCCTAAGCTCTGCGAGGAGGTTCTGAAGAACCAGGCTGACATGGTAGTGGGAGACCGCCTTTCCTCAACCTACTTTACAGAGAACAAGAGGCAGTTCCACAATTTCGGAAACTCGCTGGTGCGCTTCTCGATAAACCATATCTTCCACTCCGACATCAAGGACATCATGACGGGATACCGGGCCTTCAGCTACGATTTCGTGAAGACCTTCCCGATCCTCTCGAGAGGCTTCGAGATTGAGACCGAGATGACCATCCACGCGATAGACAAGCGCATGAATGTGAGAAACGTCGTTATCGGCTACCGCGACCGTCCGGAGGGCTCGGAGTCAAAGCTCAACACCTTCACGGACGGGATCAGCGTGCTCCTTACAATCGGGCGCATGTTCCTCTACAACAGGCCCCTTGAGTTCTTCAGCATCATTGCGGGGCTCCTGACGCTTATCGCGGTCGGATTCTTCATCCCGGTGTTCATGGATTACCTTGATACGGGACTCGTGAAGAAGTTCCCGACCCTCATAGTCTGCTCCCTCACCATGATGTCGGCACTCCTCTCCTTCTTTGCAGGAGTCATCCTGTCCGTTATCCGAAACCAGGCCCTTCAGAACTTCGAACTCAACCGCAGTTCGGTTCACGCGAGATTCGCTGAGCTTAAGAAAGAGCAGGCTGTACGTCATCAGAAGTGACGCAGGACATTCCGTAAAATTCCCTTGGCTGTGCCTGACTTGATTTGACAATCCTGTTTCAAAATACTGAACATGATTTTGGAATGGATTGAAATCAATTTTATGTTTTGCCTTATGAAGCCTGTGCTTACGATGAACTTATACAGCATGTCAGTCCGGCTCTCTCCTGTTTGCCGGTTCATGTGATGATATCTTCTTGTTTTGGTAAAATAAGTGTAATGGCATTTGCGGCGTTTTATCTGCGGGGCTGTCTGCCAGCTGGATTTCATGAGGCCTGTCCCCGGCCGATAAAACTGTTTTGTCTACATCACAAAGAAATGAAGTAGTCTTTGCCGTAACCGGCGGCAGAGGGATAGATTATCCATCTGAGACATGATGCAGTGCTGTCCGGTGAACTGACAGATTAATTAAAGGAATATGTTGCCTGGTCGGAAAATAGTGGTGCGGTAATGGGAAAGCTCAAGTCAATTCTGGATTTCATCTACATTTATATTCGGTATGGAAAAAAGTATGCGCGCGGCAACTGGAATGTTCATGTTGATCCTGAGTTTTACTTGGCATTGTACCCTGATGTGAGAAAAGCAGGGATTAAACCTATAATCCACTATTTTAAATACGGCAAAAATGAAGGGCGGTTCCCGAATTGGGAAGCTGTTGAAGACGGCAATGAGGATTTGGAACTGATAAGGAATTCCAGGTATTTTGACGGTGACTGGTATCTCAGACAGTATCCTGATTCTTACAGCGACCCTGCAGTTGATTATTTTGTTCATTTCAGGTCACGCAATCCAAGTGTCAGTTTTGTCACCAGGGATTACTACAGGCTGAATGGTGATGTCAGAAGGGCAGGGATGAATCCCCTCATTCATTTTGAGAAATTCGGGAAAATCCAGAACAGGCCGATGATTCTGACGTTTGAGCGCAAGGATGTTTTCCCTGAGGAGCTAAAGGAATTAAAGGGAATAAATTGCAAGACACCGCATGCAGTCAATGAAAACCGCACTGTCCATAATAAAGTGCTGGTTTTTGCTGCCTACTGCAATGACGGAATGCTTCATGGATTCAGGCAAAACCTTATTCATGAGCTGAGGCAGTACTGCGATTATCTGGTGTTTGTCTGCGACAATCCCATGCTTGAAGATGAGGTGAGAAACTGTCCTGATATTGATGCCTTCGTCTGCAGGAGACATCATCGGTTTGACTTCGGATCGTATATTTACGGTATAGAGTTGCTTTCTGAACTTGGCCTGCTTGACGGAATCAATGATCTTGTTCTGTGCAACGACAGCTGCCTTGGGCCTGTGTGCTCATTTGCTCCTGTATTCGAGAAATATGATTCCAGTAAATCGCAGATTGATTTCTATGGCCTGTCTGTTTCCAATGATTATAAAAAACATACGTTCATACAATCATTTTTCCTGATGTTCAGTCCGGCCGTTTACCAGAGCGAAGTTTTCAGACGTACATTCAGCCTTAATAATGTACCCGTAGGGATTTACTTTGATGACGTTGGTGTCAATCTTGAGGGGGAACTGACTTATAAGCTTACCCAGGCAGGGTTTGCGTATAAGACTTTTGTTGACGAGGAGGATTTTGCCAAAAAATACGGAAACTCAAGACCGACAAACATGCCTCTTCAGCTGATTGCAGATTACGGGTATCCGCTGGTCAAAAGAAAATATCTCGTATTGAATAACGGAAAGCCTGACTGTGAAGAACTGGTTGAGTATTTAAAAAAAGAGAAAAAGGATTTCTGGAACAGCATAGAGAGTTTTATAGCAGGTGAGCAGAGCAAGGCCTGCAGAATAGTCAGTGACAGCCTGTACAAGCCTCTTGATTACTCCTACGGCGCCGTAAGACAGCATTATTCTGAGCTTGTACCGAAGATTCAGCAGCGCATAAAGAAGCGAGGGTTTATCAAGGTGGATTTCCTGGTGGCAAACCTGAGTATGCTTGCCTACCGGAGTCTTATTGAAAAAATGCTGCTGGACAAGCGGTTTGCGGTAAGGGTCATCGTTATACCTGATATAAGGTGGAAAAAGGCAGACTCCCTGGCTGAATACAGGAAATGTATCAGGGAACTCACCCAGGCTTACGGGAGGACAGTTGTCTCCTCAGCGGTCCCTAATCCTGAAAGCGCTTATCCTGTATTCACTAATATATATGAGGATGAACCGGATGTCGTTTTCTTCCCGACGCCTTATGATCTGTCGTATACGCCATATAACATCCCTAATGCAATCAAATGCAATGTCCTTCCTGCATATATAAATTATGGCTTCCCGAGAAACAAATACTGCGAGGAGGTCTTCAAGCGTTCAAATTATTCCAACTTATGGAAGATCTTTCTTGAGACCCAGTTTCAGCTTGATGACTATATAAAAAACGGATTTGTCAACGGTGATAACGCGGTTGTCGCAGGATACAGCAAAATTGACGAGCTGCACGATATAACACAGAAATTGGATCCTGCTGAGTCACATACATATAACGGAAAGGTTTATGACAAGGTCGTGATCATAGCCCCTCATCATTCTCTTGACGGCGGCTATAATTCCTCCATGCATCTGTCGAACTTCCTTAAATATGCTGATTTTTTCAAGGAACTTCCTTCAAAGTTCAGGAATGTTCTGTTTGTTTTCAGACCGCATCCGGCTCTTTTCTTTCTCCTTAAACAAAAAAAGTTCTGGGGAGAACAAAAAGTAGATCAGTATCTTAATGAAATTAAAGAGAACGATAATCTTATTTTTTCGACAGAAGGTAATTATTTTCACTGGTTTGCCGCATCGGACGCAATGATTCACGACTGCGGATCCTTTACAGTGGAATACCTCTATACTGACAAGCCATGCTGCTACATGCTGAAGTCAGAGAATGAGATAGACGAGCTGTTCAATGATTTTGGCAAACAGTGCCTCTCATGCTACTATCACGCCCTAAGTGAGGATGACATTGTTAAATTCATACAGGAAGAGGTACTTCAGGGGGTGGATTCAAAGAAGAGCGTGCGGACAAAATTCGCTCATGAGGTGCTTATGAAAGACTATCCTCATTCTTCCGAGAAGATTATGAACTGTCTTGCAGACAGTCTGATGCTCAAAAAACAGGGGGCAGAATGAATTTCGCGTTAATATTTGCCGGCGGCGTCGGGAGCCGTATGCACAGCAAGGGAATGCCGAAACAGTTCCTTCCTGTCTACGGCAAGCCGATAATTGTGTATACACTGGAAAAATTCCAGGAAACTCATTCCGTAGATGCCATTGTGGTTGTCTCCTTGGAGAGCTATATCGACAGGATGAGACAGCTTGCGGATTCTTATCATCTGACCAAAGTGGTTACGATAGTCCCCGGCGGGGCTTCCGGGCAGGAGTCCATTTATAACGGGCTTAACGCGCTGAGAGAAAAGGCTTCGCCTGATGATATAGTACTGATTCATGACGGAGTCAGGCCGGTCATCGATTCTGCATTGATAGAAGACTGCATCGAAAGCGTCAGAAAGTACGGTTCGGCAGTATCTGCGAGCCCGGCTATTGAGACTATAGTCAGATCCTCAGACTCGGCACAGAGTGACATTAAGGAAATCATTCCACGAGCTGAATGCCTTTTGGCAAAGGCTCCGCAGGCTTTCAGGTACGGACGTATCCTTGCGGCCCACGATCGGGCAAGGCAGGAGGGATACCATGATGCTATCGACTCCGCATCGCTTATGAAGCATTACGGAGAGGATCTCCATATGGTGAGATGCAAGCCTGACAATATAAAGATCACCACACCTGTTGATTATTTCCTGTTCAAGGGGATTGTCGAGGCTTCAGAAAATTACAATGTGTTCGGACTGTGAGAAAGGTGCTTAAATGAAAGATACAGAGCTTGAAAAATTAGTTGAGACGGAAAAGCCGCTTCTTGAATCATTTTCAGGCAAAACATTTCTTGTTACCGGAGCAACAGGTCTCATCGGCAGTGCTGTGTGCAGGGTGCTGCTGGAGTCCAACCGCAGATATGGCACAGGGATAAGGATCCTTGCCTCTTTCAGGAACAAAGGCAAGTTCGAGTCTGTTTTCGGCAGCGATGCGGACAAAATGACAAGGCTCGAGAGCGATATCGCAGCGCTGGCAGATGTTTTCGATTACGAGAATAAGCCTGATTACATACTGCACTGCGCGTCACAGACAGACAGCAAGAGTTTCCTCAAAAATCCTCTCGAGACTATCAATACTGCGCTGGCCGGAGTCAGAGCCGTAATTGAGATCGGAAGGCACTTTCCTGACTGCAGCATACTTAATTTCTCAACTCAGGAGGTATACGGTGATGCCCCGGAGAGCAGGGATTTGGCATCAAGTCCCTGGAAAGAGAGCGAGCTCGGGTTCCTTGACCTTTACAATCCGAGAAATTCATACCCGGTAGTGAAGCGCTGCTGTGAGAACATCTGCTGCTGTGAGAGGGCAGTCGGCAATATGAAAATAGCAACGGTCAGGCTTGCCCAGACATTCGGTGTCGGCGTGCCGTACGGAGACAACAGGGTTTTCGCGCAGTTTGCAAGAAATGTCCTCAACAGCGAGAATATCGTGCTCCTCACTGCCGGAACATTGAAAAGAGAATTCCTGGATGTCTATGACTCCGTTTCGGCGTTTTTACACATACTTTCATCAGGCGTGAAGGAAAATTGCTATAACATCTCCAACTCTGACTCATTCATGAGCATCAGGGAGCTGGCTGATCTCTTCGCCTCCAAAAATGAGGCTGTATCAGTAGAGATCAGGATTGACAATGAAGCTGCAAAAAAATTCACTTCAACAAAAGTTACAAGACTTGACTGCTCAAGACTGCGTGCCACTGGCTGGCGTCCTCTCTTTTCAATGGATGATTCGATACAGAGCCTTCTCGACTGGTATAAGTCGCTCAGGAACTGTTAAAAATTAAGGATAACAGAGAGCAGTAATTCAAACAGGCCAGCACCTGTCTTCGTTCGGCAGTGCCTGTTCATATGAGTTTCGCATCAGCTGCCTGGTGTTTTTCCATATGCTACAGGCTGCTGATTTCTGAAGAGCGGACTTGCCAGTTATTCATCTATCCACAGTACAGCGTATTTTATTTCCCTGTAATCATACTAATCATATATGAATTCTGTATCAGCAGTGCTATAATCCTCTCAAATTCATTACATGGAGCAAAATCATGGCAGAACTGTCTGATGATGATCTGAAAAAGAAAAAGGCGAGAACCAGAACCGCAATACTCTACGGCGCAGGCCTTGTGCTCGGCGCGGCCCTCGGCTTTATCGAGAACTCGACCTTTGTCGAGACGATGGACTTCATAGCCCTGGTGTTCACGAGGCTCTTCAAGTTCATCGCCATACCCGTCATAGCGCTCGCGCTCATAACGA
>Ga0256404_1007353_pt1 | contig 17494 bp, 13 predicted proteins | sample RumenRJG_01DNA_FD_185990 | JGI IMG/M metagenome (GOLD analysis project Ga0256404, IMG submission 185990) | Bovine rumen microbial communities from Lethbridge, Alberta, Canada - RJG_01 | ecosystem: Host-associated > Mammals > Digestive system > Stomach > Rumen | place: Canada: Alberta | collected...
TTTTTGTATGGCTTATTAAAGTGCGCCTAAAATTGAAGTAATTGTATCTTGCTGTAAATATTTGTAATTTATCCTATTTTCATGGTCGTGTCATCTGATTTTAGATGTTAGTTTCGCAATTACCTACATGGTTTACCTTACACACGCCTTAATCCGGAACATAATATTATCATTGCTTCTATGTAATCGGGTTCTGTGTCTATTCTTTCATTTTGAATCGAATTCTCTTGGTTTGTAATTTCACAAATAGTTTTTCTCGCATGAATCATATCATCAGTTTTCTTCTTTACCCCCTGCTCATTGTTGTCTGCAGATGAAATCTGAGTACTGTGCGTTGTAACGGTATAATTTTGTATATCTCCATTTTCATCAAGTTCAATCAGATAACTTCCTGTCTGCAATGCCATTTTTGCCTGTGCATAGCTCTCTCCATTAGCCACACCTATTGCCATGTCAGCACAATCATAGTTTTTCTTCCAATTACTGACTTTCTCCATAATTTGGGATGCAAAATCACTATCTTCCTCCATTTTCTTTTGCAAACTTTCCGGCATGAGAATTGTTATTTGTGAATCTCCAATGCTTTTTGCACCTTTTTGCGCATAATCTGACCATTCAGAAATATCTTTCCCCTTAGCTTCCCAATTGTTTAAGCTCTCTGCTGTTGCTGCTTCCTCAAAATATTTCCAGAATGGAAAATCATATCTATTCCAATTCTCTTTTGGCACATTACAATCTCCGGTTTTAATCTGTAAATGATAGCCTGCAAAAGCTGTTAAACTTCCAATATCCATTTTGTGTCAACTCCTTTCATTTTGCAGCATTATTGATAATGTAAACACTTTATTGTTTACCGACCAATCCACCGCACCATGATATTTTCCCGCAGCATTTTTGATATTGGCAAGACCGATTCCATGCGCTTCCTTGTCTGCCTTATCCGTTGCCGGAAATTCAGACTGCCGCTTTCGTATTACATTTCCGTCAAAACTGTTTGTTATTTCTATAAAAATCATCTTCCCTTTCCGGAAAGAAGATAGCCGGATAAAAGTTTCTGCATCAGATTCTTTTCCCTTTAACTTCCTGCACGCTTCGATTGCATTGTCCAGTGCATTGCCCAAAATAATCCCTATGTCATAGCTTTGAATGAGCAAGTTATCCGGAAACAGCAGCCTGTCTGCATCCATCTGCATGTCAGGTATTGTCCTTACTGCTTCGTGATACTTCATATTAAGCAGGGTATCAACAACGGTATTCCCTGTTCTAAATTGAAATTCCAAGCGTTCCATTGTCCGATTCAGCTCAGACAGATAAGCCTGCAATTCTGCATTTTCTGTTTCTTCATTTCCGGTTGCAAGCTGCATGATAACGGAAAGTGTATTTTTCATATCATGCTTCATACTGCGTATGCCGGAATAAATGTGTTCCATTTCTTCCATGTGTTCCTGCATACTGCCTATCTGCTTTTCCAAAATAATCCGGCTGTTCTTCTCTCTGTTCAATACAATCATATTTTGAAATGTCTTTACCACATAGAGAATAGACAACAGGGACAAAATCAGAATTGCCGGAACAATAATGCTTAAAATCGGGTATCTGTCACATAATAGCTTCGGCATATCATTTTCTATTGTTATCATAATCGTTCTAAGAAGCAAACAAACCAGTAACCCAACCGTTCCCGGTACTAATAGAAAATACAACTCTGTTCTTTGTATCCTATAATCCTTATCACTAAAACTCCTGATAATCTTCCTTAAAGCGAAATACAATAATACAAGAAATATGCCATAAAAAATTATTTGTAGAAAAGTGGCAGATATCTGCACAATCCATTCAAAAGTATCAACAGCAATATAGCCTTTTTCTAGAAGCCATACCCAGAGATCAAACAGATTGCCACCAATCTGCATCAGCATATAGGACAGGAAAAAAGTAATCTCACTTACTGCCATAAAAGTTATTGCAAGGAAAGCAGTTATTGCTTGAACTCCTTTATAAAACAGAAGTGCCAGCAGGACGATAATTACAAACATCAATGTAATTTTTCCAACCGTTCTGATGCTCTCATTATCAGCTGGCAGGATAAAGTTGATACCCAATCTTAACACTCCATATACAACCATAACCGGTAGTCCGTTTATGCGTCTGTCCTTCTCCCTGCCTTCCAGAAAACTTCCCAAAAAGTATTGCAGACAATACCCCTGCCCCAAAGCAACGATTACTTCCAACCCTACATTTAACACATCATACACAGGCTATACCTCCATTCCGCAGATACCGCATATATTCCTTCACAAATTCGTTGTAACGTTCTTTCGCCATGAAGATGTTCTCCCCATTATTTAAGCTTATGCTGTCATTTTCATATTCTGCGATATGTGCCATATTTACAAGATACCCCCTGTGACAGCGATAGAAATTTCCACCTAACTGCTTTTCCAAATCGTTCATGGAAGCATAGGTTTCTATGATTTCATTACCGGTATGTATTTCCACCTTTTTTCCTCGGTTTTCGATATACAAGATATTGTCCCAGTTAATGGTAAAGCTTCGGTTTCTGTTCTTGATAAAAATGTTTTTTTGTTCCTGCGTGGTTCTCTTTTTCACTTCTTTTTTTGCCCGTTCAAAAACTTCCGAAAACTTCTTTTCTTCCACGGGCTTTAACAGGTAATGGAACGCCGATACATCAAAGGCTTCAAACACATATTCCTTTACTCCGGTAATAAAAATAACCACCGTATCTTCCTGTTTTTCCCGCAAGGATCTGGCGGTATCAATGCCATTCATGCCCTCCATCTGAATATCAAGGAATACCACATCATACTTCTTTCCCTCTGCCAGCAGCTCCTCTCCTGTTTCATAGGTTTTTGCATTGCAGTCCGGCTCATATTTTACAACCAACTTTTTTATCTGCTCCCTGATGACTTTTTCGTCATCAACAATTGCTACCTCCATATATTTCACACCTCATATCTTGACAAGTCTTATATATAATCTGTCATTTATTTTATCGGAAAAAAAGTATATTTTTTCTGTGAAATGGAACGAAACCCTTTTGAAATGGAACGAAACTGAATAAATAATCAATAACGGCTCTAACTTTCCCGCTTATTATCGTATGAATTGATTTCTCCATCCATAATCTTGACCGTTCAAAAAAAATGGAAGAACACAACAACCGCCATGTTCTTCCACTTTACCACTCCTTCACTCCGCAGCTACAAACTCCATCTCTGTGAATTTTTCATCTGTCATATTATGTAGCCGTGCAACTACCCGATTTGACAATTCTACCATTTTCTCATCATCCAAATGCTTAATTGCTTCTTTAATGTCACTTATAACTTTTATCCTGCTCCTGCTCTCAAATATGCAGATTAAATTGATTTCTTCTACAGTAAATGTCTTCTCCATCTCCTACATCTCCCTTTGATTTTTCTTTGTATTTTCCTTTACTTCATTTTCCTGTCCATGCCCTGCTACCTGTGCCTTTTTCTCAGCCAATCGAGCTTTTAAGGAAACTTTTTCCATAGGTTGTTGCTGCTCTTTTTTATTAGCTTGTCTCTTTGCTTTCTCTGCTCCATTATTCAGCACATTGTCAATCATGTTATAATTCTGTTCTTCCATTTCCTCAATTTTAGCCAAAGGCTTATACTCTGCCAATTTTTCAAGCAACTCTTTTGCCCGTTTTGTTTCCTCTGGCACATTTCCTTCAGAAATAACCTCATTCAACCATGTACTAAGATGCTCCGTATCTCCCTGCTGAATCAGCTCATGCAGTTCTGATACATTTTCCGTCATATTACGAGTGCTGTCATGATAAAGAATTTCATCATAATTATGAGTAAAACGGTCAATCTCCACAGCAAGTTGTTCTGCAGGTGCCAAATCCGGCATACGTTTCTCCCATACCATTGCTTCCATATCCTCAGACATGACACCATCTATCTCCATTTCCGGTAACTTTGCTACAAGCTCTGCAATGACTTCCATAGCCTTCGGTTCACCGGTCATGCTTGGGATATGTTCTAATATCTCCAAATCAATCCGGTTACCCGATAACAGGTCAACCTCATCATCCATATAGCTTTCTTCGCCCGGTCTGTGAACATTGATGCCGATTGAAGGGATACCATGCATTCGTTCCGGCGGTATCTGTTTCCAGATAGCGATTGCCTCCTCTACTGTGGGAATATTCTCATAAAACTCTCCCAGATTGTGAAATTCTCCACACTCGGATACCATCAATGTTACTTCAACCTCTTCTCTTTCCGTTTCTCCCAGTGTCTGCATCTGCTGCGTTAGCTCCTGCTCCCTTTCCTGTCGGATGTTCTCCAAATACTCCTCAGCCTGTGGCAGATATGTTTCCAGTGTTCCGGTACGCTGGGCAGTAATCGGATTGATGTCAACTCTTACATCACCGATATGCAACCCGTCCTCATTAAACGCATTGAATAAATCATTCTCTCTCTCTTTCGTGGAAAGCTCCACCACCACATCAAGATCAGAGCTGTCCTTCTCCAGACCTCTGCACCTGCTTCCTACAACAACAGCATCAATGATTGTGGCATCAATATCATACTCATCAATCTTTGCCTGCACATGGCATTTTATGGTTTCCTCAATTTCTGCTGAGTTCATTTCACTAATGTCATGGAACAGTTCATTGGTTTTTTCCCTAAAATCAGCTATGACACTGCTTGCTGAATTTTCCAGTACAATACGGTTGGCTTCCTCAACCTTTTCCATCAATTCATCATAATCAATCAGTATCAGCTCATCCTCAACCTTAATCTTTCCTTTTGCTCCGTTATGGTCCGGAGCAGACTTCAAATCCTCTATTATATCACTCAGAGCTTCCCTAATTGTCACATCCGGATTGTCATAAACTCCACCGTCAATCTCCTTATAATCCGCTCCCATAACGGAATAATCATAGCCATCGTCCACCTCTTGGATACTGATAAAGCGATCTGCAATCTGAAAGGCAAGTTCTGTTTCGTGTCCGTTTTCCAAGGACTTTTTCATTTCTGCAAGCACCTGTTCCTTTTCATCACCAAGGTCAATGATCTCATCCCCATCTTCCAACGTGTTGTCCAAAATCTCTTGCTCCTGTTTCTCCGGCTCTGACTTCTGGACATCCTGTCCAGAGGTACCAATCTCTGTTTCCTGCTCTTTTACCCCTTTCAAGGTCTGCATAAAATCAGGAAGCCCAGTAAATCCAAAGGAATCCACAAAATGAGCACTGTTTTCCCCATTCTGATGCAGGATTACAATATCACTGACAGACAGGGAATGCCCTCTGTAATCCTCCGGGTGGGCTATATTGAATTTCTCATAGATTGCTTCCAATGTATCACCCTGTGTCTGCCCTTGCAGCTCAGACAGCGCTCCTACATAAATCAGTTCATAATTTTCCGGCTTGATTGCATCAAAATTGTCCTTTGTAATACCCATACGCTTTAAGGACTCTGTACCCTCAAACCGCAGATGATTTAGCTCTGAATCACGCTTTAATTGATAAATGCCGTATTTGTCAGAACTGCCATATAAAAGCTGTGCTTCTTTATTTATTTCATTGTCTGAAAGTTCAGTTTGCATGGAACGAAGTTTTTTCTCATTCTCCCAATCGGCTTTTTCAATACCGAAAATTCCTTCATGCTCTGTAATCTGTTTTCTATCCTCTACCATAGTTTCCGAACCGTCATTGTGTAACAGAGACACAGGCAAATCATGGTCAAACAACTCTAATGCTTTCTCCTGCGTCAATGGATACATTTCCTTCCATGTGTATCCATACTCACGCATTTCAGACAGACCAATCATCGGATCTGGAAGTGCATCAATCTCTGCCTGTGCATCCATGATAGTTAGGCCCACATCCTGCTGTGCATATTCATGCTGATATGCCATCTTTTCCGCAAGTTCCCTTGTCTTATCCATATCATCCAGCTTATACGCATAGTTTACAATCAGGTTACGCTCGTCTGATGTAAATATGTTTTTCTCCGCTTCCAACTGATTGATAATCTGCTCTGCCTGTTCCATAACTGAAAGGTTACTATCAATCTGCTCTGCCATTTTTACTTTTACATCAGTAATCTCGCCCGTATCAAGATTGTAGCGAATATCCGGGTGGTATTCCTCAACTTCTCTTGTTTCCTCATTTCCAAGCAACGTAGTCCATGCTCCCTTACCTTCCAAGTATGCCTGTATGCTGAGTTTATCATCCTCACTCATGGCAAAAAGAGCATCCACAAGCTCCTGCGTATCCATTCCACGGACATTTACAAGGCTAAACTCCGTCAGATCCTCATTCTGTATCAGCAGGATACACTCTTTGCTCTGTTCCTGCTCTATGGCACGATTTAGCTGTAACTCCTGTAACGCTCCCTCAATGCCTGTGATAAGCTCTGATGCTGTCTTTCGTATGGTTTCCAGAGAAGATTTCAATTCCTTCATATCCTTGCCACTGCTCCACCCTGCAATATAACCAAAAGAATAATCCGAGGTATCTATACCAAAGTGCTGACATACCGTATAGGCAACACTTTCTGCTTCTACTTCTTTTGTATTCCTGTCTTTTGCAGGTGCTTCCATCCAATCATCCCGATTGATTTCCTTATTGTGCAGCATGGAATGCGCTACCTCATGCACCATTGTCTTTAAGGTCTGGCTCTCACTCATATTCTCCTGCACCGCAATCCGCTTTTCCTCTGTATGGAAATATCCTTTGGAATCGCCGGGGATATCCTCAAATCCAATGGGAACTGGGGCAACATTCATAAGTGCCTGCACAAAGTCCTCATATCCCTCCACTGTTGATAAAAGCTCCTGTGCTTCCAGCTCCGGTATCGGCTTTCCGTCTGTCTGTGATACATCAAACACAGACACCGCACGAAATGCCGGAATTGTAATCTCTACCTGCTCTTTTTGTGGCATACCGTTTTCATCAAACAACATCTCTCCAGTCACAGGGTCCAATTTGTCCCGTTCCTCTTTAATTTTGTAAGGTGCAGGGGCAAGTATACGGATTGCCTTTTCTCCTTTATTAACGTGTCTCTCAAAGTTCTTCTGCCATGCCCTATAACCGGCTACAAGCGTTGCTTCCGGCTTTTGCATGGCGATAAGTAAAGTGTTGTTAAAGCTGTAATTATGAAATTTTGACATGGTGGAAAGATAAGCCTTATACTTTTCACTCTCAAAAAGCTCCTTTAATCCTTCCTCCAACTTGTCTGTGATTTCCTGTACCTTTTGTTTTTCTGTTCTTTCGTCTGCCATAATAAACCTCCATATTTTCATTTTTTTGCACGACAAAAGGCAGCCCACAATGGACTGCCTTCTGCAAATAACTTTATCCATATCTATATAATTACAAACGGATGACCCCGTGAGCCATCCGCTTCTACACAATTAGGAATTTAATTCCTCCTCTTCCATCATTCTTACCATTTTCATCCTTTGCCAAGCTGCTTCTTTGGCCATATCATCTATTTTTGAATGTATAGAAATAAATCTATATAATTCTGTTTCTATTCCTCTATTATTATATTTTTCACCTCTCTCAATACCCGCTAATCTCTTTTTTCTTTAAAAGTACACTTGTTAAAAAAACATCCAATGTATTCTTTTCCGCCGTATTATATATGTTGCATCTTCCTGATAAAAATTTATCTGCTAGATTTCCCCATACACAATTTGTTTATTTATGCAAACATAATTTTTTTACCATACACCATACCTCCATTTTTTAGCCACTCACATTAGCCAAGTCTTGGGGGTATTAAATATACAACAAAAACTTTCACCCTACAACCACACTACTGACGCTGACGAATCTGCTGTTTTATCTCAAGATTATTTGTAACATATCCCTTTTCACGTAATCCATTAACCATTTCGGAATATATATCATGCCCCTGAGGATCTCTAATTGTAACAATCAGCACAAACTCTTGTGGTGGAACGTTCATTCCATTTCTTGGGCTCATATCAATTCGAATTTTCCAGCCATCTTCTTCTTTAATCCCCCGATTACTAATCTTACGATAATATGATTTAATTGGGCTCCATTTAAATCCATTTTCAACTCTTTCCTGTTCATATTTTTCATCCCACGTCGCTTCCAGCGGCACACATCCATGAAATTTTGTTTTTCCATTTGAATCATACTTGTAAGTACCAAAACTAGCGTCAATATTAATTCTGCAATACTCACGTCCGAATCGCTCATCTACAATTGGATTATATGCTAATGTCATTCCTATCTCACCATGATACTTTCCATTATAAATTAGCGATTTCGGGAATGGAAAATCATACATCTCAAGGTGATACCCTTGCACAACCTTCTGTTTAAATACTAAAGTCACTTCATCTTGACTACATTGTAGCATCTCTTGCACATCAACAGATGGCATGCCAAATCCATAGTATTTTATATTATTTTGATCTTTTTCAAGCAAATCTCTCGAATTCATTCTTGCCGAATGAACCAAAATAGCCTTCGCTAAAAGCAAATCTTTTTCAACCATTTCATCATAGATTGTCGCATACTTCTGGGCAATTCTAGGCGTAGAATAACTAGTTCCCACACCTTCAATTACATTTCCCTTTACATCCATTCCTCTCATTCCTAAGTCAACAATACTCATGTTAGTGGATACATTTCCTCCATAATCCACAACATCAGGTTTAACAATATAATTTGCTCCCGGTCCTCTCCTGCTAAATGGTGATGGTTCATTAGTTTTTACAATGGAATCTACTGTTTCATATAATGCAATAGAGCCTACCGTTATAGCTCTAACTGAATCTGCTGGTGAAATTATCCTGTCCCTTTCACCCATGTTGGTTTGCGTTGGCCATTTTCTTAATGGTGGTTGATTTAAATTACCACTAGAGACAAAAATCTGTACTTTATATGTATCTTGAATATAATCTAAATACATACCTAAATCAGACATTGCACCATTACATATTTTATCTTCTATCCCTAAAGACAAATTCCAAATTTTTGTTGAACCAGAATACTTCTCCATAACATCTTCCATAATTTCCATTAATTCTTCTTCTCCAATGGAATCTACTGGCCCGACATCCGAATCCCCATTGGGAATAGCTACAATATCCACAAATTTAAATCTTCTCTCAGTTGGCACAACAATATCATTTAAAACATTTCCAAATTGAATAGTAGACGCAATAAAAGTTGCATGCGAATTGTTTTGATATGTTGGATTCACATATTCTTCTCTTGCAACAACATATGGTGCTAAGTATTTGTTATCTCTGCTTATTCCACCATCTATAATTCCAATTTGAATATCACTGTCTTCATGTTCCTTCTCCAGATATTCTTCTAACTTAGATGCATCATACTCCTCCAGTGGTAATGAATACTCTTGAAAAAAATCAACAGACTTTACTCCATTAATTGCTGCTATCTTTTGAATGTCATCATAAGATTCTACCGAAACTTTTAAAAATTTAATTCGATCGCCATACACAACCATATTACTCTTTTCCAGCAAACCAATCTGCTCAAGTTTACTATTTACATACGCTTGCACTTGATTATTATCAAAATCATCATCAAAATCAAAGAATTTAACTTTAATTTTATCTCTTATTTTTTCAAATTCTCCCTCTTCTTTCTTTTTTATGATATCTTCCGATATCTTTTGTTCCACACTTATCGGTTTTATATCTGTTATTGCAGTCATATTAGCTTTAAATTTAATTGACGGAGGATTTTGCACCAATTCAATTGTATCTTGTATTCTCTTTTTACTCACCTTTATATATATTTCATGTAAATCATCACCGCCAATAATAGGACAATTTCGGCAAAAATCATTAGGCTTGTGTGATTTTGCAATCGCCTCCGTTTTCATCGTGATCTTCCCAACCGCTGGAACAAGTGCATTCTCATTAAACAAATCTGAATAATACTCTTGCAATTCTTTAAATTTTCCAATAATATTTTCCTGTAATTCAGGTGTAACTTCTCCAAAAAACTTCGGTTTTCCACCCGGAATATTTCTTTGTGTATCCGTTGCTCTCTGCATCACAACCTTAATTGGTAAATTTTTTTCACTCATTAATCAATTTCCTCCTTTACTAATTTTGAAATAGTTGTTTTGGAACTTCCCAAAACATCAGCAATAACCTGAAAACTAAATATTTTTTCGTTACAATTTCGTAAGTATTTTGCTTTAATAGACATCAATTCCTTATCGCTCAGATAATTTTGTGGCAAAATATTTTTATGAACAAAAAATTCATCATATATGCTTTTCTTGGAAAATTCACTTCCTCCAATAATCGCATTTCTCATCGCTTTCTTAATTATCTCTTCAATGCTAGCTCCACTCAATCCTTTAAAAACAGTTGAAAGTTCTTTCTTTTCCTTTTGTGACAAATCAATTGTATTTGATGTAAAAAGATCTATCATCTCTACTATTGCTTCATTATCCGGCAACTCAACTTCCAACCTATAATCAAACCGTCTCCATACTGCTGAATCTAATAAGTTTTCATGATTCGTTGCAGCTAAAAGCAAACTATCACTACTCATCGAGTCAACATTTTGTAACAAACTATTTACAACTCTCTTCAATTCTCCCAGTTCATTACTATCATCTCTAGCTTTCGCTATCGCATCAAATTCATCCAAAAACAACACACAAGGCATCTTCTGTGCAAATTCAAATAATGTACGAATGTTTTTTGCTGTTGTACCTAAATACGATGATATAAGACTGTCTAGCCGCGCAACAACTAACGGCAATCCAAGTTCTCTTGCTATTAAATATGCACACTTAGTTTTTCCACATCCTGGAGGTCCATATAAAAGTAACGTATTTGACACACCTATGCCTAAAGAATTCAACTTATCAGCATTCTTATAACTTAAAATAAATGATTTCAATTTTTCTTCATTATTTTTTGATAAAATAACTTCATATTTATTTTCATTTGGATATATAACATCTGCCAAGGCCGTTCTAGACTCTGTATCGACAGGAACCTGATTACCTTTCTCCATTCCCATAGCAGATAAAGTTGTTTCACTCTGTGCAGTCAGCAATTTACTAAATTTGTTTGCAGCTCTTGTTTCATCATCTTCCTCAAGTTTTTCTATCAATTGTTTTGTATAATTAATCACCTTTGCATAATCATGTTTCAATGCACCTTCTACTATCTTTCCTACTTCTATCGAATATTTCATCGTTCCTACCTCCTGTTATTATTCATTATACAGGAACGTTTTTGCGTTGTAAAGAACGTTTTTGTTATTTTTTACGTTTTTTGCATGTATTTAAAGAACGTTTTCACGTTTTTTAGGAACGTTTTTCATTTATCCTATAAATTTCATTGTCCCCATAATCCCTTTCAAAATTGTCTCACGCTCTTGCAATTCCTATGTAATCTATCTCTACCTCTTTCTTCTTGGCACGTTCTCTGGCTCGATAAATACGGAACAACTCATGTTCTTTTGCATCATACTCATACAACATTGTTCGAAAGTCGTTCCTGTGGTGCTACCTGCATCTGGTTCACTTCCTACACCATCTGTTCAAGGTCTTTTAACTCCATTCCGATATCTTTCGGAATAATCAGTGTAAGGTGCACGCTCTTTCCCTCCATATATCCGCCGCATTTACTCTACTACTATAAATGTGGTAGTTATCAAACTTTGTTGTTTCTCACCAACTTATCTCTCATATCCTAGCTTTATTTGCGATTTCTGTTTGCTGGACCAGATGTTTGCCTTCAGATTCCACTTCATGATGGACACCCTTGCTGCTCAGCTATTCATTTCCCACAACTTTGGCATATTCAGGACTTTCACCCTTTAGAGCTCGCCCATGACGCACAAACGAAAAATACCGCCCTGCATTTACAAGACTACTGTATATCTGAAAATAAAAAAGATGCATGGATTTTATTTCAATTTTTCCATACACCTAAAATGATTGTTTAATTGTTATTAAATCCCCATTCCATCTTTTGAACTATTTTCCCAAAATAATCTCTTTCTCCAACAAAATGCATATCTCCAACGGCATCATAATCGTTTAATATATTCAATACACTCATAAACTGATTATTGCTGTTCTGATTATCTACTAATACTCTCACCACCCTTGCAAATTTTTCTTTATCATTCCTATATGTAGCTAACAGCATTTCCAAGTTCTCTATAGTCATAACATAACACCTGCTGTCATCAATAAATATCTCTGGAATCGAAGACATCATTATTTGCGTATTTGTCATACTCTCATACAACAAAAAAATTTTAATAACCGGCTTTTGTCCCTGATACTCTTTTTCAGACATTTTAAGTTGCTCGTATGCTTCTAAAATATTTCTTTTATAAAATGTATCAATCTGCTGAACATCTGGAGCCTGTTGTTTTGCCTTTATCCCAAGCAATCCCGATTTCAATTCAAATAAAAAAACTGCATCCTCGAATTCAACAAAGAAATCTGCACTCTTTTTATCTTGTTCTGGAATTTTATGCCACATATCTCTTGTTAAATAAATCTCCGATAGTTCCATAAAATATTCTTCAAACATCATTCCAAAAGCATTAATGAATCCAGTTCCCCCACCATGATTATAATAGTAATCCCGAATCAGCCAATATAATCCATCCGCAAAGAGCATCTGTACCAAATACATACTGACCATAATCGGCTCTTTCTTCTTTTGGGTAACAACAAAAGGTTTACTATAAAATAATTGCTTTTGTATTGGAGATTTCCTTACATCATCATATGTAACAGAATAATAACTAATAATTTTTTCTAAATTTTCTTTTGTGAGTATGCTGTTCTCACCTCTCTGGTATGCTTTTTCTTCCGCACCCAATGGATCAGGGCGCTCACTACATAACCACAATAAATAAAGTACATTGGCCAAAAAATCGTCTACATCCAAATTAAATAATTCTTTTGTGATTTCATTAATATCTACAATCTTGCCCCTATTAATTTTATTTGACCCAAGCAAAATATGATAATTTCGATTAAAACTCTGATATGTCCATGCCAAATTCTGATACTTAAACTGCTCATAAGTCATGCCCGTCATAAATTTGAATATATCTGACAGTTTTGCACCCCTAATATATTCACTATTGGAGTGTTCATTCTCATATCCTCTATATAAATTTACTACCGTACCAGCTTTTTCTCTTGTCATTATTTCTTTTCTATAATCATTTGCATTGACAATTGAGACATATGCCATATTTTGAATATCCCATGCAGATAACCTTACCTGCACCTGCTTATGTATAAATCCATGAAAGATAGCATTTAAAGGGAATGTCATACTACATTTCAAATCTTCTTCAGGCGAATATAATTGCTTTTTATAGAGTTCAATTGATATTTTTGAAAAAAAATAAATAAAATCTCTTGTTGAATAATTCTTGATAAAGCTCACAAAATCTTTCAACTGACGCACATCCTTTCTATATACTCTTAATTTGCAATTCAACAATCATGCCTTTATTATAATTATTTTAGCACTGCTACTTTATTTCGACAATTATTAACAAATGAATCTAAAAACAATGTATCCCATCGCAAATTACTATACCTTTTATAAACTTTCTTCTTTCCCCTTTGCCTTTTGTGGCATAGGCTTTTCTGTCCCTCCTCCAGCAACCTTTGCTTTCATCACTTCCAGCTTTGCCTTCAGAGATACTCTTTCTGCAGGTGCATCTGCATACTGTCTGCTGACCCTATCCTGTCCTGTATTCGATACTTTCGCTGCCATTGGAATATTCTTCCCCGAACAGTCTGCAACCTCTTTCTCACTCTTTGGTGCTTCCGGCCCATCATCCATACCAATCCCGTCATTTCCCTTTTCATCCATGTTAAGCAGGGCATTTAATGCCGACAGACGCTCTAACTTCTCTGCAAGCTCCGCTTCCTGTACAAAAGGCTTGGTTACTTCCACTTTTGCGGTTTCAAGCTGACGCTCCACAGTTTCAAGTTTTGTCTGGGCTTCCATAAGCTGCTTTGGCATGGACTCCAGAGCATGATTGATACGGGCAATATTTCCAATCGGGTCTGAACCGACTTCCAGATTGTGAGAAAGCTGTCCTTTCAGATTCATCACAAATTTTTGATTGAAACTATCAAAGGATACTGCCATATTAAAACCTGCATATTCGCCAATGACCGCAGGGGCATTGACTGTTTTGATTTCTTTGTACATCTCCACAAGAGCTGTTCCGGCTCCTTTCTTATCTGTATAGTGCTTGTCTCCCACTTTCATGGAAAACTGCTCTTTATCCACCGGAAGATTTGTTTTCGCAGTCTGAATGTCCGTCTGCATCCCGCTGATACGCTCCTTTAAAATCGTGATCTGCTGAGGATAATGCTTTGCAATGTTGTCCTCCAGATGGTATTTCTGACTGGTATGGTTTGCTTTCATAAGTTTCAATTTTGAAACCTGAATATCGAGGTCCATCTTTTCCTTGATGTAGGGATTTCCTGTTGCCAGAGCCTTGACCTCCGCATAAGTAAGTGCTGCTTCATCCACATCCTCACAAGAACGTACCGGAGATTTACTTGTCATGATCTGACCGATGAATTTCTGCTTGTTCTCAATGAGCTGGTCGGGTAGGTCAGCGGTATTACTACCGCCTTCCCCCCTAAGAACCGTACGTGAGAGTTTCCCCTCATACGGCTCAAGCACTTATAAACCCTGTTGTTCTAACAGAGCCAGCTCATCATTTTCAATCGAGTAGTGTATCTTTCTGTGACAATCGGCATGAAGTAAATAATGTCTTTCCTTGTAGTCTTTGCCTAATGTCGTGTGTATTCGGAAACCTCTTTCAATCGTAATGCGTTCGTTACAGTGAGGGCATATTCCATTCTGCATTTTATACAGTGCGTTTATCTTCTTTCTTCCCTTTATCTCACGCATCATTCTCATAGTATCTCTTTCCTCAAAATATTCTTTCCATCTGCTGTCAAACGGTGTTGCTTCTGATTTTGTTTTCAGAAATCTCGTGATATGAGTATCTGTTGCATAAATCAGTTTTAGTGCAAAACCATCTTTCGTTGTGGCACAGAAAGTCCAGCTTCTTGTACCTATCTGTCTGAAATATCTCTTGGCAATCCACTTTTTACCCTTTTTCGGATGTCTGCGATAGCACCATCTCCAAAGGCTTCTCCATACATCGAAGTCAAATCTTTCAAACGCTTCATGTGATACATTGTATTTCTGATAATTAACCCAACCACGAATTACGGGATTTAACTGTCTGATTAAATCTTCCTGTCGGCATGTTGCATTACTTTTAATGATTGAACGAACTTTATCCACGATTGCTTTGTAATTCTTTTTAGACGGCTTGGTTAATAACTTATCCTTATACCATCTGATGTTACAGCCGAGAAAATCAAAGCCATCTGTGATGTGTGTGATTACCGTCTTTTCCTTAGACAACTCCAATCCTCTTTCTGCCATAAATTCCTCCACAATCGGTAGTACACCATTTTCAAGAAGTTCCTTTGTTTCGCCTGTGATAATAAAATCATCTGCATATCTGATAAAATTTACTTTTGGAAAATATGCTTTTCCTTTTATCTTCGTTTTATGGTATTTCGCTTTCAGTTTTGTTTCCAATCCATCGAGCACCATGTTACAGATAACTGGCGAGATAGCTGAGCCTTGCGGACTTCCCTGTTCCGTAGGGAACAGTTTTCCAGTTTCGATATATCCGCATTTCAGCCATTTACGCAGAATTTCCTTATCCAATGGAATATTATTTAAAATCCATTCGTGACTAATGTTGTCAAAACATCCCTTGATGTCTCCCTCAAGTACCCATTTTGGCGATTTCGCCTTATTCAGACTTGTAAAGCACTGCTCTATTGCGTCCTGCGTACATCTGCCAATCCTAAAACCATAGGAATTAGGGTCTGCTGTAATTTCCGCAATCGGCTCTAATGCGAATTTATATAATGTCTGCATTGCCCTGTCTTTCATAGTCGGAATACTTAAAGGTCTCTTTTTCCCATTCTTCTTAGGTATATATACCCTTTTTAATGGTTGTGGTTTGTAGTTCTTGCGTTTTAAATCCAGAATTGCTTCATATTTGGACTTTGGTGTAGACCATAATACTCCGTCTACTCCTGCTGTCCTTTTTCCTCGATTTTCTGTTACCCTTTTTACTGCCAAAGCTCTAGCGTAAAAAGAGTGTGTGAGTAACCACTGCAAGGATTTTACCCTGCCATGTTTACCCTCTTGATGAGCCTTTACGATACGCATTTGTAGTTTTTTAACATACGCATTGGCTTTGTTCCAATCAATCTTGTCCCATTCCTTTGCGACGTCAGAAGTCGCACACATTTTCATGTCCATTTGCTTTACTCCTTTCAAAAATTCTATAAATTCTCTCGTAATTAAGCACCATGCGGAAGTCTGCTCCCCTTTCGGGTGGGGCAAATTTTGAACCCCTATCCACTTCATTACAGAATGGCATTCGCTTTTTCCGCAATCCCATACCCGCATTTCCAACAGCTTTCCTTACGGTCTGCCTGCCCAATGGGCAGAAATACGGGCTTACCGTGTTCCACTTAATTAACATGATAGGTTAGGTTCCGCCTCTTCTCCGGCAGTCTTATGTCCGTGTACCCCCAAACATGGAGAGGGGTAACCAACTGCACACCTTTTGGTTCAAGCCTGTCAGCTACTTTGGCTTGTTTCGCCTTAACGAAGTTTATCAGCGGTTCACATATGTTAACCATACTATCAAAGCCTGCACCCTAACCACTTTGTAGCTAGCAGTTTCGATTTTAACCTCACGGTTTAAATCTCCAAGTAGGGTTACGTTTAATCACCAGCTTTTGAACAATGTCATTACTGACACAGCCAATGGTGACGGCTTCAGCCAACGGAATGGCTGGTTTGGTCGGATAATCCGCCAAACAGTTAAATTAAGCGACTTCACGTCGCACCCACGAATAACTGTCAAAGGTTCCTTCCGTCACATAGCGGAAAATCTTGACCTTGGGATTAAGATTGCCCTGTCGTAAAATACGCCCCTCCTGCTGTTCAATGTCAGAAGGACGCCAAGGCACATCAAGGTGATGCAATGCGATAAGTCTGTCCTGCACATTGGTTCCGGCTCCCATCTTCTGTGTGGAACCAAGCAAAAAACGGACCTGTCCGCTTCTCACTTTTCCGAACAGCTCCGCTTTCCTAAGCTCCGTATTTGCTTCATGTATAAATGCGATTTCTTCTGATGATACTCCCTTTTCTATCAACTTGTTTCGGATGTCCTCATAAACATTAAATGTACCATCTCCTTTCGGTGTTGACAGGTCATAGGCGTTTGCGAAACGCCACAAGCCGCATAAATACGGCATATTTTTTGTTACAAAATAAAAATATCTCCTCACGGGTTATGGTATAATAGAATTGTCGAGAAACTAACTACCAACCCCCGAAAGGA